>OBYG01000142.1_pt1 | contig 98949 bp, 88 predicted proteins | sample 1538201 | NCBI WGS metagenome assembly OBYG01 (sample SAMEA2580177, study PRJEB22360) | human gut metagenome | biome: human gut; feature: human-associated habitat; material: faeces | place: Denmark | collected 2008/2010 | reverse complement strand
ATGGGATCTTAGCTCAGCTGGGAGAGCATCTGCCTTACAAGCAGAGGGTCATAGGTTCGAGCCCTATAGGTCCCATACATTTTCATAATATTTGGCGAGATAGCTCAGTTGGCTAGAGCATACGGTTCATACCCGTAGTGTCGAGGGTTCGAATCCCCCTCTCGCTACTTTAAACCTTCGGATAGATTCCGGAGGTTTTTTCTTTATCGGCACGAAAGGAGAGCGTTATGAGAAAAAAAGCAGTGTTTTTTGATGCGGACGGTACCATATGTGATATGAAAAAAGGGGTTCCTGCCAGTGCGATAGAAGCCGTTCGAAAGCTGGTAGAAAACGGCCATGAGGCATGGCTTTGTACAGGGAGAAGCAGGGCTTTTGTTCCCTGGTATCTGGAGCAGATTCCCTTTACAGGAATGATTACTGCCTGCGGTGCGACCATAGAAAAAGACGGAAAGCGCCTTTTTAACAGAGAAATGACATGTGAGGAAGCAGAATTTTCTGTAAAGGTACTAAGAAAAAACGGTCTGATTCCTGTTATGGAGGGGGCTGATTTTATGTATTATGATAAAGACGAATATACATCGGAAATAAACTGGTATACAGATCTGATTACGGAAGCGCTCGGGGAAAAATGGCGTCCCATTAAAGGAAATGAAAAGACAATGCGCATTAATAAAATCAGTGCTAAAATGGTACCGGGCTGTCATGCAGAGGAAGCATGTCAGGAATTAGCTTCCTATTATGATGTTATACGTCACGAAAGCGGTTCTCTGGCCGGCACTACCATAGAAATGATACCTAAAGGGTTCAGCAAAGCGGTAGGGATTGCTGCAGTCATTAAAATTCAGAATATTCCCTGGGAAGATACCATTGTGTTTGGAGACAGCAATAACGATTTATCTATGTTTGAGTATGCGGCATATAAGGTGGCAATGGGAAATAGCTCCAAAAAGATTTTAAATCTTGCAGATTATGTGACAGAGGATATGTTCCATTATGGAATACGCAATGGGCTTTCTCATCTGGGGCTTATCTGATATAGAAAAACATTGACTTTTATCTATGTTTTTTTTATAGTATAAGGCGTAGATTACGCGCATTTTGTTTAAAAGAGGGACGTATTATGGAAAAAACATTATTGTTCGTCTTTAATCCTAAGGCAGGAAAAGGAAAAATAAAAGCCCATCTTCTTGATATAGTGGATATTTTTAATAAAGGCGGTTATGAAGTAATTGCATATGCTACGCAGAGGGCGAGGGACGCCTATGAAAAGGCGAAGGAGTACGAAAGCAAAGTAGACCTGATCGTGTGCAGCGGAGGCGATGGAACTCTGGATGAGGTAGTGACAGGTATTATGGAAAAAGAAAGCTCCGTGCCTATCGGATATATACCGGCAGGAAGTACAAATGATTTTGCAAACAGTCTGTTTATGCCGAAAAATATGGTGGAGGCAGCTTCTATGATCATGGAAGAGAAGCTGTATCACTGTGACATTGGAAAGTTTAACAAAAAAACATTTGCTTATATTGCGGCATTTGGCCTGTTTACGGATGTTTCCTATCAGACAGACCAGGATTTAAAAAATATCCTGGGACATGTGGCATACGTTCTGGAGGGAGCGAAGCGTCTCTTTGCAATAAAGTCTTATCATATGAGGGTAAAGACAAAAGAACTGTGTGTGGAAGATGATTTTATGTTCGGAATGATTTCCAATTCCAGATCAGTAGGAGGGTTTAAAAACCTTACAGGAAAGAATGTGGATATGAATGATGGCCTATTTGAGGTCACTCTTATTGCAAAGCCGAAAAATCCTCTTGAACTGCAGGAAATACTGACGGCAGTTCTCACGCAGGAAGATAATACAGATTTGATACATTCCTTTAAATCAGCACATATTACCATAGAGTCTGAGGAGGAGGTACCCTGGACTCTGGATGGAGAATTTGGAGGAAACAATCGTCTTGTGGAAATTGAAAACAGACATGAGGCGTTAAATCTTTATCTTAGAAGTACCAAAAAGACAAACGAATAAAAAGGAGAAAACAGAATGGGAGAGTATATCAATGTGGCGGAAACCTTCGGGTGTGACGTATTTAATGATTCAGTCATGCAGGAGAGACTTCCAAAGAAGGTTTACAAGGAACTGAAAAAGACAATTCAGGAAGGTAAAGAACTGTCTATGGAAATTGCCGATGTGGTGGCGCACGAGATGAAAGAATGGGCAATCGAAAAAGGGGCAACGCATTACAGCCATTGGTTTCAGCCACTTACCGGCGTAACTGCGGAGAAACATGATGCATTTATCACTGCTCCGATGGAAAACGGAAAGGTGCTTATGAGTTTTTCGGGAAAAGAGCTGATAAAGGGAGAGCCGGATGCTTCTTCTTTTCCGTCCGGCGGTCTTCGTGCGACTTTTGAGGCAAGAGGATATACAACCTGGGATTGTACCTCTCCCGCTTTTGTCCGTCACGATGCAGCAGGAGGAACTCTCTGTATTCCTACAGCCTTCTGTTCTTATACAGGAGAGGCTTTAGACCAGAAGACACCGCTGCTTCGTTCTATGGAAGCAGTAAATACACAGGCGCTTCGCCTTATCCGCCTTTTTGGAAATACAACTTCAAAAAAAGTAACGCCTTCTGTTGGTGCAGAGCAGGAATACTTCCTGATCGATAAAGATAAATGGCTGCAGAGAAAAGACCTTACATATACAGGCAGGACACTTTTTGGAGCAATGCCTCCAAAGGGACAGGAGATGGACGATCACTATCTTGGAACGATTCGTCAGAGAATTTCCGCCTATATGAAAGAGGTAAACGAGGAGTGCTGGAAACTTGGTATTTCTGCAAAAACACAGCATAACGAGGTTGCTCCTGCGCAGCATGAGCTTGCTCCTATTTATGAGGCTGCAAACGTTGCAGCGGACCACAACCAGATGATGATGCGGATTCTCAAGAAAGTGGCGAGCCGTCATGGAATGCGCTGCCTTCTTCATGAAAAGCCATTTGCAGGTGTCAATGGTTCCGGAAAGCATAATAACTGGTCTCTTACAACAGATGATGGAATTAATCTTTTAGAGCCTGGAAAAACACCACATGAAAATATTCAGTTCCTTCTTGTTCTGACCTGTATTTTGAAAGCAGTAGATGAGCATGCAGATCTTCTTCGAGAATCAGCGGCAGATGTAGGAAATGATCACCGTCTTGGAGGAAATGAGGCTCCGCCTGCAGTTATTTCCGTATTCCTGGGAGAACAGCTTGAGGATGTGCTTGACCAGCTTATCAGTACAGGTATGGCAACTCATAGTAAAAAAGGAAGCAAGCTGGAAACAGGTGTAAAAACGCTTCCTGATTTTATGAAGGATGCTACAGACAGAAACCGTACTTCTCCTTTTGCATTTACAGGAAATAAGTTTGAGTTTCGTATGGTTGGCTCAAGAGATTCTATTTCTTCCTGTAATGTCGTGTTAAATACGATTGCGGCAGAAGTGTTTAAAGAGGCGTGTGACCGTCTGGAAGCAGCGCCTGATTTTGAACTGGCAGTTCATGATATGATTAAAGAGTATGCAACAGATCATCAGAGAATCGTGTTTAACGGAAACGGATATGCGCCGGAGTGGGAGGAAGAGGCAAAACGCCGTGGTCTTCCGGTTCTTCGCTCTATGGTTGATGCCATTCCGGCACTTACAACAGAGAAATCTGTAAAGCTTTTTGAAAGTTTTGGCGTATTTACAAAGACTGAGTTGGAATCACGCGCAGAAATCCAGTATGAGATTTATTCAAAGGCAATTAATATTGAAGCAAAAACAATGATTGACATTGCTACAAAGCAGATTATTCCGGCTGTTATTAAATATACGACGGTTCTTGCGCAGTCCATCAATGAAGTGAAAGCGGTTGGAGACATTGATACAAGCGTACAGCTTGGGCTTTTAAAAGAAACATCAAAGCTTTTAAAAGAGACAAACGCTGCAATGAAAATTCTTGGAGATTGTGTTGCAGAATATCCGTCTCACGAGGAGGGGCCGGACAGAGCGCATTTCTGCAGAAATCAGATTGTTCCTGCAATGGAAGCGCTTCGCGCACCGGTAGATGCTCTGGAAATGATTGTGGATAAGGAAATGTGGCCGATGCCTTCTTACGGAGATTTAATTTTTGAAGTATAGAACAGTGTAGTCATTATATAAATAAGAAACTAAAGCAGGGCTGTTTTCAGCCCTGTTTTCATATAAGAGGAGAAATATAGGATGAAAGAATTTGAATTTTTAGAGGAACAGGGAGTTTCTTCTACGCTTATCAAAAAAGTAGAGAATTTTCGAGAGACATATCCTGTAGATGAAGCTGCGAAGCACAGGGTGGCTGTACCGTCCATGCCCTTTTATGGACGAGAAATTCTGGAAATGGCAATTGCGGGAATCTTGAAAGGAGAGAATTTACTTCTGGCAGGACCGAAGGCCACCGGGAAAAATGTTCTGGCGGAAAATCTTGCGTTTATTTTTGGAAGGCCGATATATAATGTGTCGTTTCATGTAAATACAAACAGCGGTGATTTAATTGGAACAGACACGTTTGTTGATAATGAAGTAAGGCTTCGAAAAGGCAGTATTTATCAATGTGCGGAGTACGGCGGATTTGGCGTTCTCGATGAAATCAATATGGCGAAAAATGATGCCGTTTCCGTGCTGCACGCAACCCTTGATTACCGCCGGTCTATTGATGTACCGGGATACGATAAAATAGAACTTCATCCCGCCGCACGTTTTATCGGAACTATGAATTATGGATATGCAGGAACAAGGGAATTAAACGAAGCTCTCGTATCCAGATTCCTTGTAATTGATATGCCGCCCCAGACAGAGGAATCTCTTCATTTTATTTTCAGAAAAATGTTTCCTCATGCAAAAGAGAAGGCTGTAGAACAGTTTGTCGGTATTTTTATGGATTTGCAGTTAAAATGTATGAACAGTGAAATCTCCACAAAGGCGCTTGATCTTCGAGGGCTTCTTGCGGCAATGAAAATCGTGGATACGGGACTTTCTCCCTGGCTCGCAGTAAAGATGGGTGTGATCAATAAAACCTTTGATACCTTTGAAAAGGAAATCGTGGAGGATGTAGTCAGCACAAGGATTCCAAAAGAATGGGGAAGGGAAGCGGTATATGACTGAAGAACAGGAAAGAGAAGAAGTTTTTGAAAAAGAACTGGAGCTTCAGAACAGAATACGGAATCTTCTCTGGACGGTAAGCGGAGATTACACCCTGGATATGAAACCGGATGTTTCTCTTTTCCTTCGGTCCAAAGCAATTGCCCTTTATGATGGGGTGAAGCAGGGGGCTTTCGCCAGATTTTATGATAAAAATCTTATGGGGATGTACCTTGTGAAAAAAATATATCTGGGAGCAGAGGAAGGAAGTCTTACCACTTTAGCACAGCTTTGCATTGAGGAAGCAATCGGAGAGAAGCTGTGCAGTGAACGTCCTGGGATTATTTCCCTTCAAAAGCAGGCATGCTCTGATATTCTTGACCAGGAGTTTGAGGTCCTTCCTTCTTATGGTGATGTTCTCGGAAGGCTTCGGATTGCTGTGCTGCGTGATAAGCTGGCAGATGGAAGTTATAAGGTGGAGGCTGCTCTTAAAAAGGTTCGGGACAAAGTATATGAGGCAGGAAATACAGAAGATACAAAAAGTCTGATTGCCCTTATTGACAGCCTTTATAATGAAATCATAGACAAAGATTTTGAAAAACGCTTCGGTGGTCTGGAACGGGTTATGGCAGTTACTTTAGAAGAACTGACAGAATTTGGCTGGGAGGATTTTCTTACAGAAGAAATGTATGAGGAAGCGCTGGAAGCATACGTGGAACAGATTACAGAGCGTATGACGGACTTGGAAAATTCTTCTGTTACAAAGGAAATGGAGGAGAAGCGTAAGGTCAGAAAGAAGATCTCGGTGATTCCTCCGGAGGTTCTGGAAAAGGCACACACCTACGTGGAACTGAATTTTGGAAAAACGTATCTTACAGAGATGGAAGAAAAGCAGATAAATCATAAAATGTGCACGGGCATTCATGGAGACTGCAGTCTTTATTTTACAGAGGGGATTTTGAAAAATCCTGTAAAGAGAAATTATCAGTATGAATATGCAAAGAGGCTGAAAAATAAGAATGTTTGGCTGTATCACGACAAGCACAGAATCGTAAAACGAAATATTTCTGTTTTAACAGAGCTTTTGAAAAAATCACTTGTTCTTCGAAGTGAGACAGAGGAAATTTTATCAGACAGAGGAACAATTCTTCCGGCGCGCCTGTGGAGGATAGGAAGAAGCGGAGAAGCTCGTGTGTTTAAAAGAGAACTGAAGGCAGATCAGGGAGATTTTGTGGTGGACGTGCTGATCGATGCAAGCGGTTCTCAGATGGTAAGACAGGGAGAGGTGGCACTTCAGGCATATATCATAAGCGAAGCTTTAAGTGCGGTGGAAATTCCAACTAGGGTCATGAGCTACTGCACTTTCTGGGATTATACCATTCTTCATAGATTTCGTGAATATGAAGATCCACGAAGTGCAAATGAAAATATATTTAATTATGTGACATCGTCTAATAACAGGGATGGACTGGCAATTAAAGCAGCAGGGACCGGTCTGCTGAAAAGGGAAGAAGAAAAGAAAATATTGATTGTACTAAGTGATGGAAGACCTTATGATGTGGTGATTAATCGACCTAACGCAAAAAATCCAAAGCCATATGAAGGTGCATATGCCATTTTTGATACAGCAGAGCAGATACGCCGCTTGCGAAGTGAGAGTGTGAGCGTTCTCGGAGTTTTTGCAGGAGAAGAAAAAGATCTGGCGGCAGAGAAAAAAATATTTGGGAAAGATTTTGCCTATATCAGAAATATTTCTGATTTTTCCAGAATTGTAGGGCGTTATCTTACGAAGCAACTGGAGCTGGATTTATAATATGGGTTGCATTTTACACTGTGATTCGTTATAATGTAATATGATGTACTTTTATTTCATTAAAATGTTAAAGGGAGAGGTAAAATGAACAGTAACAAAGAGTTTAAACCGTATATTCCGGCAGAAAAAATCACACCGGAATTTACAGTGACATCTATTGTGATGGGTATTATCCTTGCAATCGTATTCGGTGCGGCCAATGCTTATCTTGGTCTGCGTGTGGGTATGACTGTATCTGCTTCCATTCCGGCAGCAGTTATCTCTATGGGTGTTATACGTGTCATCATGAAGAAAAACTCTATTCTGGAGAGTAATATTGTCCAGACAATCGGTTCCGCCGGAGAGTCTCTGGCAGCCGGAGCTATTTTTACAATGCCTGCATTATTCCTGTGGGCAGAAGAAGGCCTTTGTGACAAACCGGGCCTTGTTGAAATTACACTGATTGCTCTTTGCGGTGGTGTTTTAGGTGTGCTTTTTATGGTACCCCTTCGTAACGCACTGATCGTAAAAGAACACGCAACTCTTCTTTACCCGGAAGGAACTGCATGTGCAGATGTTCTTCTTGCCGGTGAGGAAGGCGGTTCCAATGCTTCTACTGTATTTACCGGTATGGGACTGGCAGCTGCATTTAAGTTTGTTGTAGACGGTCTGAAGGTAATTCCGGCAGATGTTGCAGTTGCTTTTAAATCTTTTAAAGGTGAAATCGGTATGGAGGTTTACCCAGCCCTTCTTGGTGTTGGTTATATTGTAGGACCGAGAATCGCTTCCTTTATGTTTGTTGGTTCTATTGTGGGTTGGCTTGTAATTATTCCGCTTATCTGTCTCTTCGGACCGGATACGGTTATGAATTATCCGCTTGGAAACACTGCTTCCATTATGGAAATGTATACAAACGGAGGAGCTGCCGCAATCTGGAGCACATATGTAAAATACATTGGAGCAGGAGCCATTGCAACAGGCGGAATTATTTCCCTTATTAAATCCCTGCCTCTTATTGTGACTACATTCCGTGATTCCATGAAGAGTATGAAGAACGGAAAAAATACAAGCACAGCAAGAACAGCTCAGGATCTTCCAATGAATATGATCCTTGTTGGAATCGTAGCAATGGTATTTATTATCTGGCTTGTTCCGGCAATTCCGGTAAACCTTCTTGGTGCAGCTATGATTGTTATTTTCGGTTTCTTCTTTGCGACCGTATCTTCTCGTATGGTAGGTCTTATCGGAAGCTCTAATAACCCAGTTTCCGGTATGGCGATCGCAACACTTCTGATTGCAACATTTGCAATTAAAGCTTCCGGACAGACAGGAATTGGCGGTATGACAGGAGCGATTGCAATCGGTTCTGTAATCTGTATTGTAGCAGCCATTGCCGGCGATACATCACAGGACTTAAAAACAGGATACCTTCTTGGTTCAACTCCGAAGAAACAGCAGATTGGTGAGCTGATTGGTGTTGTGGCAGCAGCACTTGCTATTGGTGGAGTTCTCTATCTTCTTGATGCGGCATATGGATACGGCGGAGCAGATGTTCCGGCTCCACAGGCAACCCTTATGAAGATGATTGTAGAAGGAATCATGGGTGGAAACCTTCCGTGGACACTTGTGTTCATTGGTGTGTTCCTTGCAATTGGTCTTGAGATTCTTCACATTCCGGTAATGCCGTTTGCAATCGGTCTTTATCTGCCGATTTACTTAAATGCAACTATTATGCTTGGCGGTGTTGTACGCTGGGCAGTTGGAAAGAGAAAAAATGTGGATGCAAAGACAAAAGAAAGACAGGAGACAGATGGTACGCTGTACTGTGCAGGTATGATTGCCGGAGAAGGTCTTGTAGGTATTCTTCTTGCAATTCTTACTCTTGCAAAAGTGAATCTTGCACTTAAAGGCGTCAACTTTGGAAATATCGGCGGCGTAGTCCTTATGCTTGTTATGATTCTTTGCCTGCTGAAATTCTCTATCTGGAAGAAGAAAAAAGCCTGATGAGTAAAAAAAATAAAAAAAACCAGCCGCAGATTAATTATCTTGATTTGATTCCGGAGAAAGCACCATCTATAAAGTGGCACAGGGATTTAAAAGAGAAGATAATTCTGGAAATAGAAAATACAGGTATGTTTAATACCATTGCCCAAAAAGTTTTCAATAAACCACGTTATACGAAAGTACATCTCGACAGGTTTGGGACTTTTATATGGCCGCTGATCGATGGAAAGCGCAGCGTAATGGATATTGCTGCCTGTGTGAAAGAGGAATACGGGGAAAAGGCAGAGCCTCTTTACCCCAGGATTGTGAAATATTTTCAGATGGTAGAAAGTTACCATTTTGTGCGGTTTATTAATAAGCCTGAAAAATAAAACAGGATAAGAAAAAAGTGAGAGCAGCGCTGTCTGCTCTCATTTTTTTCGAGAAAAGAAGAAATTTATAAGAAATGAACAAAAAAACGTAAGTTTTTTCGGTTTTCCTCTTTTATTTTTGTTTATTTTATATTAAAATAAGAACAGGTATGAGAACGAAAATTAAAAAATGACGGCAGTAGCATACACTTTATACAGAAAGGGATTGAATAATCATGATTTCAAATCAGGTGCTGCAAAATACATTGGAGGGATTAAAGGAAATCTCCAGAACAGAATTTTGTATCATTGATACAGAGGGAAAATTATTGGCGACTACATTTCCGGATTTTGAGGTTCAGGTAACGGATATTCAGGCGTTTGTAGGTTCACAGGCAGACAGCCAGCTTGTGAAAGGGTATCAGTATTTTAAGGTATGTGACGATTATCGTTTGGAATATATCCTCGTGGCACACGGTGACGACGAAGATACGTATATGGTAGGAAAGCTGGCTGCATTCCAGATCCAGAATCTGATCGTAGCTTATAAGGAACGTTTCGACAAGGACAGTTTTATCAAGAATCTTCTTCTGGATAACCTTCTTCTTGTGGACATTTACAACAGAGCAAAGAAGCTTCATATTGATGCAGATGTCCGCCGCGTTGTCATGATGCTGGAGATGGAGCAGGAAAAAGAACACAGTTCTATTGAGATTGTAAAAAGTGCCTTTGGCAGCAAGAGCCAGGATTTCATTACAGCAGTAGATGAGAGAAGCGTAATTATCGTAAAAGAACTGGAAGACGGAGAAGGATATGAGGAGATGGACCGTCTTGCCCATGCAATCTTAGACACACTGGGCATGAACGACGGAAACATTCATATGGCTTACGGAACAATTGTGCATGAGCTGAAAGAAGTTTCCAGATCTTACAAAGAAGCAAGGATGGCTCTTGATGTAGGTAAGATTTTCTTCTCAGACAGAGAGGTGATTGCATACAGCTCTCTTGGAATTGGACGTTTGATCTACCAGCTTCCTATTCCGCTTTGCAAAATGTTTATTAAAGAAATTTTTGATGGCAAGTCTCCGGACGATTTTGATGAGGAAACCCTTGTGACAATCGACAAGTTCTTTGAGAACAGCCTGAATGTATCTGAAACATCAAGACAGCTTTACATTCACAGAAATACTCTGGTATATCGCCTTGACAAACTGCAGAAGAGCACAGGGCTGGATCTCCGTATATTTGAAGATGCGATTACCTTTAAGATTGCGCTTATGGTTGTCCGCTATATGAAGTATATGGAGTCTCTGGAATACTAAAAAATGGAAGAGGCAAGGACCCTTCTTCTTTCTGAAAGAAAGTTTTCAGATTTGTATCTCTGTTACTGCGGGCAGTCCAGATGTATGCCGCTTCATAATTACGGACCGACAGTCCGCCCCAATTATATTATCCATTACATTACAGAGGGGAAAGGCTGTTTTTACGCAGAGGGAAATAAATACGAGCTGGAAGCAGGACAGGGTTTTTTGATTGTACCGGGGCAGCAGACTTTTTATCAGGCAGATAAGGAATTGCCCTGGACGTATCTCTGGGTTGGTTTTGACGGCGGGAATGTGGAGAGCTATTTAAAAGAAATCGGTCTTACTTCAGAAAAACCGGTTTACCGCTATGAAAATGGAAAGGTTTTGCAGGAAATTGTGGGAGAAATGCTTGAAAATCAAAAGGCATCTTTTTCCGGACAGTTATTGTTAGAAGGACTTCTTTATCGTTTCTTTGCAGCTCTTGCAGAGAATATAGAGATGCCGGCACTTTCCAGACAGGAGAGCGAAAATCTGTATGTGAAAAGAGCGATGGAATTTATCCGAAACAATTATTTTGAAGATATTAAGGTGACGGATATTGCGGATTATGTAAGCGTAAACAGAAGTTATCTTTATACATTGTTTCAGAAAAGCCTTCATATGTCACCGAGCAGATACCTGGCGGAGATTCGTATGAGCCAAGCAGAGAAGCTTCTTTTAATGACAGATTTTTCCATAGAGGTGACAGCGCGTTCCTGTGGTTACAGAGATACTCTTTCGTTTACGAGAATCTTTAAGGAGCATTTCAAAATGCCGCCTTCCCAGTACAGAAAAGAAAAAAGAAAAGAACAAATTTAACATTTTACATGGTATTTTTAACATCTCCTTCTTTTGGAAGGAGATGTATTTTTTTATAATACAGATATAAAGATATGCTGAAAACAGCAGATGGGAGGATTTTTATGAGTATTATTTTTCACGAAAACACATCGATATTTCATTTATATAATGAAGAAATCAGTTACATTATGATGGTTTTAAAAAACGGACATATGGGGCAGCTTTACTTTGGAAAAAGGATTCACGATAAGGAGGATTTTTCATATCTTTGTGAAAATTACTGCCGCGCAATGGGTTCTTATATTTTTGAAGGAGAAAAAAGCCTTTCCCTTGAGCATACAAAACTGGAGTACGGTGTATACGGAAACACAGATTACCGTCAGCCGGCAGTGGAGGTGCTGCAGAATAATGGAAGCCGCATTTCTGATTTTAAATACCAGAGTTTTTCTATTGTTCCGGGAAAACCAAAGCTTTCCGGTCTTCCGGCAACGTACACAGAAGACGACGGGGAGGCAGAGACTCTTTTTATCACATTAAAAGATTCCGTTACAGGGCTTCTTTTAAAACTTTCTTACACGATTTTTGCAAAGGGAGGCGTGATTGCCAGAAATGCGCATTTAAAAAATGAAGGAGAAGAAAGCCTTCATCTCACAACAGCTATGAGTCTTTGTATGGATCTTCCAGATTACGATTACGAATGGATTCAGTTTTCCGGTGCATGGTCAAGAGAGCGTCACGAAAAGGTAAGAAAGCTGGAGCAGGGAATTCAGTCTGTTGGAAGCAGAAGGGGGCATTCTTCTCACGAACACAACCCATTTGTGATTTTGAAGCGTCCGGCAGCAGATGAATTTCAGGGAGAGGCAATGGGATTCAGCCTTGTGTACAGCGGAAACTTCCTGGCTCAGGCAGAGGTAGATACGCACGGTTCCACAAGAATGCTTATGGGAATCCACCCGGACGGATTTGACTGGAAACTGGAAAAGGGAGAGAGCTTTCAGACACCTGAGGCCGTCATGGTATACACAGATAAGGGGCTTAACCATTTAAGCCAGACTTACCACAAATTGTATCAGCGCCGCCTTGCGAGAGGATACTGGAGAGATAAGGCGCGTCCGATCCTTATTAATAATTGGGAAGCGACTTATTTTGATTTTACAGAAGAGCGCATTGTGGAAATTGCAAAGAAAGCAAAAGAATGTGGTGTGGAGCTTTTTGTCCTTGATGATGGCTGGTTCGGGCAGCGAAGCTCGGATAAGGCAGGTCTTGGAGACTGGGTGGCAAACAGAGATCGTCTTCCGGAAGGAATAGAAGGGCTGGCAGAGCGTATCAGCAGTCTGGGAATGAAATTCGGTCTTTGGTTTGAGCCGGAGATGGTAAATAAGGATTCTGACTTATACAGAGCGCATCCGGATTGGATTTTACAGACGCCGGAAAGAACAAATTCTCATGGAAGATTTCAGCACGTTCTTGATTTTTCAAGAAAAGAAGTGGTAGATGCCATTTACGAGATGATGAGTAAAATTCTTGGAAATGCGAAAATTTCTTATGTGAAATGGGATATGAACCGAAGCATTACCGAGTGTTTCAGCGCAGCGCTTCCGTCAGACAGACAGGGAGAGGTATTCCACAGATATATTCTGGGAGTGTACGATTTGTATGAGCGTCTTACTTCAAGATTTCCGGAGATTTTATTTGAATCTTGTGCAAGCGGCGGAGCAAGATTTGACCCGGGCATTTTATATTATGCTCCTCAGGGATGGACGAGCGATGATACGGATGCAGTGGAACGCCTGAAAATCCAGTACGGAACTTCTTACTGTTATCCTGTAAGTTCTATGGGAAGTCATGTGTCTGTATCTCCTAATCATCAGCTTAACAGAGAGACGCCTCTTTATACGAGAGCAAACGTAGCCTACTTCGGTACATTTGGATATGAGCTTGACTTAAATAAGCTGACGGAAGAAGAGCAGAAGGAAGTAAAAGAACAGATTGCATTTATGAAGGAATATAGAGACCTGTTCCAGTTTGGTACATTTTACCGCCTCAGCAGCCCGTTTGAAAAAAATATAACGGCATGGATGTCTGTAAGTGAGGATAAGAAAACTGCGATTGTAGGCTGGTATCGTGTGTTAAATCCTGTAAATGACAGTTATACGCGTCTGAAACTTTGCGGACTTCTGGAAGATGTGGAATATACAATAGAGGGGCAGAAAGGAACTTTCTTTGGAGATGAACTTATGAATCTTGGAATTCTCACAAGCGATGCCACCTCTGGGGAAGCGCAGGAAGGACAGTTTAAGGGGTGTGATTTTGATTCCAGACTGTATATTTTAAAAGCAAAGTAAAAAGAAAGGGATTTCCTGTTTTCATTTAAAATTCTTTGTGCTATAATGAGTCCGCAAGTTGGATATAAAAAACAGTTGCAATTTATCTTGGAATATATTACAATAATGTTACAAAAAGATAAAAATAATATTTCTGTGTAAAGGATAACGAGATAAAACAACAGAATTACAGGATAAAACAGGAGGTTTCAATGATAGATTTAGAAGATGTAAGTAAATCATATGGACCGGGTCTTCCGGCAGTGAATCATGTAAACTTACATGTGGACAAGGGAGAGTTTGTGTTTGTGGTAGGAAGCAGCGGATCCGGCAAATCCACACTGATCAAACTGCTCATGAAGGAGCTGGATTCCACGTCCGGTAGGATTACGGTGAGCGGAGAGCGCCTGGAAGGAATGCGTCACAGAAGAGTCGCAAAATATAGAAGAAAACTTGGCGTTGTGTTTCAGGATTTCCGTCTTTTAAAAGACAGAGACGTATATGAAAATGTGGCGTTTGCCCAGCGTGTCATCGGGCGTCCTACCCGTGTCATAAGAAAGCGTGTGCCGGAGGTCTTACAGGAAGTAGGGCTTGCGGGAAAATATAAATCTTATCCAGATGAGCTTTCCGGAGGAGAGCAGCAGAGAGTTGCCCTTGCAAGAGCTCTTGTAAACCGCCCGGACATTCTTCTGGCAGACGAGCCTACGGGAAATCTCGACCCAAAAACTTCTGAGGAGATTATGGCACTTCTGGAGCAGATTAACGAGAGAGGAACTACGGTTCTTGTTGTTACCCACAACAAGGAGATTGTAAACTCCATGAAAAAGCGTGTTCTCACCATGCACGACGGCATGATTGTAAGTGATGAGAAAGAAGGAGGGTATCATGAGGCCTAGTACATTATGGTTTAATCTGAAGCAGGGAATTAAAAACATTAAGAGAAACTGGATGTTCTCCATTGCTTCTGTCCTTACAATGGCAGCCTGCATTTTCCTTTTCGGTATTTTTTATTCGATTGTGACAAACGTAAATCAGGCAGCTCATAAAATGGAAAAAGAAATTCCCATTACCGTGTTCTTTGATGAGGGAACAAGCGAAGAGGATATAGCAAAGATGGGAGAGCTGATAAAGGCGCGGCCTGAGGTGGAGCGTGTCGATTACGAATCCGCTGACGAAGCATGGGAAAAATTCAGTAAGAAATATTTTGAAGGTTCAGAGGCGGCAGAGGGATTTAAAGATGACAACCCTCTTGTAAATTCATCAAACTACCAGATATATATGAATGATATTGGAAAACAAGGAGAACTGGTAGCTTATGTGGAAAGTCTCGACCATGTAAGAGAGGTGGAGCAGTCTCAGAAGGCAGCAGAAACTCTGGCGTCTTTAAGTCGTCTCGTTTCCTATGCTTCGATGGTTATTATTGCAGTTCTTCTTCTGATTTCTGTTTTCCTTATCAGCAATACTATTTCTGTTGGTATTTCTGTAAGAAAAGAAGAAATCGGAATTATGAAGTATATTGGTGCAACCGATGCGTTTGTACGTCTTCCTTTTGTTCTGGAGGGTGTTGTGCTTGGGATTATCGGTGCGGCAATTCCTTTAGTTGGCCTGTTCTTTGTATATAACTCTACAGTACAGTACATATTTACAAAATTCAACGTGCTGACAGTGATTGTGGATTTCATTCCGGTTATGGAGATTTACCGTACACTGTTACCGATTGGTTTAGCTCTTGGAATCGGAATCGGTCTTGTGGGAAGCTTTTTAACAACAAGAAAGCACTTGAAGGTGTGAGAGAAGTGAGATAAAATAAATACAGAAGAAAAGCTGCTGGAACACGGCGGCTTTTTTTACTTTATCAATGGAGTGTAAAATATGGACAGACAATTCTGGAAAGGGGCCGCAGTAGGAGGAGCTGCTGTTGTAATTGCTATGGCTGGGAGATTTGTAAGTATTTACGGCGTAGATACGGTTCTGACAAACAGGGAATATGCAGAAAAACTCAGGACTTTGGAAAAGATAATTGACACAAATTACCTGGAAGAAAAAGATAAGGACGCTTTGGCAGAGGGTATGTATGCAGGACTTCTATACGGACTGAACGATCCGTATTCCTGCTATTATACAGCGGAAGAATATGAGAAACAGAACACGGAGACAGAGGGCTCTTATGTGGGCATCGGTGTTGCCATGCAGAAAAATCCCGACGGCGGCGTAAAAATCGCAGAATGTTATGAAGGCGGCTCTGCATATGCTGCAGGAATTAAAGTGAATGATATTATAAGTTCCATAGACGGAAAAGACATTACAGACTGGGAAATGGAAGATGTGGCAGACTATATTAAAAATCGGGAAGCAGATGCGGTTTCTCTTACGGTTCACAGGGAGAATGTAGAGGAAGCATTGGACATTTCGGTGAAAATTGCAGATGTGGAACTGCCCAGTGTATATGGCGAGATGTTGGACAAAAAAACAGGCTACATTGAAATTACAGAATTTAAAGGTGTCACTTTTGAACAGTATAAAGAAACATTTGAGCGTTTGAAAGAACAGGGCATGGAAAGACTGGTAATCGATCTTCGCGATAATCCGGGAGGTCTTTTAACCTCTGTGTGCGATGTACTTGGATGGATTCTTCCAGAGGGATTGATTGTATATACAGAAGATAAGTACGGGAACAAAATGGAAGAGACTTGCGATGGAAAACACCCTCTTGATATGCCGCTTGCAGTTCTTGTAAATGAAGGAAGCGCCAGCGCTTCGGAAATTTTTGCGGGAGCCGTACAAGATTATGAAGTCGGTACAATCGTGGGAACAACGACCTTCGGAAAAGGAGTGGTTCAGGCTTTGTATCCCATGTCAGATGGAAGCGCAGTGAAGCTTACTGTTTCCAAATACTATACTCCAAAGGGAAAAAATATTCACGGAGAAGGTATTTCTCCAGATATAAAGGTAAAGCTGAATCCTGAGCTTTTCAATCAGACAGAGCTTACAAGGGAGGAAGATAATCAGCTCCAGGCTGCTGTACAGTCCCTGGAAGAACAGGAGAAATAATTCTTGAAATCCAAATTGCAAAATGATATAATTTGCATAATTGATGAAAGATACGTTTCGGTGAGGGGGAAATACGGTATGAGAGATTATGTAATTACAACAGACAGCAGTTCGGATCTTCCGGAAGAATATTATAAAGAACATGGGGTTGGATGCACCTATTTAAGTTATTCTATGGACGGAAAAAATTATACACACGAAAATTTTCTTCCTGTTCAGGAGTTTTATGACGCAATGCGAAAAGGTTCGCTTCCAACAACGGCTCAGGTAAATCCGGATGATGTGAGACAACTTATAGAGCCGTATTTAAAAGAGGGAAAAGATGTGCTTCATATTGCATTTTCCAGCGGCTTGAGCGGAACGTATAACAGCGCCAGAATTGCAGCAGAGGAGCTTAAAGAAGAATATCCGGAGCGTTCGGTAATTGTAATGGATTCCCGTGCAGCTTCTCTTGGACAGGGACTTCTTGTGTATCTTGCTCAGCAGCATAAAGAAGCAGGAGAGGACATGGAGACGGTTGCAAAATGGGTAGAAGAGAACAGAAACCATATTGTTCATCTGTTTACGGTAGATGATCTTTTCCATCTTCATCGCGGGGGAAGGGTTTCCAAGACAACTGCGATTGTAGGAAGTATGTTAAATATTAAACCGGTTCTTCATGTAGATAATGAGGGAAAGCTTGTTAATATAGGAAAAAGCAGAGGAAGAAAGAAAGCTCTGCAGGAGCTGGTAAGCCTGATGGAGCAGAAAATTGGCAGCTATAAAAATTCCTGCCATACAATTTTTATCAGTCATGGCGACTGTGAGGAAGATGCGCAATACGTGGAAAAGAAAGTAAAAGAAAAATATGATATAGATACGGTAATGATTAACTATGTAGGCTCAGTCATTGGAGCACATTCTGGACCGGGAACTCTGGCGCTTTTCTTTGTAGGAGAAGAAAAATAAATAGAAATTTTTTTGAAACTCTTTTTTGGAAATGAAAAAACATTTTCAAAAAAGAGTTTTTTTCTTGACATGTAAAAAACAATGTGTTATATTAATAATACTTTAATAAAGTAGTGTGGCTCAGTGATAATATAATAAAATTCAAAAGAAAGGTACAGGTGTGGATATTTATGAAGAAAAAATTATTTGCAGGAATTATGGCAGGATTATTGGTAATGGGAAGTGTTTCCTCTGTCACTGTCTGTGCAGACGCGGAAAATAAAGAACTGGTAGTTGGTTTTGATGCGGAATATCCGCCGTTCGGATATATGGATGACAATGGAGAATATGTTGGATTTGATTTGGATACAGCCCAAAAAGTATGTGATAATCTTGGCTGGGAACTGGTGAAAAAACCAATCAACTGGGATTCCAAAGACATGGAATTAAATTCTGGAAATATCGACTGTATCTGGAATGGATTTACCATGAACGGACGTGAGGATGATTATACATGGTCTGAACCTTACCTTAATAACGAACAGGTTGTGGTAGTTGCAGCAGATTCTGGAATTGAAAATCTGGAAGACTTAAAAGGGAAAAATGTAGTTGTGCAGGCAGCTTCCGCAGCGCTTGACGCGTTGAACAGTGAGGACAATAAAGAACTGACAGAAAGTTTTGGCTCTCTCACAGAAAATCCGGATTACAATACTGCTTTTATGAATATTGATTCCGGTGCGGCAGATGCCGTTGCAGTGGATATTGGAGTTGCAAAATATCAGCTTGCAGAGAGAGAAGAAGGAAAATATAAGATTTTGAATGAGCCGATTCAGACAGAACAGTATGCTGTCGGTTTTGCAAAGGGAAACGAAGAGCTTCGTGATACAGTATGGGCAGAAGTGATAAAATTATACGAAGCAGGAGAAATTGACAAACTTGCAGAACAGTATGAAGTGGCAGATATGCTTTGTATTGGCAAAGAAGAAACAGAAAAATAAGAAAGGCAGAGACAGGATATGACCTTAACAGTAATGCTTCAGCAGCTTTCAAAGGGAATGCTGGTAACAGTGGAGATTTTCGTGGTAACACTTTTATTTTCACTCCCACTGGGACTTCTTGTATGTTTTGGAAGAATGGCAAAAAGCAAAGTGATTCGTGGAATTGTTTCCGCATACATTTCTATCATGAGGGGGACACCCCTGATGCTGCAGCTTATGGTAGTATATTTCGGACCATACTTTATTTTCGGAATCCGCATCTCCATGAGCTACAGTCTGATTGCAGTATTCATTGCATTTGTGATTAATTACGCGGCGTATTTTGCGGAAATATACAGAGGCGGAATTGAGTCCATGTCTGTAGGACAGTATGAGGCAGCCAAAATTTTGGGATATACAAAAGGGCAGACATTTTTTCGGATTATTTTTCCGCAGGTGCTTAAACGGATTCTGCCTTCTATTACAAATGAGGTCATTACCCTTGTAAAAGATACGTCTCTTGCTTTTGTAGTCGCAGTTGCGGAAATGTTTACGATTGCAAAGCAGATTGCAAGTGCACAGACGACCATGATACCTTTTGTGATTGCTGGTATTTTTTATTATATTTTTAATTTGATAGTGGCGGTTGTCATGGAAAAAGCGGAGCAGAAGATGAATTATTACAGATGATTTTGGGAAGGAAAGTCATATGAAACTATTTGAGATGAGACATATTAAAAAAAGTTTTGGGGAGCTGGAAGTATTAAAGGATATTTCCCTTCAGGTAAAGGAAGGGGAAGTTTTAAGTATTATCGGACCTTCCGGTTCTGGAAAATCTACGCTTCTGCGATGTGCGACAGGTCTTGAAACACCAGATTCCGGTGAGATTGTAAAAGAAGGAGAAGTAGGGCTGGTTTTTCAGAATTTTAATTTGTTTCCCCACTTTTCTGTTTTGAAAAACATTGTGGATGCCCCCATAAAAGTGCAGAAACGCAAAAAAGAAGAGGTTTACGCACAGGCGAGAGAGCTTTTAAAAAAAATGGGGCTATCCGATAAGGAAAAGGCATATCCTTATCAACTTTCCGGTGGGCAGAAGCAGAGGGTTTCCATTGCGAGAGCGCTCTGTATGAATCCGAAAATCCTGTTTTTTGATGAGCCGACTTCCGCTCTCGATCCGGAGCTTACAGGAGAAATATTAAAAGTGATTAAAGAGTTGGCAAAAGAGCATATTACTATGGTAATAGTCACCCATGAAATGTCATTTGCCAGAGATATTTCCGATTATGTGATTTTTATGGATAAGGGAGTTATTGCAGTGGAGGGGACTTCACGGGAAGTTTTTTCTTCGGATAATGAGAGAATGAGAGAATTTCTTGGAAAGTTCCATCAGGGAAATTAGGGCGCCAGGATTAAGAAACAGCAGCTATAAAGTGAGACAGTATCTTATAGTAATCTCCGCAGAGATATTCGATGCTGTCTCATATTTTTTATATTCTGAAGAATTTTCTTGTTTTATTAAGTTTCCTAGTTGCTTTTAGGCATTGATTGTTATATAATTTTTAGAGTATGTTTAAACTTTATCGAAAGTACGAAAGGAACAGGTGGAAGAAATGGAGAAAAAAGAACAGCTTTACGAAGGAAAAGCAAAGAAAGTGTTTGCAACTGCTGACCCGGACGTGGTAATCGTCAGCTACAAGGATGATGCAACTGCATTTAACGGAGAGAAAAAGGGTACTATCAGCGGAAAAGGTGCTATCAATAACCGTATGACTAATCTTGTTTTCCAGAAATTTGAGGCTGCTGGAATCCCGACACATTTCATCGAAGAATTAAACGATAGAGAAACAGCAGTAAAGAAAGTAGATATTGTACCGCTGGAAGTAATCGTGCGTAATGTTGCAGCAGGAAGCTTTTCCAAACGTATGGGAGTAGAAGAAGGAAGAGAACTTCTCTGCCCGATTTTAGAGTTCAGCTACAAAAATGATGATCTCGGCGATCCATTTATCAATGATGATTATGCACTGGCTCTTGGTCTTGCAACAAAAGAAGAAATTGATGAAATCCGTGCATATACATTGAAAGTAAATGAGATTATGAAAGAATACTTCCTCAATGCAGGAATGAAGCTCATTGATTTCAAAATTGAATTTGGTCGTTTTCATGGTAAAATTCTTCTTGCAGATGAAGTTTCTCCTGATACATGCCGTCTGTGGGACGTTAATACAAATGAGAAACTTGATAAAGACCGTTTCAGACGTGACATGGGTAATGTAGAGGAAGCTTATAATGAAGTATTCCATCGTCTTGGTTTAGAATAATTAATAAGCAGGAGAGTAAAGATGAGTACAGACAGATATGTAAGTCCGTTATCAGAGCGTTATGCAAGCAGGGAGATGCAGTATATTTTCTCACCGGATATGAAATTCCGCACATGGAGAAAACTGTGGATTGCTCTTGCAGAAACAGAGAAAGAATTGGGGCTGAATATTACCCAGGAGCAGATTGACGAGCTGAAAAGCCATGCAGATGATATTAATTACGATGTGGCAAAAGAAAGAGAACGTCAGGTTCGCCATGATGTTATGTCCCATGTATATGCTTACGGTGTACAGTGTCCGAAAGCAAAGGGAATCATTCATCTCGGTGCGACTTCCTGTTATGTAGGTGATAATACAGATATTATTGTTATGACAGAAGCTTTAAAGCTTGTGCAGAAAAAGCTTATCAATGTAATTGCAGAGCTGTCTAAATTTGCAGATAAATACAAAGACCAGCCAACACTTGCATTTACACATTTCCAGCCTGCACAGCCAACAACTGTTGGAAAACGTGCTACACTCTGGACACAGGAATTTCTTCTTGATCTGGAAGATCTGGAATATGTGATCAGTACAATGAAGCTTCTTGGTTCAAAAGGTACAACAGGAACACAGGCAAGTTTCCTGGAATTATTTGACGGGGATCAGGAAACTATCGACAAAATTGATCCTATGATTGCAGAAAAAATGGGATTCAAAGAATGCTATCCAGTTTCCGGACAGACATATTCCCGTAAAGTGGATACACGTGTCTTAAATGTGCTTGCAGGAATTGCTGCCAGTGCTCATAAGATGTCAAATGATATTCGTCTTTTACAACATTTAAAAGAAGTAGAGGAGCCTTTTGAAAAATCACAGATTGGTTCTTCTGCAATGGCATATAAGAGAAATCCTATGAGAAGTGAGAGAATTGCCTCCCTTTCCAGATTTGTGATGGTAGATGCTTTAAATCCGGCTATCACATCTGCGACACAGTGGTTTGAGAGAACACTGGACGATTCTGCAAATAAGCGTCTCAGCATTCCGGAGGGATTCCTTGCTATCGATGGAATTCTTGATCTTTGCTTAAACGTGGTAGATGGACTTGTTGTTTATCCTAAGGTTATTGAGAAACGTCTTATGTCCGAGCTTCCGTTTATGGCGACAGAAAATATTATGATGGATGCGGTAAAAGCAGGCGGAGACCGCCAGGAGCTGCATGAGCGTATTCGTGAGCTTTCTATGGAAGCAGGACGAAACGTAAAAGTAGAAGGAAAGGATAACAATCTGCTGGAGCTTATCGCAGCAGATCCGGCATTCAATCTTTCTCTTGATGAATTAAAGAAAACAATGGATCCGGCCAAATATGTAGGCCGTGCAAAAGAACAGACAGATGCCTTCCTTGCAAAGGTAGTGCGTCCGATTCTGGACTCCCACAAGGAAATGCTTGGTGTTAAGGCAGAAATCAACGTCTGATTTACAGAGAAAACACGGTAACAAAACACGAGGAGGAAAATAGTGTTATGATCAAGGCAGTAGTTGGAGCAAACTGGGGAGATGAAGGTAAAGGAAAAATTACCGATATGCTGGCTCAGGAAGCAGATATTATCGTGAGATTTCAGGGAGGTGCAAATGCAGGACATACCATCGTCAATGATTATGGGAAATTCGCACTCCATACCTTACCGTCAGGAGTGTTCTATAATCACACCACAAGCGTGATTGGCAATGGCGTGGCACTGAACATCCCGGTGTTTTTCAAAGAATATAATGAAGTAGTGGAAAGAGGCGTTCCGGCTCCGAAGATTCTCATTTCTGACAGAGCGCAGATGGTAATGCCATACCACATTTTATTTGACCAGTATGAGGAAGAGCGTCTTGCAGGAAAATCCTTTGGTTCTACAAAATCCGGTATTGCACCGTTTTATTCTGATAAATATGCAAAAATCGGATTCCAGGTAAGTGAGCTTTTTGATGAAGAATCATTAAAAGAAAAACTGGTTCGCGTATGTGAGACAAAGAATGTTCTTCTGGATCATCTCTACCATAAACCGCTCTTAAATCCAGATGAGATTTTTGAAGAGCTGATGGAATACAAAAAAATGGTTGCGCCGTATGTGTGCGATGTTTCGCTGTATCTGTGGAATGCACTGAAAGAGGGCAAAGAAGTTCTTCTTGAGGGACAGCTTGGTTCCTTAAAAGATCCAGATCACGGAATTTACCCAATGGTAACCTCTTCTTCCACACTGGCAGCATATGGTGCGATTGGAGCAGGTGTACCTCCATATGAAATCAAAAAAATCATTACCGTATGCAAGGCTTATTCCAGTGCGGTAGGAGCAGGTGCGTTCGTTTCCGAAATTTTTGGTGAGGAAGCAGACGAGCTTAGAAGACGCGGCGGTGATGGCGGTGAATATGGTGCAACAACAGGACGTCCAAGACGTATGGGATGGTTTGACTGTGTTGCTTCTAAATATGGATGCCGTGTACAGGGAACAACAGATGTTGCATTTACCGTACTTGATGTTCTGGGGTATCTGGAAGAAATTCCGGTTTGCGTTGGATACGAAATTGATGGAGAGATTACAACAGAGTTCCCGACAACAGCGCTTCTGGAGAAGGCGAAACCAGTTCTCGAGGTGCTTCCGGGCTGGAACTGTGATATTCGTGGAATTACAAAATATGAAGACCTTCCGGAAAACTGCAGAAAATATGTAGAATTTGTGGAAGAAAAAATCGGATTCCCGATCACCATGATTTCCAATGGACCGGGAAGAAATGATATTATTTACAGAAACAAATAATAAAGTATGATTCACGCCGGAGTTTTCTCCGGCGTGAACTGTATACAGAAAAAAGAGGAAATATCTTATGAAAAACTGGAAACGGTTACTGGCAGGAGCCGGTGTGATCTTTATGCTACTTGCATTTTGTCTTCCCATGATTTTTGCATTTGGCAAGGGAGAAAATTCCGGCAGTCTGTTTTGGGGAGCAATCGGAATTGCTTTTCTTGTTCCAATACTAATTTATATGTTCCTGATGGCATATAGAATCTTTGGAAAAAAGGAGAAATCAGTGAACAGCAACGTAGAGAATATTATTTTTGATGTGGGAAACGTGCTGATGGAGTACGGTTGGGAGCCTTATCTTAAAAGTTTCGGATTTTCTGAAGAAAAGTATGAAAAAATTGCAGATGCTGTATTTCGAAGCAAAGTATGGAATGAACAGGACAGAGGACTTCTTCCGGAAGAAGAGTACGTCAATCAGTATGTAGCGCTTGCGCCGGAATACGAAAAAGAAATCCGGGAAGTGATGGAGCACACTCCGGAATGTATGTCTGTCTATGATTATGCAGATACATGGGTAAAGTACCTGAAGGAAAAAGGCTATCACCTTTATGTTCTTTCTAATTACGGAAGCTATATGCTGAACAAAAACAGAGAACAGATGAGTTTTCTTAAATATATGGACGGTGTTATTTTCTCCTGCGAGGTGAAGCAGGTGAAACCGGAGCAGGAAATTTATAAAACTATTTTAAAGAAATACAATCTGAAGCCGGAAAAAACAGTATTTATTGATGATCGAAAGGATAACTGCGAGGGAGCAGAAAAAGCAGGGATTCGTGCGATTCAGTTTCAGAGCTTCAAGCAGGCGGCAGCAAAGCTTGAGAAGCTGGGTGTGAAATAGAATCGTTTTCAGGAGGGAAAAATATGAAGAGAAAAGGAATGGCACTTTTAACAGCAACATTTATGTTAATGTCATTAGTTGCACCTGTATCAGCAGAGAATATTATTTTAGATGACGGCAGCAGTCAGCAAATAGCGGATGCGATAAACATATTTCCGGAAGAAGAAATCCTTCTCGAAGATGGAATAGAAGATTCAGAACCGGACATTCCGGAGGCAGAAGAGGAGATTTTGGAAGAAATCCCGGAAGAAGAAACAGTTTTGGAGGAAATCCCGGAAACAGGAGAAGTTCTTTCAGGAGAAATGACAGAGGGTGTAAAAGAAGAGGCATTATCTTCCGGAGCAGAAGAGGAAAATGTATGGCAGGCAGCCGTACAGAAAGAGAATAATATAGAGCTTTATGCTATGAATTCTTCTTTTGCCGAAAAACTTAAAATACCTTCTTCCCTTAAACAAAATTACCAGATAAATATTTTAGGCGGAAAATCAGTAACATACAGAGTAGTAAAGGGAAAAAGCGTAAAGGTTTCAAATAAAGGCTTTGTAAAGCCGGCTACTACAAAATATCTGACAGGCAGCGGACAATATATTGAAGAATATAATTTCGGAACTTCAGTTGTAGAAGCTGTGTCAGATGGAAAAACTTACACCTATACTTTTACAGTCAAAGATTATGCGAATACTTATACAGACGGGATTATAAACGAGTATATTTCAAAAAATATTACCAGCTCTATGTCAAATATGGAAAAGCTGAAAAAAATTGCATATTTTCCATGCCAGTATGATTATAGTCCAAAGCATTCAAGCGCAGCAGGAATGATTGTTTTTGGCGGTGGCGACTGCTGGGCAAGCACAGATGCGATTTTGATATTATGTGAAAAGGTTGGATTTACCGGAAGAATAAGAGAAGCAGCGAATGATCCGGGAGCAGGCAGCGGTCATATAAATGCCCTTGTACAGGTGGACGGCAAAAATTACGTTGTGGACGCTGGCTTTAATCAGAAAGCTCCAAGATCTTATTATATTGAGGAACAGAAAAAAGAGTATTCCTATACAGTCAACTGTGATGGGAAGACGATAACTCTCAAGCAATATTATGGACTTGATGAAAAGGTTGTGATTCCGGAAACAATAGGCGGTTATAAAGTTACAGCTATTGGAGACGGGTGCTTTAGCGGCAGAGAAGAAATGAAACAGGTTGTGATTCCTTCTTCTGTAAAGAAAATTGGGCAGTATGCTTTTTATTTTACAGGAATGCAGACCATAAAAATCCCCGATGGAATTACGGAAATCGGTCAAAACGCTTTTGGATATATTATAGATTATAACGGAGTGAATGGCAGCTATGGACTGGTAAATAATGTTGAAGTGATAGAAATTCCTTCCTCCGTAAAAAAAATCGGCTTAAACTTAAGTGAAAGTGTCGTTTTATACCATGGAACACAGCAGCAGTGGAACGCAATTACCCATATGGAAGGCTATGCAGCTCCAGATGGAAAATCTCTGTTTTGCTCCAACAATGGACTTGCAGTATCCGGTACGGAAGTATCTTTAAAAGCAGGAGAGACAAAAACACTGAAAATTTATTCGGCAGAGGGAAATATAACTCTTACAGCAGGAAATAAAGGCATCATAGAGACAAGCACAGAAAATGAAATCATGAAGGATTATTTTTACAGAGATGGAAAAAGAACTCCAGCCAAATATGCTGTAAAAACATTAAAGATAAAAGGCGCAGGTTCAGGCAGTACTGTTCTGACAGTTGGAAATGGAAGAGCTTCCAGACAGATTAAGGTAATTGTGCAGGGAAATATTTCCAAATGCAGTGTCACATTATCCCAGGAGAAATATTCCTATAATGGAGCAGAGAGAAAACCTTCTGTAACAGTAACAGAACAGGGAAGAACCCTGATAAATGGCAAGGATTATACAGTTTCCTACGAAAACAACAAATATCCGGGAACTGGCAAAGCTGTTATAAAAGGAATCGGCGCTTATACGGGAACAACGGTAAAAGATTTTACGATTGTAAAGGCAAATCAGAAGATTGCGCTTTCTGATATAACAAAGCGTATTGACAGCAAGACGTACACATTGAAGGCAAAAATTACGCAGGGAAATAAAACAGGGAAATTTGGATATAAATCAGATAATCCATCTGTAGCAACTGTGACAAGCTGGGGAAGAGTTACCTTTACAGGAGTGGGAACTGCGAAAATTACTGCTACAACAAGAGGAAGTGCAAATTATAACAGCGCATCTAAAACAATTACGCTTACAGTACTTCCAGCGCCAACAGCTATTACAAAGCTTCAAAATAATGGTATCGGCTGGTTAAATATTCAATGGAGGGCAAACAGAAATGCAGATGGTTATCAGATTCAGTATGGAACAAGCCCGGATTGGAAAGGAGCAAAGACAGCTTCTATAAAAGACAGCGGTATACGTAGTTATACAAGAAAAGATGTATTTAAAGGGAATACTTATTATGTAAGAGTGCGTACTTATAAAATGAAAGACGGAGTGAAGTATTATTCCAACTGGAGCGGTACAAAAAATGTAAACATCAATAAATAAAGAGAAGAAGCCCTGCAGACAGAGTATCACATGTCCACAGGACTTCAAGGGGAGGATATAAGTATTTCATATCTTGTCTTTTGTATTGTTCATTGAAGGGGGTTCCAATGAACATTTATAGTATAGACATAAATTCTCCTCTTTATACACCAAAATAAAATTTTTTGGTTTGTGTTTTTATAAAAAAGATGATATAATAAGATGGCTTTGATACAAAGCACAAATATCGATGAAATTTTGGAAAAGAGGATTAAAAAATGAGCGATAAAACTATCTTAGAGCAGTGGCGTTCCATCGCTTACGACCAGCAGGCAGACCGCAATAAACTGCAGAGATTCTGGGCAAATTACTTTAACATTGAAAAAAATATTTATGAGCAGCTTCTTGAGAATCCGGACGAGGCTGTTTCCGGTACAGTAAAAGAGCTGGCTGAGAAATATGGACAGGAAGTTCTGACAATGGTTGGTTTCCTTGACGGAATCAATGACAGTCTTCTGGTTCAGAATCCCATTGAGACAATGGACGAGAACACAAAGGTAAATCTTGCATTTGACAAAGAGCTTCTTTACAAAAACATGGTAGATGCAAAAGCGGACTGGCTTTACAATCTGCCGCAGTGGGACAAGATTTTCACTCCTGAGAAGAAAAAAGAGCTTTACATGGAACAGAAAAAATCTGGTACAATCGTAAAAGCACATAAAGTTGGACGTAATGATCCATGTCCTTGCGGAAGCGGAAAGAAATATAAATTCTGCTGCGGAAAATAAAAAATAAACAGTAATACAATGACAAATCAGGCTGTCGGCAGTGCCGGCAGCCGTTTTGTCGTTACGGAGGAAATATGGCAAATTTATGTTTTACGGCTGCGATTTTATGCGCTTTGTATTATCTGGGAATTATTGTTTACTCCGGGATTTATACAGATTTTTCCTGGATATGGCCGGCAGGTGCTGTTTTTCTTGGGGGAAATGGTCTTCTGTTTATCGTAAATAAAAAAAATCCGGATTTGTTTCCGGTGTGGATAAAATATACATACAGTATTCTTATTTTTTTATGTATCTGCTTCTTTTTTATGCTTTTTCTCAAGGTGCTCTCCGCTATGAAAGGAAAAGGAAGGGAAAATCTGGATTATGTGGTGGTTCTCGGTGCTCACGTAAAAGGTGAGCTTCCTTCCAAAGCTCTTTTAAAAAGACTGGAGGCAGCTCTTGATTATGGAGAAAAGAATCCGGAAACAAAGCTTGTTTTATCAGGGGGACAGGGATTTGGAGAAAATATTACAGAGGCGCTCTGTATGAAACGGTATCTTGTGAAAAATGGAATTTCTTCTGACAGACTGATTTTGGAAGAGCAATCTACAGATACGAGGGAAAATCTAAAATTTTCAGATGAAATGACAGGATGTAAAGAGAAAAAAACAGGGATTTTATCAAATGATTTTCATGTGTACAGGGCAGTCCGGCTTGCGAAAAAACTGGGGTATGTGTCTCCTGAGGGAATTGCCGCGCAGTCGGATCCGCTTATGGAACTGCACTATATCGTGAGAGAAATATTTGCCCTTGTAAAAGAACAATTAAAAGGAAATATCTGAAACGCCATTGACAAACAGAAAAACGGCGTATATAATGTGGTTCAGAACCAAAAGAAAACGCGTAGACGAGGCGAGTAGACTGTGGAACGTTCCAGAGAGAGATGTATTTGCTGGAAGCATCTTATCGGGAAGCAGTTGAAAACTACCTCTGAGTGGCCCCAATCCGGTCCGGTGATTCCGTTATCATCAATGAAGTGGTTATATTTTGTGAAAACAGATATAGCAAGCAGGGTGGAACCGCGAGATACTCGTCCCTTACAGTGCATAGCATTGTAAGGGATTTTTTTATTCATCAACGAGGATTTTATAAGAAAAGAAAGGAGACAATATGATTATCACATTAAAAGACGGCTCGAAAAAAGAGTACGCAGAAGCAAAATCAGTAATTGAAATCGCACAGGATATAAGCGAGGGACTGGCACGTGTGGCATGTGCAGGAGAAGTAGACGGAGAGGTTGTAGATCTTCGTACTGTAGTAGATAAGGACTGCGAATTGAATATCCTTACTTCAAAAGATGAAAAAGGACTTGCAGCTCTGCGCCATACAGCGTCACATGTTCTGGCAGAGGCTGTTCAGACTCTTTATCCGGAGGCAAAGGTTGCGATTGGACCATCCATTGATACCGGATTTTACTATGATTTTGAATGTCCGCCATTTTCAAGAGAAGACCTTGATGCAATTGAAAAAGAGATGAAGAAAATCATCAAAAAAGGTGCGAAAATTGAGCGTTTTACAAAAACAAGAGAAGATGCAATCGCATTTTTTAAAGAAAAAAATGAGCCTTATAAAGTTGAACTGATTGAAGATTTACCGGAAGGGGAAGAGATTTCCTTCTATTCTCAGGGAGACTGGGTAGATTTATGTGCAGGTCCTCACCTTATGAGCACAAAAGGAATCAAGGCATTTAAACTTCTTTCCGCGTCCGGCGCATACTGGAGAGGAAGCGAAAAGAACCAGATGCTTACACGTGTTTACGGAACGGCTTACGGTTCCAAAGAGGAACTGAAGGCTCATCTGGAACAGATGGAAGAGGCAAAAAAACGTGACCACAATAAGCTGGGACGCGAGATGAAGCTTTTTACAACAGTAGATGTAATTGGACAGGGGCTGCCTCTTATTATGCCAAACGGCGTGATCATCATGCAGGAACTGCAGAGATGGATTGAGGACGAGGAAGCAAAGAGAGGATATATCCGTACAAAAACACCATTAATGGCAAAAAGCGATCTGTACAAGATTTCCGGACACTGGGATCACTATAAAGACGGAATGTTTGTATTAGGCGATGAAGAAAAGGATAAAGAAGTATATGCTCTTCGTCCTATGACATGTCCGTTCCAGTATTACGTATATAAAGCAGAGCAGCACAGCTATCGTGACCTGCCTCTTCGTTACGGAGAAACATCTACTTTGTTCAGAAATGAAGATTCCGGAGAAATGCACGGTCTGACACGTGTACGTCAGTTTACAATTTCCGAGGGTCACTTAATCGTAAGACCTGACCAGATGGTAAAAGAGTTTAAAGATTGTATTGCTCTTGCACAGTACTGTCTCCAGGTACTTGGCGTTGAGGAGGATGTAACATATCATCTTTCCAAATGGGATCCGGAAAACAGCGAGAAATATATTGGCGATGCAGAAGTATGGGAGGAGACAGAAGGACACATCCGTACTATGCTGGAAGAGCTGAATATTCCGTTTGTGGAGGATGTGGGAGAAGCTGCATTCTATGGACCGAAGGTGGACATCAATGCAAAGAATGTGTATGGAAAAGAAGATACAATGATTACAATTCAGTGGGATGCACTTCTTGCAGAGCAGTTTGATATGTACTATATTGATGAAAACGGAGAAAAACAGCGTCCGTACATTATTCACCGTACATCTATGGGATGTTATGAGCGTACACTTGCATGGCTTATTGAAAAATATGCAGGAATGTTCCCTACATGGCTCTGTCCGGAGCAGGTTCGTGTAATTCCAATTTCTGAAAAATACAGCGATTATGCCTCAAAAGTGGAAGAACAGTTAAAAGAAAACGGTATCCGCTGCTCTGCAGACCATCGTTCTGAAAAAATGGGATATAAGATTCGTGAAGCTCGCCTTGCAAGAGTACCGTATATGTTGATTGTAGGTGCAAAAGAAGAGGAAGAAGGAAAGGTATCTGTAAGAAGCCGATTCCTGGGAGACGAAGGAATGAGAAGCCTGGAAGAATTTATCTCTGCAATTAAAGAGGAAATCCGCACAAAAGAAATCCGCAAAATTGAGGTTACAGAAGAGTCCAAATAATACAAAAATGTACAGCTTCCGTTTATAAGAAGCTGTACATTTCTTTATATAAAAAACTGTAAAGACAGATTTAGTCGGCGAAAAATTTTTCTTTAATTGTTTCTGTGGGCATTTCTTTGCCTGTAAAAAGGCGAAATGCCTCCGCTCCCTGATAAAGAAGCATATACATACCATTAAAAACAGGACAGCCGGCTTTTTCTGCCTCCTGTAAAAGGCGTGTTTTCCGGGGATTGTAAATCACATCGGATACGATTAGTTCCGGGCGGAAAAGGGAGGTATCTGTAATAATAGAAGCTTCTGGATTTGGAGCCATTCCCACAGATGTGGCATTCACAAGAATGGCGCTTGCTGACACTGCATTTTTAAGGGCGTTTAAATCCTCGTTTTCGTGAAGAAGTACACGGCACGGAAGGGTGCGGTTTATGGTATCGGCAAGAGCCTGTGTACGATCCCAGAAACGGCTTGTTCTGCGGGCGAATACATGAATAGAAGAAACGCCGTCAAGGGCAGCCTGGGCACAAATAGCAGTAGCGGCGCCTCCCGCACCCATAAGGGTCATTGTTTTTCCGATAATATCGTGTCCGGCGTCTTTTACAGAACGCATATATCCCACTCCGTCTGTGTTATGGCCGATCAGCCTGCCGTTTTCATTAACCACTGTGTTGACAGCTCCAATCAGCCTGGCAGAGGGGGAAAGCTCATCAAGGAGCTCTACAATCCTGTTTTTGCATGGCATGGTCAAATTAAAGCCTCTGATTCCGCAGGCTTTTAAGCCTTTCACAGCATCCGGAAGTGTGTTTTCTGTTACGTCGAAGCAGAGATAGGCATAGTCGAGAGAAAGCAGATGAAATGCCTCGTTGTGCATGAGAGGGGAAATGCTGTGGTCTACAGGACTTCCGAGGAGTCCTGTAAGTTTTGTGTGTCCTGTTATGGTTATCATAAAAAGCCTCCAATCTGTTGCTGCAGTTTTTAACATTTTATCTTTTGCTATTAATATCTTATTATGAGAAAAAGGAGATGTCAAGAAATGACAAAACCAATTCAGGTAAAAAATATGAGTTTAGGAGAAGGCATTCCGAAAATTTGTGTGCCTATTACCGGAAAAACAGAAGAAGAAATTAAAGAAGAAGGAAAAAAAGCAGTGGAAGCAGGTGCAGAGCTTGTGGAATGGAGAGCCGATTTTTTTGAAGCGCTTGAGGACAGGGCAGCTTTAGAAAAAATGCTTCTTTCTCTTTCCGACATATTGGGACAGGTTCCGCTTCTTTTCACGATCCGTACGTCAAAAGAAGGGGGAAATCGAGAAATCAGAATAAAAGATTATGTAAACTATAATATGTGGGCGTGTGAAACCGGAAAAGCAGATTTTATTGATGTGGAAGTTTTTGGGGAAGAGTCATTAAAAAAAGAGTTGATACAGAGCCTTCAGGAGAAAGGGACAAGGGTAATCGCTTCCTACCATGATTTTGAGAAGACAGAATCAAAAGAAGAGTTGAAAAATCGTTTCCGCGCACTTTACCATTCGGGAGGAGATGTTTTAAAAATAGCGGAAATGCCTGCAGAATTTGAGAATACAGCGGATTTGATGCTCGCCTGCCGAGAGATGACAGAGGAAATTTCAAATCCTATTATTGCTATATCAATGGGAAATACTGGATCCATCAGCCGGATTTCCGGAGAAAATTTCGGTTCTTGCATTACTTTTGCTACCGTGGGAAAAGCTTCAGCTCCCGGACAGTTTCCGGTTAAAGAGCTTCGCATGATGATGGAAGCCCTTCATGAAAAAAATAAAGAATAAGGTGACATAATATCAGAAGCTTTCGTCGAACTTCGGCGAGAAATTCTTAAGAAAAGCTCTGTGATTTTGACAAAATGTGCGCCCCTTATGACCTATAATAAATGCACTTACCAAAGTGGAGGATAGACAGGTCATAGGGGGTTTTTTATGTCTTACGAGGTGTACATAGACGTAGTCTTTGTGACGAATCTCTTGATGGATTATTTTCTTCTCAGGACTGCAGGATGGATTCTTTCCTGCAAAAAGAACCGCGGGCGGATTTTTCTTGCGGCGGTGACAGGAGCTCTGTATTCCTGTCTGCTGCTTTATATTCCTGCAGAAGACTTTCTTCCGGCGGCAATTCTGTGTCATGGAGCCTGTGCTTACTTTATGATACGGATTGGGTTTGGACTGAAAAAGGGCGGACTTCTGATAAAGGCAATGGTAACGCTTTATCTGACGGCATTTTTATGGGGCGGTTTCTGGGAGGTTCTTTCTTCCGGCTGGAAAATAACAGCGAGAACCTTCTTTTTATTTGCCTTCTGCACATATTTTGCCTTATCTGCTCTGATATACCTCAGCGAATCTTTGAAAGTGAAGCTGAAGCACATTTATCCCATCACGATTTCCTATGGGGGAAAGGTACAGTCTGCATATGGATTTTATGACACGGGAAACCTTCTTACAGAGCCTGTAAGCGGAAGACCGGTTTCAGTTGCCTGTCCGGAGTTTCTGGAGTCCATACTGCCGGAAGAAATGAAAGAGAGTTTAAAACACATAAAAGAAAGCCAGGGGGAGACAGAAAGTACGCGGCTTGAAGAACTGAATCCCAGATTTGTGCCGTATCGCGCAGTGGGAAATGAAAAAGGAATGCTTCTGGCAGTAACGCTCGAGGATCTTTGTATTCACACACCGAAAGAGGTGGTGCATGTAGAGCGTCCTGTATTTGCTGTGTCAGAAGAAGCTTCTGCTTTGGAAAAAGAATGCAAAGTATTATTAAATTCCAGATTATTACATTAGGGGGTCAAAATCATGAGCATAAGAGCAGTAGGCGTAAACAATGGTACAATACCGGGGATTTCCAGATTTGTTATAGGAAGGACAAGAGATATTTATTATATAGGAGGAAGTGATGTCCTTCCTGCACCTCTGGAGCCTCAGAGAGAAGCCTTTGTTTTAAGCAAACTGGGAACAGACAAGGAACAGGAAGCAAAATCGCTCTTAATAGAACACAATCTGCGCCTTGTTGTTTATATTGCAAAGAAGTTCGATAATACAGGTGTGGGAGTGGAAGATTTAATATCCATAGGAACAATTGGTCTTATTAAAGCCATTAATACATTTAATCCTGTAAAGAAAATCAAGCTTGCAACTTATGCGTCACGTTGTATTGAAAATGAAATACTGATGTATTTAAGAAGAAACAGCAAAACGAAAATGGAGGTTTCCATTGACGAGCCTCTGAATGTGGACTGGGATGGAAATGAGCTTCTTCTTTCCGATATTCTGGGAACAGACGAAGATGTGATTTCCCGTCATCTTGAGGATGAGGTAGAGATTTCTCTTCTTGCAAAAGCAATTTCAAGATTGACACCCCGGGAGCAGACAATCATCAAACTGCGTTTTGGAATCGGAAGAGCAGAAGGAAAAGAAAAAACCCAGAAAGAAGTAGCAGACCTTCTTGGTATTTCCCAGTCTTACATTTCAAGACTGGAAAAAAGAATTATGAAAAGACTGAAAAAAGAGATTGTACGTTACGAGTAAAGAAAAGCGAGAAAAGCCGCAGCTTTGGGAAAAGAAGTTCCCGGAGCTGCGGTTTTTAATGCTATAAGAAATTACTCTGTAATGTTTCAGAGCATAAAATAAGTCAGAAAAGTAGTATACTTTATATTTCATTGAAAAGATATGCCTTGAAATCTTCCGGCAACGGCGCTTCTATTTGGATTGTCTGTCCGGAGAAGGGCTGCCTAAACTGTACACACGCTGCATGAAGGGCAGTTCTTGAAAATCCTTTCAGGGCAAGGGACTTTTCTGTTCCGTAAAGTCTGTCTCCCAGAAGAGGATGTCCGATACTTGCCATATGGACGCGGATCTGGTGCGTCCTTCCCGTGGCAATTTTCACCCGGAGCAGGGAGGAGGAAGAAAATACTTTTTCTATTTTATAAGAAGTAAAAGCCGATTTTCCGTTGGAATCCACCTGCATTTTTAACGGTTTCCCGGGACAGCGGCTTAAAGGAGAGCCGATTTCACCGTTTTGTCTGTCAGGAACGCCGGAAACAATCGCAAGATATTCTTTTTCAAATCCGGAGTTGCAATTTTTTTGAGAAAACCGGGCAGCAGCAATTTTATTTTTTGCAAACATAACAGCTCCGGAAGTATCCTTATCGAGTCTTCCCACAGGGCGGATTGTAATATCCTGATTTTGTTTTTGATAATAAGCGGAAACCATATTGGAGAGCGTATCTTCATAATGCCCTCCTACAGGGTGAACCAGAATCCCGGCAGGTTTATTGACTACAAGAACGTCATCGTCCTCATAGAGAACGGAAATCGGTTTAAAAAGAGGAACAATACGAGAAGACGATGTTTTCTCTTCAAGAATAAGCTTTAAAATATCTCCATTTGTAAGCATATAGTTAATGCGGCATCTGTTGTTATTTACAGTAATTCCGTTTTCCCGGAATTTAAGGGAACGGATCTGAGATTTTGAAAATCCCAGATGTTCCCTGAGAAACTGATGAACCGATTGATTTTCCTCGTCTTTGTGGATATGGAAGGTCAGGTTTTTTGGCATTTGTAAGCTCCTTGAGATTTAATGTTTTTATCATACCTTTTTCAAAAGGAAATTTCAAATACGAGTTTATATTATGGGAAAATCTGCGCATACTAACAAAAAATTCAGGAGGCACGATATGAATGCAAATGCAGAGCTTTTAAATTACGTATATCAGAATTCTCAGATGGGTGTAGATACGCTTTCCAGATTTCTTGAGATGACAGAGGACGTTTCTTTTCGGGAAGTGCTGAAAAAGCAGATGGAAGGATACTGGAGATTTCATAAACGGGCAGGAGATATGCTAAATGATAATGGATTTGATGAAAAAGGTTTAAATGCAATGGAAAAAATCCGCACATATCTTATGATAAACGTAAAAACAATGACAGATCAGTCTTCATCAAATATTGCAGGAATGCTGATAAACGGAAGTACAATGGGGATTATTGAGGCGCAGAAACAGCTTCACAGATATGAAAATGAGGTGGAGAAGGATATTTATCATTTTATGGAGGAACTTCAGAAATTTGAGGAGAAGAATGTGGAAAAATTAAAAGAATATTTATAAGAAAGCAGAAGACCTGCGGAGAGAGTTTACTCTGCGGGTCTTCTGCTTTCTGGAACAAAATAGGAAAGCTTGAAGGATTACTGTAAATGGTGCGTTTCAACAGAAAAATGAAAATCAGGATTTTGTTCAGAAGAGGCTAAAAGGCTGCCGATTTCTATAGTGAAACCCGGAAGGAGGCTTTCGCATCGTATTAGCTGACAGCCCCAGGGCGCGTCGTGTTCTAAGGGAGTAAAAGCACATCCGTTTTCAGAAACTGCATTTCCGAATAATGTAACAGATGGAGAAGCCGGATGAACATGTCCGCTTAGAATCAGAGGACATCTTTTGGTCATGTTTTTTAAGGTACAGGAGGGTGTTACAAGATGAGGGGGATGATGCATAATAAGAACGCTGTTTTCCGGAAGGGTATAGGGGGCTGTGTTTGTAAGAACAGCGTGATCGCACAAGTCAGGAGTGGTCTGTGTGCATGTATTAATAGAAAAAAATGAAATTCCGTTTATACAAAGGCTGCGTTCCGCAATTCCCAAACGTTTTACAAATTTTTTATATTGTCCGAAAGAGTTCTGAGAGTGCGTGTATTCTGCATCGTGATTTCCCTCGCAGGATATGACTTGGGAACCGGTGAGGTTTGTTTCTTCGAATAATAGTCGTATACAGAGTTCTGATAATCGAAATTCCTGTTCGCTTGCAAGATATCCAAAATCACCGGTCAGGGCAATGACATCCGGTTTCCAGGCTGGAGGAAGACAGGAGAGTGCTTTTAACATACCCTGAAAGCGGGAGAGAAAAGACTGTGGATTATGGATGTCAGCGTGTATATCTGTGAGATGTAAAATTATCATATGTATGTCTCCTTAATTTTATTGTACGTCTTTGTAATTATATTAGATAATCTTAAAAAGCATCTATCTGTCTATTGTAAAAATCATGTCAAGGAAACTAAAAGATATAGCTGTCTGACATCTAAAAAATTTTACAAAGTTTTACCTTACCGAGATAGTTGGAAACTTAATCCGATGATAAGATTGGAGTATAAACTGTCAGACAGATATGAAATGGAGCTGAAAAAATGACAGAATTTCTATACGAAAAACTATCAAAGCAATTAAAGCAGAAAATATTAAGCGGTGAATGGCAGATAGGATTTAAGCTTCCAGGTGAGCTGGAACTTACAAAAGAATATGGCGTAGGACGCTCTACAGTAAGAGAAGCGCTGAATGTATTGCAGCATGACAGTCTGATTTGTAAAAAGGATGGGATTGGCGCGTTTGTAAGGAGCAATCGTCCTTTGCTGGACAATCCACTTTTATGGCTTGATTCTATCGGGCAGATGATAAAAAGCGCTGGATATGATGATATAAGCTGTTCCTGTGACATCAGTTATGTAAAAGCAGATGAAAAAATTTCGGAATTTCTGAATTTGGAGAAGGGAGCCCCTGTAATCTGCTTAAGAAGAGGGAGAATTGCAAGAAGAAATGGCCAGTCAGAAATGAGAATGGGATTTTCGAAAAACATCATTCCGGAATATCTAATAGGAAATAAGCTGGAACAGGGATTGGAGGGAAGTATTTTTGATTTTTTCCAAAATAGGTGCGGGATTACAATAAGCTATGCAGATACAGAAATTTGCGGTCTGGATTTTTCAAGAGAGGATGATTGCAGAGCAGCAGGTTTTCTGAAGAGCCCTGCAGTAGTCTTAAAACAGCTTCACTATGATTCCGGAAACCGCCCGATAATGTACTCATATGATTATCTAAACAGTGATTCAATTAAAATAAGAATAAAACGAGAGAAAAGAGGATGACATGGTAAAGAGCAAAAAGATATGGAATTCTGGAGCAAAAGCAGTAATAGGGGCGATTATATTGATCATTGCGCTGTTTCCTATATACTGGCTGGTGCTGATGGCAATCCGTCCGGAAAGCAGGAATATGGAGGTGATCTCCCTGATTCCCAAAGATATTACATTTAAATATTTTGGACAGCTTTTTCAGGAAAAAGGATTTGATGTTGCATTAAAGAACAGTCTGATTAATTCCCTGATATCTCTGATATTTTCATTGATATTAGGACTTTGTACCAGTTACGTGCTGGCGAGAAGAAGATTTTCTTTTGGAATGAGAAAGCCTGTAACAGGATGGATTCTTCTGATTCGAATTCTTCCGCCGGTTGCCTTTATTATTCCGCTTTACATTATTTTTGGAAAATTAGGAATTTTAGAAACAAGGCTTCCTATTATTTTGGCATGTATTCTGATTAATCTTCCGCTGGTTATATGGTTTATGCTTACTTTTTTCAAGGATATTCCAGAGGAAGTAGAAGAAAGCGCAAAAATGGATGGAGCTTCGGAATGGCAGATTTTTTATAATATTATTTTGCCGCTTGTTCTGCCCGGGATAGCAGCAGTTGCCATGCTGTCATTTATGTATTCCTGGAATGAGTATACATATAGCGTAATTCTGACACGCTCGCCCCAGAATTATACAATTCCACTGGCGTTATCGGTTTTGAATACAGAAGACAATGTGACAAATTTCGGATTGGTTTCAGCAGGGGGAATTACCTCATTTATTCCGATGGCATTATTTGTGTTATTTGCACAAAATTATCTGATCAGCGGCCTTTCAAGCGGCGCAGTAAAAGAGTGAAAACCGGAATATATAAATTCCGTTTTCAAATACACAAAAACAGGAAAAATAAAATTATGTTTAGGGAGGAACACACATGAAATTAAAAAAAGTGATAGCCGGTATCTTATGCATGACATTAGCTACAACATTAGTACCTTTTACAGAGGTGTATGCGGAAAGTGGTAAAACAGAAGGAGAGCCAACAAAAATGACATTGATTCTTCGAGGAGGAAGCTATGGAGATGTATTGAAAGCGGCTCTTCCGGAGTTTGAAAAAGAAAACAATTGTGAAATTGAAACACTGGATATGTCTTTTGATGATCTTCATACAGGTATTACATTAGATGCGGCAAGTAAAGAAGGTACTTACGACCTCTGTATGGTAGACGGCAGCTGGATGGCAGAATTTACAGAAAACAATGTGTTAGCAAATCTTTCTGATATGGGATACAGCTTTGATGAAGATATTATTCCTAATACAACAACGATATGTAAGAAAGATGAAGATATTTATTTAGCACCGTATTTCGGAAACGTTACTGTTTTATTATATAATAAAGAAGATGTTAAAGAAGCAGGATACAAACCGGAAGATATTAAAACGTTAGAAGATCTCTTAAAAGTGGCAAAAGCAGAGAAAGAAGCTGGGAAAAACGGTTTTGCTTATCGCGGAGATACACCGGATAACATTGTATCAGATTTTCTTCCGATTCTTTTGGCAAATGGCGGTTGGGTAGTAGATGGAAGTAATCAGCCAACAGTGAATACACCGGAATTTAGGCAGGCTATGGAGTATTATATGGAGTTAATTGGCACAGGACAGGCGATGTCAAAAGATGATGTAAGTGCTTCTGTTGATAACGGATCTTCAGCACTGGCAATTGGATGGCCGGGATGGTATGTACCTTCTGCTGACAGTGCTGCAAATTATATGGTAAGCCCGACAATGACAAAAGAAGGTGAGGAAGCTTATAATACTTCAGAATATGGTACATGGTGCCTTGGAATTCCTGAAAATAGTCCGCATCCTGAACTTGCAATGAAATTACTGCAGTACATTATGAGTCCGGAAGTACAGCTGGAGAGTGTAAAAAATGGAGGCGTTCCATGCCGCTACAGCGCTCTTAAAAATGAGGATGTATTAAAAGAATATCCACATTTATCTACTGTATGTGATGCTCTGGATCAGGGTGTTTATCGTCCGGCAATTGCGGAATGGACAGAGTTTACAAATATTCTCGGTGCAGAAATGGGAAATATTATGGCTGGTACAAAAACAGTGGAACAGGGATTACAAGATGCACAGACCCAGCTGGAAGGCTTAATGGGATAAGCGCAGAGAGGATGCTTTATGAAAAAAAGGCTTATGAAAAAACAGGGCTCTACAGCCCTGTTTACTTATGAAATGACAATTCCGACAATAGTTGTAATATTAATAATGACAGTCTATCCTGTGATTTTCACAGTGCTTTACAGCTTTACAGACTATAATTATTTGAAAGGAACCTATTCCTGGATTGGGTTGGAAAATTATAAAAATCTGTTTTCAAATGGTTTTTTCAGGCAGTCGGTATGGAATACGATTTTATTTACTTTAATCGCAGTTGTGGTAGAGATCGGGCTGGGTCTTCTTCTTGCTTTATATGTAAATAGTCTGAAAAAAGGAAAGAAAATTTTTCGAACGCTCGTATTGCTGCCATATTTACTTCCGGCGGTCACGGTTGCCTTAATTTGGAGAATGATGCTTTCTCCTAATTATGGAATTGTGACACAGATTTTATCATCACTGGGACTTCCTGCGTATAATTGGTTTTATGATATGAAAACAGCATTTGGAACAATACTTGTTATTGATATATGGCAAAATACACCATTTGCATTTCTTTTGCTTTATGCATGTCTTCAGGGTGTTTCTGAAAGCCAGAAACAGGCGGCTGCTATCGATGGTGCAGGATGTCTGCAGACATTTCGCCATATTGTTCTTCCGAATATCTCAGGAGGACTTGCACTGTGTGCAATGCTGCGTACCATTGATACCTTCCGGTTATTTGAAAAAGTAAATATCCTTACAGGAGGAGGACCGGCAGGAACAACCTCCACAATTACACAGTTTATGTATACATATGGAATTAAAACATTGAAGTTTGGTTTTGCAAGCGCCAGTTCGATTGTAATGACAATACTTGTATTGATTTTATCAGTGGGCTATGTAAAAAAGGCAGTTCATACAAATTAGATGTGCATAAAGAAAGGTATATAGAACGTTATGAAAATAAGTATGGAAATATTAGAACAAATTGTAAGAAATGCGGGCATCATGTTTATGAATCGTAAAAATGCAGGAGAAATTTCCAAAAAGGGAGAGGCAGATTTTGTAACAGAGGTAGATATGCAGGTTCAGGCATATGTTCAGGAAAATCTGAGGAGAGAATTTCCGGAAATTCAATTTATGGGTGAGGAAAAAGATAATAAAAATGTGAATTTTTTATATCCTACATGGATTTTAGATCCGGTTGACGGCACTACGAATTTAATTCACGATATGAAATGCAGTGCATTATCTCTGGCGCTTTGGAACAATGGAAATGTTGAGCTGGGAATCATATACAGACCTTATACAGACGAGTTTTTTTACGGGGAAAAAGGAAAAGGCGCGTTTTTAAATGGAAAGCCCATACATGTAAGTTCCGTAGAGAATATGGAGGAATGTTTGATTTCTGTGGGAACAAGTCCCTACAAGAAAGAGGATGCAAAAGAAAATTTTGAACTTTTTAAAAATATATTTACCAGATGTGCAGATATCAGATGTTTAGGTTCTGCGGCTCTTTCTCTGGCATATGTAGCCTGCGGGCGTATGGAAGCTTATATTGAAAAGGGATTAAAGCCGTGGGACTTTGCTGCCGGTCTGCTTCTTGTGCAGGAAGCAGGAGGAACGGTGACAAATTACAATGGGGAAGATATTTGTGCGACAGAAATATCAGACGTTGTTGCAGGAAATGGAAAAATAGGCTGGAAAAACCTCTTTACGTTGAAGTGTTAAAATGGTATAGTAATACTATAAAAACATGAATCAACGAAAGGAATTGGAAGATATGGAAAGATACTATCAGCCGGAGATTGAATGTGCTTCCAGAGAGCAGATTCGACAGTGGCAGAGTGAAAGACTGGCATCACAGGTGCAGAATGTATGGGATAATGTTCCTCTTTACAGAGAAAGAATGAAAGAGGCGGGGCTTGAGCCGGGGGATATTCAGTCTGTAGATGACTTACATAAACTGCCCTTTATTACAAAAGAGGATTTAAGGGAAGCATATCCTTATGGATTGCTTGCAAGACCTCTTGAGGATTGTGTGCGTATTCAATCTACCAGTGGAACAACAGGAAAAAGAGTAGTAGCTTTTTATACACAGCATGATATTGATCTTTGGGAAGACTGCTGCGCAAGAGCAATTACAGCAGCAGGAGGAACAAAAGGAGATGTCTGTCACGTAAGCTATGGATATGGGCTTTTTACAGGTGGTCCCGGATTAAATGGAGGCTCTCATAAAGTAGGCTGTCTGACGCTTCCTATGTCTTCCGGAAATACAGAGCGACAGATTCAGTTTATGAAAGATCTGGGCTCAACGATTCTCTGTTGTACGCCATCTTATGCTGCATATCTGGCAGAGAGTATTATAGAAAGAGGATTACAGGAAGAAATTCACTTAAAAGCAGGAATTTTCGGTGCAGAAGCATGGACGGAGGAAATGAGCCATGATATAGAAGAGAAACTTGGAATTAAAGCGTATGATATTTACGGTCTGACAGAAATTTCCGGACCGGGAGTCGCATTTGAATGTTCTGCACAGAATGGAATGCACGTAAACGAGGACCATTTCATTGCAGAAGTGATTAATCCGAAGACAGGAGAGGTTCTGCCTGACGGAGAAAAAGGCGAGCTTGTATTTACAAGTATTACAAAAGAGGCATTTCCGCTTATGAGATACCGCACACGTGACATCTGTATTTTGAGCAGAGAAAAATGCTCCTGCGGAAGAACGCATGTGAAAATGACGAAACCTCTTGGAAGAAGCGATGATATGCTTATTGTAAAAGGAGTCAATGTATTTCCGTCCCAGATTGAGACGGTTCTTATGAATAAAGGATATCCGGCTAATTACCAGATTATAGTGGACAGAATCAATAACAGTGATACAATAGAAGTACAGGTAGAGATGACACCGGAAATGTTCTCAGACAGCCTTAGCGCAGTTGCCGCAAAAGAAAAAGAGCTTGTAGATGCTCTGAAAGCAATGCTTGGCATTTATGCAAAGGTAAAACTTGTAAATCCAAAGGCAATTACAAGAAGTGAAGGCAAGGCTGTGCGCGTAATTGATAAGCGTAATCTGTATCAGAAATAAGGGAGGAAAAAGATATGACAGTAAAGCAGATTTCTGTGTTTTTGGAAAACAGACCGGGAAAGCTGGCAGAGTTTACGGACGTTTTATCAGAAAACAATGTGGATTTGCGGGCACTTTCTCTGGCAGAGGCAGAAGATTTTGGAATTGCCCGGATTATAGTAAATGATGTGTATAATGCGTCTACTGTATTGAAGGATGCAGGCTATGTATTTTCTATTACAAAAGTTCTTGCAGTGGAAATGCCGGATGAGCCCGGAGCACTTTCGAGAGTTATGCGTATCCTTGGAAATCAGGAGGTTAACCTGGAATATATGTATGCGTTTACCTCAAGAAAGAAGGGAACTGCATATATGATTCTCAGAGTAGAGGATAATCAGAAGGCAGCAGAAGTTCTGAAAAAAGAGGGAATTTGCCCAATATGCCAGGATGATCTGGAAGAGCTGTAAAATCGAAAAAACAAAATACTTTCACACTTGAAAGTGTTACGCTTTAAAATACAAAATAAAAAGCTTGACAATCTGCCTGCGTGTGCGTTAATATGTGAAAAGAAAAGAGAGATAATTACGTAAGGAGACAGATATAAATGATTATTATTTTAAAGCGTGGCGCAGACAGAGAGAAAGTAGAAGAGCTGAAAGCTTCTCTTACAGAGAAAGGACTGAAACTGCACCTTTCTGACGGGTTGGAAGCTTCTCTTATTGGCCTGATTGGAGATACCAGTCATATTCAGGAGGATCAGCTTCGGGCGATTGATGTAGTGGAAGATGTAAAACGAATCCGGGAACCGTACAAAAAAGCAAACCGTTCCATGCATCCGGATGATACGGTTGTTGACATTTGCGGACATAAAATTGGAGGAGGGCATTTTCAGGTGATCGCAGGTCCCTGTTCCGTAGAGACAAAGGAACAGATGACAGAGGTTGCTTTTGATGTAAAGAAGTCGGGAGCCAATCTTTTAAGAGGCGGCGCGTTTAAACCGAGAACTTCTCCGTATTCTTTTCAGGGACTTGGAAGAGAGGGACTTGATCTTCTGCTGGAAGCGAAGAAGGCGACAGGTCTTCCTGTTGTGACGGAAATTATGCGTCTTGATCACCTGGAATTTTTTGAAGATGTGGATGTGATTCAGGTCGGAACAAGAAATATGCAGAATTTCGAACTGTTAAAGGAACTTGGAAAGCTGGATAAGCCGATTCTTTTAAAGAGAGGCATGGCAAATACTCTTGATGAGCTTTTAATGAGCGCGGAATATATTATGGCAGGTGGAAACGAAAAAGTCATTCTCTGTGAAAGAGGAATTCGTACATTCGAAACATCTATGAGAAATACCCTTGATATTTCTGCAATTCCTATGCTGAAAAAGAAATCCCATCTTCCGGTAATCATTGATCCGAGTCATGCATCAGGACAGAGATTTATGGTTGAGCCTCTTACAATGGCAGCGATTGCTGCAGGTGCGGACGGGGTAATGATAGAAGTGCATAACAATCCGGAAAAGGCTCTTTGTGACGGAATGCAGTCCCTGCCGCCAAAGATGTTTGACGAGGTAATGAAAAAAGCAAAAAATGTGATTGGTGTATTTGGAAAAACAATGGAATAAAAAACGAAAACTGCTGCAAAACAGGATGGCTGTTTGCCGCAGTTTTTTTGTAAAAAAATGTTGACAGAAAAGGGGAATCGAGATATAACAGAATAAGAAAAGTTATACAAAGATAACACATGGAAAGGAACATATAAATGAAGCTTAGCGAATTACAGATAGGAAGTACGGCTACTATAAAAGCTGTCGGCGGAAAAGGTGCTTTGCGTCAGCATTTTCTGGACATGGGTCTGATACAGGGAACAGAAGTAACGGTTGTGAAATATGCGCCTATGGGAGATCCGATAGAACTTAGAATTCATGGATATGAATTGACGATTCGGCTTGCAGATGCTGATAATATAGAAATCAGCAAACCGCATCAGCCAAGGACTGTAAATAAAAATATAGAAAGTCACGAGGGATTTCATCCAGGATATGGAGAAGGTGGAAAGTTTCACGACAGAAAAGAAGAAAATCCGCTTCCAGACAGCGAGACGCTTACCTTTGCTCTTGTAGGAAATCAGAACTGTGGAAAGACGACGCTGTTTAATCAGCTGACTGGTTCTAAACAGCATGTTGGAAATTTTCCGGGAGTCACAGTTGACAGAAAAGATGGTGTGATACACGGGTATGAAAATACATTAATTACGGATCTGCCGGGAATTTATTCCATGTCTCCGTACAGCAGTGAGGAAATTGTAACAAGAGAATTTGTCATTAAGCAAAAACCGAGAGGTATTATAAATATTGTAGATGCCACAAATATTGAGAGAAATCTTTACCTTACAATGCAGCTTCTCGAGCTGGGCTTTCCTATGGTAGTTGCTTTAAATATGATGGATGAGCTTAGAGAAAATAATGGTTCTGTAAAGGTAAACGAGATGGAAGCACTGCTTGGTGTTCCTGTTATTCCGATTTCTGCGGCAAAGGGCGAAGGAATTGAAGAATTGATTCGTCATGCTGTCCATGTGGCAAAATATCAGGAATCCCCTATGGAAAATGATTTCTGCAGAAAAGAAGAGGGAATCCATAGAGGAATCCATGCAGTCATGCATTTGATAGAAGATCACGCACAGAAAACAGAGATTCCTGTAAGGTTTGCGGCAAGTAAGGTCATGGAGGGTGACGAAAAGATCCTGGAGCAGTTAAGTCTTACAGAAAATGAAAAAAATCTTTTAGAGGATATTGCAAAGCAGACAGAAGAAGAAACCGGTCTTGACAGGGCTGCAGCAGTAGCGCAGATGCGTTTTGAGTATATCGAGGATGTCTGTAATAAGACGGTGATTAAGCCGAAAGAAAGTAAGGAACGCTTAAGAAGCCAGAAAATCGACCATTTTCTGACCGGAAAATATACAGGTATTCCGGCTTTTATCGGAATTATGGGAATTGTATTCTGGCTTACTTTTAATGTAATAGGAGCATTTTTGCAGGGAGCTCTGGAATCCGGGATTACAGCTCTTACAGAACTTGTAGATGGGGCTATGACAGCGGCGAATGTGAGCAGTGTTGTTCATTCACTCGTAATAGATGGGATTTTTAATGGAGTAGGTGGTGTTTTAAGCTTCCTTCCGATTATTGTAACGCTGTTTTTCTTTTTGTCTATTCTGGAAGACAGCGGATATATGGCAAGAGTAGCATTTATTATGGATAAGCTGCTGCGTAAACTTGGTCTTTCCGGACGAAGCATTGTGCCCATGCTGATTGGGTTCGGCTGCACAGTTCCAGGAGTTATGGCAAGCCGGACACTTCCGTCAGAAAGAGACAGGAAGATGACGATTTTATTGACACCATTTATGAGCTGTACAGCAAAACTTCCTATTTATGCATTTTTTACAGCTGCTTTTTTTCCGAAAAACGGAGCGCTTGTTATGATTGGCCTTTATGTATTTGGGATCGTGATGGGAATTTTGATGGCGCTTATTTTTAAGAAAACTGCATTTAAAGGGGAAGCCGTGCCATTTGTTATGGAATTGCCAAATTATCGCATGCCGGGAGCAAAAAACGTACTGCATCTTCTTTGGGATAAGGCAAAAGATTTTCTGCAAAGAGCGTTTACCGTGATTTTTATTGCGACGATTGTAATCTGGTTTCTGCAGAACTTTGATACAGGACTCAATATGGTATCAAACTCAGAAGACAGCATTCTGGCTCTGGTAGCAGGTGCGCTTGCACCGGTATTTGCACCGGTTGGATTTGGCGACTGGAGAATTGTGACTGCGCTGATTTCCGGATTCCTGGCAAAAGAGAGCGTAGTATCTTCTCTTACTGTGCTGTTTGGAAGCACAGCCGTTTTACAGAGCAGCCTTACAGCTGTGGGAGCAGGAGCGCTTCTTGTGTTCTGTCTTCTTTACACCCCTTGTGTTGCCGCGATTGCCTCTGTAAAACGTGAGCTTGGCGGTAAATGGGCGACAGCTATGGTAATCGGACAATGTATGATTGCATGGCTTGCTGCCTTTGTAATTTACCGCCTGGGAATGTTTCTTATTTGATTTTAATTGATTTTTGCAGTTTCCAGGTTTTTCAGCCAGTTGGAACGGAAGAAATAAATAATAAATGTAACGGAGCTTAAGAACCAGGTAAGTGGATAAGCCCAGAAAATAACACGTATGTCAGGAATAAAACGAACTGTTATGGTAATGTAGGTGACACGTATAATGCACCAGCAGGCCAGCATGACAAACATAGGTACAGTAGATTTTCCTGCACCTCTGAAGATTCCTGCCATACAGTGTGAAAATGCAAGAAGGAAATAGAAAAGGGATGCTGTATGGGCCTGTGCAACACCGTAGGATAAAACTTCCGGTGTGCTGTTAAAGGCGGCAATAAAGTACGGTGAAAATATGTAAATTACTACACCTACAAGTTCAGCCGCAGTAACAGAGCAGATAATGCCGAATGCAGCACCTTTTTTTACTCTTTTATATTCCCCTGCACCGATGTTCTGGCTGATGAAGGTTGTGAGGGCCAGTGCAAAACAGGTAATAGGTAAAAATGCAAAACCTTCTACCTTACTGTAAGAACCACATCCTGCTACTGCCATTGGTCCGAATTTATTGATGTTGGACTGTACGACTACATTTGCCAGTGCAATGATAGAGTTCTGAAGTCCGGATGGAAGACCATTGGAAAGAATCTGTCTCAGAAGAGAAAAATCAATTTTAAGTTTCGAAAAAGAGACCCTGTATTCTTCCGGAGCTTTCAGAAGGTGGCGCAGACATAAAAGAGCGCTTAAAAACTGGGAAATAATCGTTGCAGCAGCAGCAGCGCCAACACCAAAACCGCAGCCTGCCACAAGTACAAGATCCAGTATAATGTTTGTCAGGGAGGAAATGATCAGGTACATAAGAGGATGTTTGCTGTCTCCTACTGCCTGCAGGATTCCTACCATAAAATTGTACATGACAAAGGCAAGAGAACCGCAGAAATAGATACGGAAGTATACAAGAGAATTTGGCAGTACTTCAGCAGGAGTTCCAATTAGTACCAGAATCTGCGGCGCTGCCACAACCCCTATAAAAGTAAGTAAAATGCCGAAGAGAAAGCCAAGTGTGACAATGGTATGGATTGCCTTTTGTACCATGTCATATTTTTTTGCGCCAAAATAACGGGCGACAACAACTCCGGCGCCGGCAGCAAGACCGTTAAAGAAGCCTACCATAAGGAAAATAAGGCTTCCGGAGGAACTGACGGCAGCAAGGGCGCTGCTGCCCAGAAAATTTCCAACAATTAAAGAGTCGGCAGTATTATAAAATTGCTGGAAGAGATTTCCTAAAAAAAGAGGAATGGCAAAGGCGATAATTTTTTTCCATATAGGACCTTTTGTCATAAGTGTTGATGAGGAATTTGCACTCATATTATTAAGCCTCCAATAAAAGTATTTTGAATGCTATTTCAATTTATTGAAATCATTTGCAGCCTCCGCAAGATTTTCACGGATAGAGATTCCCTGGGGACATACGGTTTCACATTTTCCGCACTTCTGACACTGATCTGCTCTTGCGGCGGAATTCAAATCGTGGAAAAACGCCTGTTTTGCTTTTTCCTTATTGCCATACATGGAAAGCTCATTCCAAATGTGGAAGTTTTTGGGAATATCCACTCCAAAAGGACAAGGCATGCAATAAGCACAGCCTGTACATCCATTTTTCGTTCTTTTTTTAATATTGTCTGCTGTTTTAGCAATAAGATTTGTTTCTTTTTCTGTCAATGGCTCAAATTTATCGAAGGTATGTAAATTATCCTCCACTTGTTCCATCGTAGACATACCGCTTAAAACAACTTTTACATTTGGTTTACTTGCCACCCAACGAAGTGCCCAGGAAGAAATACTGTTGTCAGGGCGTTCTGCTTTAAGAGAAGCTGCAAGATCGTCCGGAAGGAAAGAAAGGGAACCGCCCTTTACAGGCTCCATAATAACAAGTGGAATGCCAAGCCTTTCTGTAAGGGCATAGCCTTTGTCCCCTGCCTGAATATCTGTGTCTACATAATTGTACTGAATCTGGCAGAAATCCCATTTGCGGTAAGTGGCGATTTTTTCAAAAACTTCATAATCATCATGGAAGGAAAAGCCGAAAAAGCGGATTTTCCCCTGAGCTTTTAATTCTTCGAAATAAGGAATAAGATTAAGGTCCAGCACAGTCTGCCATCTTTCCTTATCGAGGCAGTGGAGGAGATAAAAATCCACATATTCCGTATCGAGACGCTGTAACTGTTCATCAAAAAGGCGTTTTGCGTCATCCAGTGTTTTTACGTTCCAGATGGGAAGTTTTGTGGCAAGAAAATAATCTTTTCTGTTGTATTTTTTTAGAATGCGGCCAAGGAAGGGCTCGCTGTCTCCGTTGTGATAGGGATATGCAGTGTCAATATAAGTAACTCCTGCCTGAATTGCCGTATCTACCATTTTTTCCGCTTCCTCTTCACAGATAGAACCGTCTGGATTTAAAGGAAAACGCATACAGCCAAATCCCAGAAGAGAAGGAGAAACTCCAAGTTTTTCAAATTTCCGGTATTCCATAAGTAAGTCAACCTCCTGATACTAATATTTTCATGTTTTTACACATTGCAGTATGAAAAATACCTTTTATATTTTAACATATCTGTGGGAAAGATACAGCATTATTTGCATTTTTATTAAAAACGATTGACATGCACAGAAAGCATCTTGACAAGAAAATCTTACAGATGTAATATTTTTATAAACTATATTTTTCATGGAGGAGAAAAAATTTTATGATAAAATCTTACAAGTGTAATAGAAAGAGAAGAAAAAGATATAGCAGAAAGCGGCGATTAAAAAATACACTGTTGCTTGTAGAATTGGCAATAGTCGTGTTTGGCATTTGTACCGGCATTATATATTACAGGCAAAAGATATGGGATATGCCGGAAGAGCTTTTAAAAACATATATGAGCTGTATTTCCCTACAGGAATATGGAAAAATGTATGATATGGTAAATAAAGAAGCGTCCGGAAACATTTCCAGAGATGATTTTATAAAGAGAAATTCTGCTATTTATGAAGGGATTGAAGCAGAGGATCTGAAAATCAATGTGCTGGAATATGATAAAAAAGAAAAATCGGTAACGTATCATACATCTTTTGAGACACCGGCAGGAACCATTGATTTTGATAATGAAGCTTTTTTTCTGAAAGGGAAAAAGAGGTATGAAATTATATGGGAGGATTCTCTTATTTTTCCACAGCTGGGAGCGGAGGATAAGGTGAGGATTACTTTTGATGGAGCGGAAAGAGGAGAAATTTTAGACAGAAAAGGAATTGTTCTAGCTGGAAAAGGAATTGCTTCTTCTGTGGGAATTGTTCCGGGAAAATTGCAGAACACAGAGCAGGATATTGAGCAAATTGCGGATTTGCTAGAGACAGAGCCTCAGGAAATCAAAAAGAAATTAAAAGAAAAATGGGTAAAAGAGGATTCTTTTGTACCGATTAAAACCATTCCGAAAGTGAAAGAAACAGAGCTTTTATCTGTCAATCCCGATGAAGAAGTTTTAAAAGAAGCAGAGCGCCAGAAGAAGCTTCTGGAAATTCCGGGTATTATGATTACGGATAAAGAAATAAGAGAATACCCCCTTGGAAAAGCGGCGTCACATCTGACAGGATATGTACAAAATGTAACAGAGGAAGATTTAAAAGAGCATGAAGGTGAGGGATATACAGAGACGAGCACCATTGGACGGACAGGCATGGAAGCCCTGTTCGAAGAGGAACTAAGAGGAGAGAACGGCTGCAGAATTTATATTACAGATGAAGACGGAAAAGAAAAAAAGACCATTGCCAGTAAAACCGTACAGCATGGACAAGATGTAAAACTGACTATTGATGCAGAACTTCAGAATGAAATTTATGAGCAGTTTCAGGAGGAGAAAAGCTGTACTGCGGCAATGAATCCTTATACAGGAGAAGTTCTGGCTCTTGTCAGCACACCGTCCTTTGACAGCAATGATTTTATCAGAGGACTTACCGAAGAAGAATGGAAGATTTTAAATGAATCAGACAGTAAGCCTATGTATAACCGTTTTCGGCAAAGCTGGTGTCCCGGCTCTATTTTTAAACCGGTTACAGCAGCAGTGGGTCTGGAGTCCGGCGCGCTTAATCCGGCAGAGGATTATGGAAGCGAAGGACTGAGCTGGCAGAGGGATACTACCTGGGGAGAATATTATGTGACTACGCTTCATACGTGCGAACCGGCTGTTTTTGAAAATGCCATGATTTATTCCGATAATATTTATTTTGCAAAAGCCGCGTTGAAAATAGGGGCAAAAGAGCTGGAATCAGCTTTAAACAATCTTGGATTTTATGAAGAGCTTCCTTTTGAGATTAAAATGACAAAATCCAGTTATTCCAACACAGAGAATATAGAAACAGAGATACAATTAGCCGACAGTGGATACGGGCAAGGGCAGATTCTTGTAAATCCACTTCATATGGCAAGTATCTACACCGCATTTTGTAATGAGGGAAAAATGATAAAACCGCACCTTCTTTATAAAGAAGATAAAACGGCAGATTACTGGATTCCGGAAGCATTTTCAAAAGAAACCGCGGCTCTGGTTCTGGAAGCAATGAAAAAAGTAATCAGTGAAGTTGAGGGAACCGGTTACGATGCTTACAGAGAAGATGTAGTTCTTGCTGGAAAAACAGGGACAGCGGAAATAAAAGCGTCAACAGAGGATACTTCCGGGACAGAGCTTGGGTGGTTCTGTGTTTTTACAGCGGAAAAGACAGAAGAAAAGCCAGTTTTACTTATCAGTATGGCAGAAGATGTAAAGGAAAGAGGTGGAAGCGGATACGTAGTAGAAAAGAGCAAAGCTGTGCTGGACAGATGGTTTTGAGAGTCAAAGTTTATGGGAACAGTCCTGGAAAATGCCGAGATTTTCCAGGACTGAAAATGTGATTTGGGCTGCGTGGCTGCCATTGGCATCTTTTTCACTCTGAATATTTGTGACAAAAATATAGACGGAATCTTCGATTTCTACATATCCGATAAACCACCCTGCGGTGTCCTGTCCGTTTACCTTACTGGTACCTGTTTTTCCATAAAGAGAAACATCATCAGAATCGAAGAGTAAAAGAGCATCTTTTACTGCCTGTATATTTTCAGGAGAAAAATGGAAGTCATTGGAATAAAAACGGCTCAGAAGCTCTGCCTGCTCTACCGGGGAAATTTTAAGGGAGGAATCCAGCCAGTAAGAAGAAATTTCTCCGCTTATATTCTGATTGCCATATTGGATTTTTTGTATATAGTCAGAAATCCGGATTTTTCCAAGCTGTTCATCTGTTTTTTGAAAATACCAGTTTACAGAAGAAGCAAGGGCAGATGAAAGAGTCTGATTTTTGTTCCAGGCATCAAATGGATAGATTTTACTATCCCAGGGGATAAAAGAATTTTCCACAGAAATGATGCCTTCTTCCAGTGCAAAAAGGGCGTCATATATTTTATAAGTAGACACAGGAGCTACTCTTTGAAGAGCCTGTTTCCGGTTATAAACAGTCCAGAAGTCCCGGTTTAAGTCGTATAAAACGAAGCTGCCGGTATACGTACCAAAGAGGGAAGAAAGATCGGTATGCGAAATTCTTTTTTTCGAAGTATCCCAGGTATATATATTGTTTTCAGAGGCATACAGAGAAACAAAAGGCGTACAGCCCATTAAAAACAGCGCCGTCACGATAAAGATAAAAAAGCTTTTACACCGTCGGGGGCGGCAGGGCTTTTTGTAAGTGGCAATATTTAAAATTCTTTGTTTTATCTGTTTTTTACTGCCGCCAAGACTGGCATAAAAAGGAAACGAATGAAGGGAAATCTTTTCTGCGAAATTAATCAGCGTATTTCCGTAATCTTTATATTCGTTTGGATTTAGCAGATTCAGGACAGAAGTATCACATGCAATTTCTCTGTCATTACACATTTCTTTTAAGGCACAGCGAACCAGAGGATGGAACCAGTAAATAATTCCGGTTATATTCATCAGTGCGTTGGCAAATCCGTCCTTGTGTTTATAATGCTGTAACTCATGGAGAAGAATGTAGCGTAAATCTGCTTCTCTGTAATCGGAAATCAGGTGTAAAGGAAGATAAATGCAAGGGTTTAGTAAGCCTGCTATCATTGGAGAATTTAAAAATACAGTCGTATAAACAGGAGGGATTCTTTTTACATTTAATTCTTTTGCACATTGAAGATAAATTTTGCATACATCTGAATTTTCCAGAGGAAGAGCCGCCTGTCTGATACGGTATAGACGGAGTGTTTCCTTCATAAAAAACAGAGCTGCGCTCACCATTCCCAAAATCCAGATTCCAAACAGAAAAAATCCTATAAAAGACGGTGTTTTTTCGCTTACAGAAACAGAAAAATCATTCAGCCAGTCTGTATTGGAAGAAAGAAGAGAGTTTCCATTTTCATTTATAGAAGATATAGAGTTTCCCTGAAAAGTAGCACGAGAAAGGGAAAACAGGGAAAATATGGAAGGAAATCTGTTTACAGGCATCTGCAGAAACGGAGCGGTAAGTAGTCCAAGTATAAAGAACCAGAGGTTATATTGCATTCTTTGAGAAAGTGTATTCTGACATTTGTTTTTCAGAAAAAGAAAAATCGGAATAATAAAACTGAAAAAGATGCTGCACATGAAAAAATGTATCATGAAATCAGTGATGGGAATCTCCTCCTTTCTTCGATTTTCCGGAAAGAAGACCGCGGAGGGAATCAATTTCATTTTGAGAAAGAGCATCGTTTTCTATATAAGAAGAAAGCAGGGCTGTAATGTCACCGTGAAAATAGCGGCTGAGAAAAGAGCGGCTTTTCTGATTCAGATAATCTTTTTCGCCGATTAAGGGAGTATAAACAAAAATCCGTCCCTGCTTTTCGTAGGAGAGAACGCCTTTACTCACAAGTCGTTTAATTAAGGTCTGGATTGTTTTGGGACTCCATGCAGTTGTTTGTACTAATCTTTCTGTAATTTCATTTGTGTTAATCGGCGCATATTTCCATATAATTTTCATTACTTCAAATTCTGCTTCTGAAATCTGTGGAAGTTTTTGCATATTAATTTCTCCTCATATATCGTTTTATAGTTTGAGAGTGGACCGGCAAAAAGGGATAGGGTGTTTGCAGTGTATCTTTATCATATAAAAATAAAAGAAGAAAGTCAAATTTCGAAAATTGGTGTAGAATAAAAAAGAATAGCACAAATTGTCAAATCCGGTATATCTTCATCTGGTATACTGCTTCATGTAAGGGGGAAGGAGAATGGAATATACAAAAGAAATAAAAAAGGCAATGAATTATATTGAAAACAATTTGAATGAAGGAATCAGACTGGAGGAGGCAGCAGCTTTTGCCGGATTTTCAAAATATCATTTTCAGAGAGTTTTTAAAAGAGAAACAGGGCTTAATTTATATGAGTATATTCAAAAAAGAAGGCTTGCAGAAGCTTCGTCTCTTCTTCTCAACAGTAACATACGTATTCTTGATATTGCCGTGTACTTATGTTTTGAATCTCAGGAGGTATTTACAAGGGCATTCAAGAAGGTTTACGGACTGCCGCCGGGACAGTATCGAAAAGCATTAAAAAATCTTACCAATGGAGGTATGAACATGAAAAAGAACACAGAAATTAAACACTGGATTATTACAGGAACAGCGCCGGACAAATATAAAACAGGAATTGACCGTACTGTTTTTCACACAGGAACTGCTTCTGCGTTTATCCAGTCGGAAACAGAAGATTTTACGCCAGATGAATATGCAACAATCATGCAGCAATTCCGGGCAGAAAGGTTTCTTGGGAAAAGGGTTCGTTTTTCGGCTTTTGTGAAAGCGCTGGAAGTAGAGGGATGGGCAGGGTTATGGATGCGTCTGGACGGAAAATTCAGTGTAACCCTGAAACTGGACAATATGCAGAATCGTTCCATTAAAGGCTCGGTGAACTGGAATCTTTATTCCTGCGTTCTGGATGTGCCACAAGAGACGGAGCTCATTAATATCGGTATTCTTTTAAATGGAAAAGGACGTGTATGGATGGATAACGTATCTTTTCAGGAGGTGGATAAAACCATTCCGGTAACAGATTTTAAAATACAGAAAGAATATCCGGATTATCCTGAAAATCTGATGTTTGAGGAATAAGGATGAGCAGAGTATGGAAAAAATAACGATTTCAGAAGCATATATGATACTTTCCTATTATGCAGAAGGAAAGCATACAGATATATATCAGCCGCAAAACAGCGCAGGCATTGTCTTGGGCGGGATTTATGAGCTTTTGCAGTCCGGTTGCGTCAGAAAGGAGAAAAACGGCAGCCTTTCCATTCATAAACCTCTTCCATCAGAATATACAGGTTTGGAAGGAATATATACAAATATAGAGCTGTATTCAAAAACAACTGCAAAATGTCTGGATTATTACTGCTGCAGTCCTTCTCAAAAGAATGTAAAGATTTTGGCTGACGATTTACAGGAATCATTGTCGCAGAAACATATGCTGAAAATACAGATGAAAAAAGGAATATTCCGACAGAAGAGAGTAATCAGTTTATATGAAAAAGAGGCAGAAGAAGTTGTCAGAGAGTTCAAGGAGGCTTTGAACCGAAATTATCCGGATGAAAATACTGCATTTCTGGTGCAGATGCTGCTTCTTTCCGGTTCTTTGAAGAAATATTTCGATACACAAGAGAGAGGAAGGATGAAAAAAGTCATAGAACGATACCGCTATACAGAGATATGGAAAGGCATGGAACCGTATGTAAACAAAATAAAGAATTTTAACTTTCAGAACGCACTAAATTCCGGGGCGATGTATCGGTAGAAGAAGCAAATAAAAAAGCTCTTGTTCTCAAGATATAGAATGGGTATAATTAGAAATATAAGTTTAAGAGTTATAGTTTTGTGATATTTTTTATAAAATCTGGGCAAAACATAAAATAAATAATTCTCCCAAATCTGATAGAAACTCCGTTTACAGTATGATAAAATGATAACAAATATAAGGTAAATGGGATACAGGAAGATGAAAATCCAGGAGAAAACGAGAAAGCCGATGATGGGGGAAAAGTATCTAAATGTAGAAAATACATACAGATACCGTCCCATTATCCGGCTTTTTTATTTGAAGTGTGAAAAACTGAAACATTGGATGTACCAGGAAGAAGTATTTGCGGAACTAAAGGAAGCCCCCTATTTTTCGTAATATACAATGGAGCAGTGTCAGCGGGATTTAACGGCTCTGGCAGGATGGGAAAAATTTGTGACAATTCAGGATTATATGAGGGAATTAAATAGTGTTAAAGCAGAAGAATTAATGAAAACAAAGAAATTTCTTCTGTTTAAAGACAGGTTAATTGAATATCTTTGATCTTTTGTAAAAAGTCTACAGGTAAATACAACGCCAATCGAGCAGAAAATTCGTACAGTAAAGCAGGAAACAATAGAAAATATTTTGAAACAGGTAACGGCATATAAACTGAAAATTCCGCGGATTGATGTAGAGTGGACGAGAAGATGATTTACGATAAAGTGAAGGGACGATGGGAAAGTATTTCTGCGTGGTTTGCCGGAAAAGAGGATCTGGAATTTGAAGTAGGCAAAGTGCTTGATACTACAAATGAGATTATAAGAAAAATTACAAGATATGCCACCCGTATCAGTGAGGAGAGCAATCAGAGTGAAAAGCTGACGAAAATGTTTAGAAAATGCTGTCTTTTTATGTCGTAACTGACTTTTTTGATAGAAAGAAGGCTGGAAAGGTCGAAAGGAAGCGAACGAAAGTCCGGAAAAACCGCCACTTTCGGCTTGATTTCCCCATTGACGTTCCTCTATAATATATATCTGTGATGTACAGAAAGTACACCCGTGGGGCCCGGTGTTTTGTACAGATACATAGCGGTAGGTTTTGTGAGGAGGAGAAAGTCTGATGGATAAGTTAAATGTAGCAATTGCAGATGATAATGAAAAAATGGTAGAAGTACTTGGAAAAATGATTGAAAATGATAAAGAACTGGAATTGGTAGGAAAAGCACATAATGGTGAAGAAATCTGCAATATTATTAAAGAAAAACAACCGGATGTGGTGGTTCTTGACATTATTATGCCGAAAGTAGACGGATTATCAGTAATGGAACGGTTTTCCCATGAAACAGAAGGGAAGAAGAGTCCTTCTTTTATTGTGGTTTCTGCAGTGGGACAGGAGCGGATAACAGAAGATGCGTTTAATCTCGGAGCAGATTACTATATGCTGAAGCCGTTTGACAACAGAATGCTGTTAAACAGAATCAAACATATTCGCCGTATGGGAGACAGACGAGTTCGTGATATAGGGAGAGCTATGCCGGAGGAAAAACAGCAGAGCGCAGCAGCCCGAGGAAATCTGGAAACAGATGTGACAGATATTATTCATGAAATTGGAGTTCCGGCCCATATCAAAGGGTATCAGTATTTAAGAGATGCGATTATTCTTTCAGTAAACGATATAGAAATGCTGAATTCCATTACAAAAATCCTGTATCCAACGATAGCAAAAAAACATCAGACTACACCAAGCCGTGTGGAACGTGCAATCCGTCATGCGATTGAAGTCGCGTGGAGCAGAGGGAAAATGGACACCATTGATGCGCTTTTTGGGTATACTGTCAGCACAGGAAAGGGAAAACCTACAAATTCTGAATTTATTGCATTAATTGCTGATAAAATTAGACTTGAATATAAAAATCGCTCTTTCCATTAGACAGTTTTTCATGTATAATAAATAGTAACAAACAGTAAAAGTTACTAAGGAGGGGACTTTACGTATGAAGAAAATCCTATTTGCAACATCGGAAGCGGTTCCATTTATTAAAACAGGAGGATTGGCAGACGTAGCCGGTTCATTACCTAAGTGTTTTGATAAGCGGTATTTTGATATTCGTGTAATTCTTCCTAAGTACGCCTGCATGAAACAGGAATGGAAAGATAAGATGGAATACATTACACATTTCTATATGGATTTGGGATTTAAAAACTGTTATGTGGGAATTATGCACATGGAGCATGAAGGGATTCATTTTTACTTTATTGATAATGAATACTACTTCAGTGGTCCGAAACCGTATGATGGGGGAATTTGGGATCTGGAGAAATTCGCATTTTTCTCAAAGGCAGTGCTTTCCGTACTTCCTGTAATCGGATTCCGTCCTGATGTGATCCACTGTCACGACTGGCAGACAGGACTTGTGCCGGTATATCTTCACGACAGTTTTCAGCAGAATGAATTTTTTTGGGGTATTAAGACAGTTATGACAATCCACAACCTGAAATTCCAGGGTGTGTGGGATGTAAAAACAATCAAGGAAATTACAGGACTCTCCAGCTATTATTTTGCACCGGATAAACTGGAGGCTTATAAAAATGCCAATTATTTGAAAGGCGGCATTGTATTTGCCGATGCAGTAACAACGGTAAGTAATACCTATGCGGAAGAAATTAAGACGCCGTTCTATGGAGAAGGACTGGACGGACTTTTATGCGCCCGTTCCCATGATTTGCGTGGAATTGTAAACGGTATTGATTACGATTCCTTTAACCCGGAGACAGACCCGTATATTACAAATAATTACAATGCAACTACATTCCGTAAGGAAAAAATAAAAAATAAAATTCGTCTTCAGAAAGATCTTGGACTTGAGGAAGACCCAAAGGCAATGATGATTGGAATTGTTTCCAGATTGACAGACCAGAAGGGCTTTGATCTGATTGCCTATATTATGGATGAACTGTGTCAGGATGCGGTTCAGATTGTTGTTCTTGGAACTGGTGAGGAGAGATATGAAAATATGTTCCGTCATTTTGACTGGAAATATCATGGAAAAGTTTCTGCTCAGATTTATTATGATGAGGCAATGTCTCACAGAATTTATGCTGCATCAGATGCATTCCTTATGCCGTCTCTATTTGAACCATGCGGTTTAAGCCAGCTTATGAGCCTTCGATATGGGACGCTTCCTATCGTAAGAGAAACAGGTGGTTTAAAAGATACAGTAGAGCCATATAATGAGTTTGAAGGAACAGGAACAGGATTTTCCTTCCGCAATTATAATGCTCATGAAATGCTTTATACAATCCGCAATGCAGAGCGTATTTTCTATGATAAAAAGCGTGAATGGAATAAAATGGTAGACCGTGCTATGGCAAAAGATTTTTCATGGAATAATTCAGCCCGCCAGTATGAGGAAATGTATAACTGGCTTATCGGAGAATAAAATCTGCGTATTTTGAGATACTATCTTTTGTAATCAAATAACAGGAGGTAGTATCATGACAGAGATTTCAGAGCTTGATTTACAAAATCTGCGCCATTTAATTGGCGGTTTCGACACGACACATTGTAAAATGGATGCTTATGCACAGCAGGCGACGGATATGGAGGTAAAACAGTTTTTCCAGAAGTCTGCCCAGTCTGCAATGCAAAGCAAACAGCAGCTTATGCAGTTTTTACAGTAAAGGAGGACGTGTCATGAACGAAAAAACAATGGTAGCAGATACGCTTGCTGGAATTAACGGAGAGCTTGTGCGTTATGGGGAAATGATTCCTCAAACAGAGAATCCTCAGTTAAAGCAGACTTTAAAACAGATGCGCAGCCAGTGCGAAATGTCTCAGGAGGAGATTTACAGAATTGCCAGAACAAAGGGTTACTATGTTCCGGCAGCAAAGGCAACACAGGAAGAAGTTGCCCATGTACGTTCTGTGTTAAGTCAGGGCTGAATAAAATAGGGGAAACGGGAAGCCGCTGTAATTTGCAGTGGCTTCCCTATTTTTTTCGTTATCAGAAAAGGAGTATATATTCATTGAATTTCCGATAAATAAAATTTAAAACAGAAAGGAAGAGTCAAATGAATCATAGAGAAAAAAAGAGGATTATGGTAATTGGAAGTCCGGGTGCGGGGAAAAGCACATTTTCACGTAAATTAAGGGAAAGCACAGGACTTCCTCTTTATTACCTGGATACAATCTGGCATAAACCGGACCGTACGAATATTTCAAAGGAAGAATTTGATACAAGACTGATGGAAATTGTAAAGAAGGAGAGATGGATTATTGACGGGAATTATCAGAGAACATTGAAAAAACGTCTGGAAAGATGCGATACGGTGTTTTTTCTTGATTATTCTCTAGAGATTTGTTTAGAAGGTGCAGTGGCGCGTATCGGGAAAAAGAGAGAAGATTTGCCCTGGCTGGAAACGGAACTTGACGAAGAATTTCGCCAGTATATTATAAATTTTTCAAGAGACCAGCGTCCGGAAATATACAGCCTTTTGGAAGAGTATAAAAAAGACAGAGATATTTTGATTTTTCATACAAGAGAAGAGGCGAATGATTATTTAAAAACTTGGATTTAATCAGTTTCCTCAAAAGTATATTTTTCAGTTTTCAGCATAAGGAGCGCGGATTCTAGTATATTTTGTTTTCTGTTTTCTTCCGGTGATTCATTTCCCATTTCTTCCATATGGTTTTTTGACAATCTAAGAAGTTTAGATTTGGGGCATAAAATTTTAAGAGAATAATCGGTGAAATATCTTGACAATCAGGTTCTTTTATAATACTATGTAAACAGAAACGAACATAAGTTCATAAAACATAAGTTTGAAATAAGGAGAAGATATATGTTGAATGAAGAAAAGCAGAAAGCCCTGGAAGCGGCTTTGGGACAGATAGAAAAACAGTATGGAAAAGGCTCTATTATGAAGTTGGGAGAGCAGGAGGCAAATATGCAGGTAGAGGCAATTCCAACAGGATCTTTAAGCCTTGATATTGCTCTTGGAGTTGGCGGTGTTCCAAAAGGACGTATTGTTGAGATTTACGGACCGGAATCAAGCGGTAAGACTACGGTTGCCTTACATATGGTAGCAGAAGTGCAGAAAAGAGGGGGAATTGCAGGGTTTATTGATGCAGAACATGCTCTTGACCCCGTGTATGCAAGAAATATAGGTGTAGATATTGATAATCTCTATATTTCTCAGCCGGATAGCGGAGAACAGGCTTTGGAAATTACAGAAACAATGGTGCGTTCCGGCGCTGTGGATATTGTGATTGTAGACTCTGTTGCAGCGCTTGTTCCAAAGGCGGAGATTGACGGAGATATGGGTGAGAGTCATGTGGGTCTTCAGGCGCGTCTGATGTCACAGGCGCTTCGTAAATTGACTTCTATTATTAGTAAGTCCAATTGTGTGGTTATTTTTATTAATCAGCTTCGTGAGAAGGTAGGGGTGATGTTCGGAAATCCGGAGACGACAACAGGAGGAAGAGCACTTAAATTTTATTCGTCAGTCCGTCTTGATGTGCGAAGAGTAGAAACACTGAAGCAGGGCGGAGATATGGTAGGAAACCATACAAGAGTGAAGGTTGTAAAAAATAAGGTTGCGCCTCCATTTAAGCAGGCAGAGTTTGACATTATGTTTGGTACTGGTATTTCGAGAGAGGGAGATATTCTTGATCTTGCGGTAGAATGTTCGATTGTGAATAAGAGTGGTGCCTGGTATGCCTATGAGGGTAATAAAATCGGTCAGGGACGTGAAAATGTTAAGCTTTTCCTGAAAGAACATCCGGAGATTACAGAAGAAATTGAAAAGAAGGTAAGAGTTCATTATCACCTTCTTCCTGAGGAAGAGACTGCGGCAGAAGAAAAGAAAGCAGTTTCAAAAACAGAGGATAAAGAAGGAAATGAAGAAAAATGACGGTTACGGAAGAAATGAAAAAAGCCAGAAGAAAAGCGATGAGTCTTCTGGAGCATATGGACCGTACGGAAAAAGGCCTGTCTGAGCGTTTGCGCCAGGCAGGTTTTTCAGCAGAAGCAGCGGAGGACGCTATGAATTATGTGCGTTCGTATGGATATATCGATGATAATAGATATGCATTTCATTATATTTCCTGCAGGATTCACAGCAAAAGCAGGCAGAAGATTATGGAGGAACTGTACAGAAAAGGCATAGAACGAAATGTAGCGGAATGTGCCTGGGAAAGGGCAAAAGAGATAGAAGAGCCAAATGAACAGGAAATATTAAGAAAAACAGTGGAAAAGTACTGTGAAGAAGGGGCAAGTCTTGATGAAAAAGAGAGGAATCGTCTTTATGGACGTCTTGTGAGGCGTGGATTTAAAAGTGCAGATATAACTCAAGTTTTAGATGAAATGAATATCCAATGTATTTTTTCGGAAAATAGATAGAACAATTTACAGAAAAACTTGACATAAGTACGAAAAACAGATAAACTTGTATTGTTGTATTTGTACAATGAAAACTAAATAAGGAGGTGCTCCTGTGACAGGCACAACTATTATTGTTGCAATTGTCGCTGTGGTAGTCGCGTTACTTATTGCGGTTCCTGTTACTTGCAAGGTTGCTGTGGCAAAAAAGACGCAGGCAGATGCGGAAGTTATTGGTACAGCAGAAGACAAAGCAAGAAGCATCATAGATGAAGCTCTGAAAACAGCCGAAACTAAAAAAAGAGAAGCTTTATTGGAAGTAAAGGAAGAATCTCTCCGTACAAAAAATGAACTGGAGAAGGAAACCAAGGAACGTAGAAATGAACTGCAGAAATATGAGAAGCGTGTTTTATCAAAAGAGGAATCTGTAGATAAAAAGGCGGAAGCAGTGGAAAAACGCGAAGCAGAATGTACAGTCAGACTTGCAGAATTACAAAAGAAAGAAAAGAGAGTAGAAGAACTGGAGCAAAAAGGTGTGCAGGAACTGGAACGAGTTTCCGGTCTTACATCTGATGAGGCAAAAGAAGAACTGCTGAAATCTGTGGAAGATGATGTAAAAGTAGATGTTGCACGACTCTACAAAGAACTGGAAAGCAGAGCAAAGGAAGAAGCCGGAAAGAAGGCAAAAGAGTATGTGGTAAATGCCATTCAGAAATGTGCGGTAGACCATGTTTCAGAAACAACCATCTCTGTTGTACAGCTCCCAAGTGACGAGATGAAGGGAAGAATCATAGGACGTGAAGGTCGCAATATTCGTACCCTGGAAACACTTACAGGTGTAGATTTAATTATTGATGATACTCCGGAAGCAGTTGTTCTTTCTGCATTTGACCCGGTACGTCGAGAGGTGGCAAGGGTTGCCCTTGAGAAGCTTATTGTGGATGGACGTATTCACCCGGCAAGAATCGAGGAAATGGTTGAGAAAGCACAGAAAGAAGTGGAAGTACAGATTCGGGAAGAAGGCGAAACTGCCGCTATGGACGTGGGCGTTCATGGAATTCACCCGGAACTTTTAAAGCTTCTTGGACGTATGAAGTTCCGTTCCAGTTATGGACAGAACGCATTGAAGCACTCGATTGAGGTAGCTCAGCTTGCAGGACTTCTTGCAGGAGAAGTTGGTGTAGATGTTCGTATTGCGAAACGTGCAGGACTTCTTCATGACATAGGAAAATCTATAGATCACGAGGTAGAAGGATCTCATATCCAGATTGGTGTGGATCTTTGTAAGAAGTATAAAGAGTCTGCTGTTGTAATTAACGCAGTAGCCGCTCATCACGGTGATGTAGAACCGGAATCTCTTGTTGCTTGTATTGTTCAGGCGGCAGATGCAATTTCCGCTGCAAGACCTGGAGCAAGAAGGGAAACTCTTGAAACATACACAAACCGTTTGAAGCAGTTAGAAGACATTGCAAATGAATTTAAGGGAGTAGATAAATCTTTTGCAATTCAGGCGGGAAGAGAAATCCGTGTTATGGTAGTTCCGGAACACGTAAGCGATGCAGATATGGTAATTCTTGCAAAAGATATTTCCAGACAGATAGAGGCAGAGCTTGAGTATCCTGGTCAGATTAAAGTAAATGTAATTCGTGAAAGCAGAGCAATTGATTACGCAAGATAAAAGAAAAAACTGTTATCCAACAGAAAGATTGGTGGATAACAGTTTTTTGCGTCATAAACAGCTTCATCCCCACGTAAAATGGTACAGGGTGAGACAATGAAAATAAAAAAATGGAAATTCAGAATATTTGAAGGATTTCAGGGAGGATTTTTATTTCTTCTGGGATTTCTCGTGGGAACGGTTCTCCCAAATCTTTTGTGGAAGATGCAGTGGAAACAGGAAACAGTCCATGTATTTTACCTTTTGGGTGTTTTTGCGGGGGCAGATGTTTCTGGAAAAGAATATTTTTTACAGGTTCTGGCACAGAGGGGCGGGTGGCTTTTTATTTGTATGCTTTGTGGCTTTTCTGTGTTTGGAGTTCCAGTTTCTGTTCTTACCATGTTAGGAGAAGGAATAAAAACAGGAGCGATTCTTTCCATGAGTATTTTACAGTTCGGATTTGTGGGAGGGGCAGCGGGACTGGCTCTTCTTTTTCCTCATGAAATTGTTTATCTTATTGTATTTTTTTATTTTATGCGGCAGGTATATAATTTGTCATTGAATTGCTGGAAAGGAAGGGGACTTTTTCCACAGGGGATTTCCGGATATTGTCTTGGATTTCTTCGGTGGGGAATACTTTATATGGGCGGAATTTTACTGGAGATTTATGTAAATCCCTGGTTTGTGAAAGAAACTGTAAAATTTCTTGATTTTTTTTAAGAAAAATGAGAAAACCATTTGATTTTATGTAAAATACAAAGTATAATACAGATACATTTTTTGAGAATATAACACAGAAGCAGACGGGAAATAAAAGAAATGGAAAGAAACATAAGAGAATTTATTGCATATTTACATAATACAAAAAAGACTTCTCATAATACGGAGATTTCCTATGAGAGAGATTTGAAAAAAATGGAAAACTTTCTGGACGAAAGAGGAATCCGAAATGTTTCAGATGTAAGAGGAATTGATCTGGAATCATATATGGATTATATGGAGAGGGAAGATTTTGCCTCCTCTACAATTTCAAGAAGTGTAGCGTCTATGCGCGCTTTTTTTCAGTTTTTATTTCGCGAGGGAAAAGTAAAGGAAGATCCTTCTGAAGAATTGCGTCCGCCCAAAGTGCAGAAGAAAATGCCGGAAATCCTTTCTGTGGAGGAGGTGGATCTTCTTCTGGCACAGCCAAAAAAGAATACACCGAAAGGTCTTCGTGATACCGCCATGTTGGAGCTTTTGTATGCAACAGGAATGCGGGTCAGTGAGCTGATTCATCTGGAGATAGAAGATGTAAATCTTTCTCTTGGATACGTAACCTGTCATGATAATGAAAAGGAACGCGTGATTCCTATTGGAAATGTGAGCAGAAAAGCGTTGGAAAAATATATGACAGAAGGACGTCCGGCCTTTGTTCCCGGAGAAAGAGAAAAAATTCTTTTTACAAACTGTTCCGGGAAAGCTATGAGCCGTCAGGGATTTTGGAAAGTCTTAAAGGGGTATGCAGATGAGGCAGGAATAAAAGGGGATATTACTCCACATACTCTCCGCCATTCTTTTGCAGTACATATGCTTCAAAACGGAGCGGATATAAAAAGCGTGCAGGAGATGCTGGGTCATTCTGATATTTCTACCACGCAGGTATATCTGAATATGAATATAAACAGAATGCGTGATGTGTATATGAAAGCGCACCCGCGCCATTAAAAATGGGTACAGCTTATAGAGCTGTACCCATTTTTTAACACATTTCTGCAATACTGTAAAGAAGCTGTTCAGATTCTTCCCAACCAAGACAGGGATCTGTAATAGATTTTCCGTAAATGTGATTTCCTCCGATTTTCTGATTTCCGGATTCAATATAACTTTCAATCATAAGTCCCTTTACGAGACTTTTCAGCTCGGGATCTGCGTTTCGGCTGTGAAGAACTTCTTTTGCAATGCGGATCTGCTGTTCCCACTGTTTGTTGGAGTTAGAGTGGTTGGTATCTACAATAGCAGCTGGATTTTTCAGATCTCTTTCTTGATATTTTTCAAGAAGAAGGCGAAGATCTTCATAGTGGTAGTTTGGAATCGCTTCTCCATGTTTATTTACGGCACCGCGAAGAATGGTATGGGCAAGATCATTTCCGCTTGTTTTTACTTCCCAGCTTCTGTAAATAAAGTGGTGACTTCCCTGAGCTGCCGTTACGGAATTAAGCATGACGCTGAAGTCGCCACTTGTAGGATTTTTCATTCCAGCGGGAATATCCATGCCGCTTACTGTAAGGCGGTGCTGCTGGTCTTCGACGGAACGGGCGCCTACTGCCACATAAGACAAAATATCGGAAAGATAGCGCCAGTTTTCCGGATAAAGCATTTCGTCTGCGCAGGTAAAGCCGCTTTCTTTGATGGCGCGTATATGCATTTTTCGTATGGCAACAAGTCCTGCCAGCATATCGGGCTTCTTTTCCGGGTCGGGCTGATGTACCATTCCTTTATAGCCTTCTCCTGTTGTGCGTGGCTTATTTGTGTAAACGCGGGGAATAATGATTACTTTATCTTTGATTTTTTCCTGGACTCTGCGAAGTCTTAACAGATAATCGCAGACTGCGTCTTCGTTATCAGCTGAGCAGGGTCCGATGATTGCCAGAAATTTATCGGATTTTCCGGTGAAAACATCGCGGATTTCCTCGTCTCTTTGCATTTTTAATGCCTGAATCTCTGCGTCGATGGGATATAGGCTGCGGATCTCTTCAGGTGTAGGTAATTTTTTTAAAAATTCAAATCCCATATTTTTCTCCTTTGCAAAACCTTTCTTTTTCGACAATATTATAAACGATTCCTTTTCTGTTGTCGATAGGAAAATGTGTTAAAGGATTTTACGGAAAGTAAAAAAGTAAAGAAAAGTCCGTGTAAGCTCGCTAATGAGAATACCGTAAATATATCCTCGCATTCCAAGAACAGGTATGAAAAATATTACAAAAAGAAGTCGAATAAGGATTCCTGTAATGCTGTAAAAAAGACAGAGACCAGATTTTCCTATGCCGTTTAAAATGCTGGAAAGAGCAGTGTTTAAATATAAAAAAGGACACATAAACGACATAGACTGTATGTAGAGTCCGGCAGACGAATTTTTGAAAAGAAGAATACCGGCATGTTTTCCAAAAATAAGAAAAAGAAGAGAGAAAAAAGAGCCCAGAATAAGACAGTACAGGAATGCTTTTTTTACAACTTCACGAATACGGCTGGAATGTCCAAGTGCCTGAAACTCTGCTACAGAGGGCATAAGAAGAACAGAGGCGGAGTTTGTAATGGCAGATGGGAAAAGAATCAGAGGAAGCGCCATTCCGGTAAAAATACCATATAGTTCAAGCGCATTTTCTTTTGGAAAACCGCAGGAAAGGAGCATTTGGGGAATCAATATCGTTTCGATCCCTCCGAGGATAGTGAGGAGTATACGGTTTATGGTAAGGGGAAGGGAGGTTTCTGTAAGTTCTCTGAAAATGGGGCGTATATTTTTAACGGAAAAAAGAGGTTTTGTACATTGCTGAAAATGAAAGGAAAGAGCCAGAAGAAGAGCCAGGGAGGCTGCAATTTCACTTGCGAGAGCACCACCTGCAGCAATGGCAGGTGTGACATCTTTTCTTTCTGCAGTTAAAATCAGATACAGGATATAGGTGCTTCCTATACGTACGGTCTGTTCCAGAAGCTGAATGACTGAGGGCAGGATAGTTTGTTTGCGGGCGAAATAATAGCTGTTTGCACAGGTGTGCAGGGTGCTTAACGGAAATGTAAAGGAAAGAATTTTAAGAAGGGGAAGCGTACGTTCTTCTTTTAAAATTTCAAGGGCGAAAAAATCTGCATTCAGATATAAAAGAGCGGCGCATAAAAAGGAGAGCGCCAAAGCAGTTCCCGTACCAAGAAAAAAACACTGCCTTGCACCCTTTTCCTTTTTTAAGGCAATTCGGGAGGCAGTGAGACGGGATATGGCAGTCTGGACACCGGAGGCAGATACAGCCAGGGCAAGCGTCTGTACAGGCATAGTAAGCTGAACAATGCCAAGTCCCTCTGCACCAATAGAATGCGACAGGAATATTCTATAGAAGAAACCTAAAATTCGGCTTAAAAAACCGGTGCAGGTAAGAACAAAAGTTCCGAGAAGAAAGCGTTTTTTAGACATAAAGGCTCCTATTTTCCTTTTTGTCAAATATATGCAGAGAATTGCCTTGACAGAACAGGAGAATTCTGTTAGAGTAAACATGAAATCCGAGGGAAACACTGGGAATTAAAAAGAGGTGAGAACATGAAGCTTTCAACGAGAGCGAGATACGGACTTCGTGCGTTGATTGATTTGGGATTATATAGTGAGACAGAGGCTGTTTCCATACAGAGCATAGCCACAAGACAAAATATTTCCGTAAGCTATCTGGAACAGCTCATGGCTCTTTTGAAAAAGGCAGGTCTTGTAAAAAGTATCCGGGGAGCAGGAGGCGGTTACCGTCTTGGAAAACCGGCACAGGAGATTTCTGTAGGAGAGATTCTCCGCATTCTGGAAGGCGGTCTTGAGGCAGTGAAATGTCCGGGAAATGAGGAGGACGGAGGCTGTCAGGACGCAGATTTCTGTGTCGCAAAATATGTGTGGAAGCGCATTAATGACAGCATCACAGATGCAGTGGACCACCTGACTCTGGGAGAACTTCTGGAGGAAAGTCACAGAATACAGGATAAAAAGAAGAAACAGGACGCCATTATATAAGGAGGATGTAAAAAATGGGTAAAATGATATATCTTGATAACGCAGCTACAACAAAAACAGCACCGGAAGTAGTAGATGCAATGCTTCCATATTTTACGGAGCTGTATGGAAATCCTTCCAGCGTATATGATTTTGCAGGGAAAACGAAAGAAGCAGTAAATGCGTCAAGACAGCAGATTGCAGATGCGATTGGAGCAAAAAAAGAAGAAATCTATTTCACAGCAGGTGGTTCTGAATCTGATAACTGGGCATTAAAAGCAGCGTTTGAGGCTTATAAAACAAAGGGAAATCACATTATTACAACAAAAATCGAGCACCATGCGATTCTCCATGCCTGTCAGTATCTGGAAAAGGAGAGAGGGGCAAAAGTCACATATCTGGACGTAGATGAAAATGGAAGAATAAGAATTGAAGATCTGGAGAAAGCAATCACACCGGAAACGATTCTCATTTCTGTTATGTTTGCAAATAATGAGATTGGAACAATAGAGCCTGTGAAAGAAATTGGAATGGTTGCAAGAGAACATGGGATTCTTTTTCACACAGACGCCGTGCAGGCGTTCTGCCAGATGCCGATAGACGTAGATGAACTGGGAATTGATATGTTAAGTTCCAGTGCCCATAAGATAAACGGGCCAAAGGGAATTGGTTTCCTGTATATTCGAAAAGGTGTAAAGATACGCTCTTTTGTCCACGGAGGCGCACAGGAAAGAAAACGCCGTGCAGGAACAGAAAATGTTCCGGGAATTGTGGGATACGGAAAAGCAGTGGAAAGAGCGCTTTCTACAATGAAAGAAAGAACAGAGAAAGAGACAGAGCTCCGTGACTATATGATCAGCCGTATTGAGAAGGAAATCCCATATGTGCGCGTAAACGGTCATAGAGAAATGCGTCTTCCTAATAATGTAAATGTAAGTTTTCAGTTTATAGAGGGAGAATCCCTTCTTCTTATGCTGGATAATTACGGAATCTGCGCTTCCAGCGGTTCCGCCTGTACATCAGGTTCTCTGGATCCGTCTCATGTGCTTCTCGCAATTGGGCTTCCACATGAGATTGCGCATGGCTCTCTCAGAATGACTTTAAGCGAGGAGACAACAAAAGAAGATATTGATTTTACAGTAGATCGTTTAAAAGAAATTGTACAGAATCTTCGAAATATGTCCCCATTGTATGAAGATTTTATTAAAAAACAGAAATAATTATAAAAGCACTTGTCAGGAGGAAAAAAAGATGTATAGTGAAAAAGTAATGGACCATTTCCAGAATCCACGTAATGTTGGAGAAATTGAAAATGCAAGCGGTGTAGGCACAGTAGGAAACGCAAAATGCGGTGATATTATGCGTATTTTTCTGGATATAGATGATGAGACAAAAGTGATTAAAGACTGCAAGTTTAAAACTTTTGGGTGCGGAGCAGCTGTTGCAACAAGCAGTATGGCAACAGAGCTTGTAAAAGGAAAGACTATTGAGGAGGCTTTAAAGGTAACAAATAAGGCTGTAATGGAAGCGCTGGATGGACTGCCGCCTGTAAAGGTGCACTGTTCTCTTCTTGCGGAAGAAGCCATTCATGCAGCTTTATGGGATTATGCAGAGAAGCATGATATGAAAATCGAAGGACTTTCAAAACCGAAATCTGATATTCATGAAGACGAAGAGGACGAGGAAGAATATTAATGGATAAGAAGAAAATAATCGTAGGTCTTTCAGGAGGAGTGGACTCCTCTGTGACAGCTTATCTCCTGAAAGAACAGGGATATGACGTGATCGGTGTGACAATGGTAAATTTTCGCGATGGAAACGCAGGGGAAAAAATAGCCGGAGATGCAAGAAATGTTGCTGATTTTCTGGGGATTCCTCACCATGTAGTGGATTTTTGCTCACAGTTTAAAGAGACAGTCATTGATTATTTTACAAAAGAATATTTTTCCGGGCGAACTCCGAATCCATGTGTTGTCTGCAATCGTTATATTAAATGGAAGGCAATGATGGAGCAGGGAGAAAAGCTGGGGGCACAGTATATTGCAACTGGTCATTACGCGCAGGTTACAGAGCTTCCAAATGGAAGATTTTCTCTTAAATGCTCCGTTACCGCGGCAAAGGATCAGACATATGCGCTTTACGGACTGACACAGGAGCAGCTTTCTCGCACAGTTATGCCTCTGGGCGCTTATACAAAGGACCAGATTCGGGAAATTGCAGGGAAGATTGAACTTCCTGTTGCAGAAAAACCGGACAGTATGGAAATTTGTTTCATTCCGGATCAGGATTATGCAGGATATATTGAAAAAACTACGGGAATACACGTTCCAAAAGGAAATTATGTGGATCAGGCAGGTGAGATCCTGGGACAGCATAAAGGAATCATTCATTATACCATAGGGCAGAGAAAGGGATTGAATCTTGCAATGGGACGTCCTGTGTTTGTAACAGAAATCCGTCCGGAAACAAATGAAGTTGTTATAGGAGAGAATGAGGATGTATTTGCGAAAACTCTCCGTTGCAGTCAGTTAAATGCTATGGCTGTTCCTGCTTTTAAAAGCGGTATGGAGGTGTTTGCCAAAATCCGCTATAACCATAAGGGCGCACCGGCAGTAATAAAGTCTGTAGATGATGACTCTCTGCTTCTTGAATTTGAAGAACCGCAGAGAGCAGTCACCCCGGGACAGGCAGTCGTGTTTTACCACGATGATTATGTTCTGGGAGGAGGAATTATTGACGGACCGGTACGGGAATAAAGCTGAAAGGCTTGCATAAAATTGGGCGGATGTATTTACATCTGCCCTGAATGCGTTGCAGGAGGAGAAAATGACAGGGCTTACCAATGAACAGGTACAGGAAAGAATTGCAGAGGGAAAAGTAAATTTTAATGAAAATCCCAATACAAGGACATACAAGCAGATTGTAAAAGAAAATACATTGACGTTTTTTAACTTTTTAAATGCGGTGCTCCTTGTTTTGGTGCTTTTTGTGGGGTCGTATAAAAACTCCATGTTTGTAGGAATTATCATTATTAATACCGTAATTGGAATTATACAGGAGATACGTGCAAAAAAGACGATCGACAAACTGGCTATTTTGACAGAGTCGAAAGCGGTGGTATTAAGGGATGGGAAGAAATGGAGTATTTCCACAGAGAAACTTGTTCTGGATGATTTGATTTATTTGAAAACAGGAGAACAAATCCCGGCGGATTGCCGTATTATTGAGGGAAATCTTGAAGTAAATGAATCCCTTCTTACAGGAGAGGCAGATAATCTCGGGAAAGGTGAAGGAGACGAGCTGTTTTCGGGAAGCTTTGTGACGGCAGGAGAGGCATGCTGTCAGATTATCCATGTAGGAAAAGATAATTATGCATCTCAGATTACAAGTGAGGCAAAGGAATTTAAACGACATAATTCAGAGCTGCGCAATTCTCTGAATGCGATTTTAAAGGTGATCAGTATTATTATTGTTCCGCTTGGACTGTTGCTTTTTTATAAACAGTTTTACATTGCGGGAGACAGTGTAAAGGATTCTGTTGTCAGTACAGTTGCAGCTGTTCTGGGAATGATTCCTGAGGGACTTGTTCTTCTTACAAGCGTTGCTCTTACACTGGGAGCATTAACTCTTGCAAAAAAGAAGACACTGGTACAGGAGCTTTATTGTATTGAGACTCTGGCGCGGGTAGATACGCTCTGCCTTGATAAAACGGGAACGATTACAGAGGGAACCATGTGTGTGGAAAGGGTGGATGTATATGATCCGAACTGGAGAGAGTCAGAGCTTGCAGAGACGGTTTTAGAGGAAGATACGGCTGTTTTGGCAGAAGATGAAACTTTGGAAGAAGGAGTTGCAGAAAAAGAGATTTCAGAGAAAAATCTTCCGGAAGTTTCAGAGACAGAAAAAGAATCTGAAAAAGAAATTGGGCGTATCATGGGAAATCTCATGGCTGTTCTGAAAGATCAGAATGCAACAGCCGATGCGCTTCGAAAATATTTTGCGGTAAAAAAAGATATGGTGCCGACAAATGTAATTCCATTTTCATCTGACAGAAAATACAGCGGAGCTTCTTTTAAAGAACAGGGAACGTACCTTATGGGCGCGGCGCAGTTTTTGTTTCCGGAAGGAGACGAAGCTCTTGTGGAAAAATGCGGACAGTATGCAGAACAGGGATTTCGAGTTCTTGTTCTTGCGCATAGCCCAAATGAAAGTGCGGGAACGGAGTTGCCTTCAGGGCTTGTACCGGAAGCTCTTTTGATACTGACAGACGTAATTCGTAAAGAAGCGCCGGATACTCTGCGCTTTTTTGACAGCCAGGGAGTAGACTTAAAGGTGATTTCGGGAGACGATCCGGTTACGGTTGCCTCTATTGCAAAACGTTCAGGGCTCAAAAATGCAGAACAGTATGTGGATGCAACGACGATCACCACGCAGGAGGAGATGGACGAGGCAGTTGCAAATTACAGTGTATTCGGACGTGTGACTCCGCAGCAGAAAAAGGCGATGGTACTGTCTCTGAAGAAACAGGGACATACGGTTGCCATGACAGGAGATGGTGTAAACGATGTTCTTGCTTTAAAAGAGGCAGACTGCAGCATTGCTATGGCAGAGGGAAGCGATGCAGCAAAGAATATTGCAAATGTGGTTCTTCTTGATTCTAATTTTGCGGCAATGCCTCATATTGTAAATCAGGGACGTCGTGTAGTAAATAATATCCGTACTGCAGCCTCCATGTTCCTGATTAAGACTATATTTTCCGTTTTGTTGTCTCTGATTACGATTTTCTTTGGAGAAGCCTATCCATTCGAGCCGATTCAGATGTCACTTATCAGTGCATGCGCAGTGGGAATACCAACCTTCCTTCTTGCTCAGGAAAATAATTATCAGAAGATAGGTCATACTTTTCTGCGCCATGTATTTATGAATGCCTTTCCGGCAGCAGTTACTATTACAGGCTGTGTGTTTGCTGTCATGGTAGTCTGTCAAGACGTGTATCATTCTAATATCATGCTGAATACAGCGTGTGTTCTTGTGACTGGATGGAATTATATGGCAGCTTTAAAGACGGTATATGCGCCTTTGAACCGTTACAGAAAGGTGATTATCTACAGTATGCAGTGCAGCTTCTTCCTTGCGGCAGTAGTGCTGCAAAAGCTTCTGGCACTTGGCTCTCTGGAGTTTGGAATGATCATTCTTGTATTTCTTCTTATGACATTCTCTCCGATTCTTATTGAGGCGATTACAGATGGAATCCGGAAGATGTACAGCCGTTCCTTTGACGGAGAAGAAAAAGGACGTCTGGCTTTGTTTCTTGAAAAGCTTGTGAAAGTAAAATAAGATAAAAATAAGTCAGAAAAAACCCGGGAACAAACCTGAGCGACAGTGTTCAGAAATGTTTCCGGGTTTATTTTATTGCTGTTTATTTTGAAATTTATTTGCGAAGAAGCCATAAGAAGCCAAAAGCAGGAATGTTTACCCCTTTTGCCTCCATTTCCCGTCCGGAAATCAAATCGGTATAAATGCCGTCTTCTTCGTTTATCCAGGCTGTTTTGTCGTATTCGCTGAAATTGTAAATGCCAATGAATTTTTCTTCATCTGTTTCACGTACAAGGGCGAGTACTGAAACGTCCCAGGATTCTATTGTGCGGGCGGAAACAGAAGAGTTGAATACTTTGTGTGAACTGCGAACAGCTTTTAACTGGTTAAGAGAAGAAAAAATCTGTCCCTGTACAGTGTGTGCCAGTTTTCTGTTTTCGGCCAGGTTTTTGTCAAAATCTCCCGTATGAAGAGAATAATCATTCAAATTTCCGATTTCATCACCACTTAACAGAACCGGAATTCCCGGAAGAGAGAGAAGGAAGCTGTGAAGAGTAATGTCATAGCGAACTGCTTTTTTTAATGCCGGAGTATTTCCCTCAAAATCTGCTTTTTCAATTCCACAAAGGGAGGCGGTTGTACCGTATACACCTTCTTTAAACTGTTCTCCTCTTGCAAAAGAGCCAGGATATTTGCTGGTAAAGAAATCGTTCAAGTATTTTTTGTGAGGCGTTTCTTCCATAGCGCAGTCTTTTAAATAGGAGTAATCCAGATTCCACCGGATTTCATCGTGGTTTCGCAGACAGTTCTGGAATACACAGTTTTCAGGAAGAGAGGCACATTTGTCTATCTGGCGGCGAAGAAGGGATACGTCTCTTGTTGCAGCTGTATGCCAGATGTCCGCCATATTTTCAGGGGAAAATAAAAGGTGGAAGACTGGACTTTCGGGAGAGCCAAACCAGGAAAAAGAAGATTCCTGTTCCGTGTCTGTTTTTCCAAGGAGGAGAACTCCCGGGCATACAATTTCACATACAAGACGCATCATTCGGCCGATGGAATGGAGTGGAGGAAGCGGGCTTACACATATCATGTCTGTTCCCTGATTTGCAAGAGAGAGCAGCTGAAAAATCATGTTGTTAAAAGCAGCAGGTGAAAAAGCGTCTGAACTCTGTACAAATTTTTCGGGGAAATTAAAGGAAAGATCGGAACAGATGCAGATATTGCGACCGTGGGAACGGGCAGCAAAGGCGGAGAAGTCTTTCCCTGTGCCTTTTAAGAAGAGGAAATTTACAAGGCATTCTTCCATGTAATTAAACAATTCGTTTTGTGCAGCTTCTGTTTCGGGAAGGGAATCTTTGTATATTTCCATTCCTGAAAGAGATTCTGTCCGATACCAGTTTGGATTTTCTGCACGTTCTATATCGGATTTTTGGAGCTTCTGTTCTCTTTCGTCATAAAAACGTCTCATTTGTAAAGTCAGGTCTTTCAGATAAGAAAGGGCGTCTTTTGAGTTTTCATAAAGTTCACAGTACAGCCATTTCAGTTCATCATAATAGCGGGAAAAGCGCTGCTGATAAATAAAGTCCTCTTTGGGGGCGGCGGTGAGACGTGGCTCTTTTTGATTTTCAGTTGTAATTTTTGCAGGTTCTGCCTTCTGTGTGCTGATTTTTATATAATCTGTTTTTTTTGTTTCCAGTCGTGAAGCTGCAACGGCTTTTTTCTTCTGGAGTCTTTTACTTGCCATAATATTTCCTCCTGTTTTAAAACTTTTTAAAACTTAATGTAACAATCTTACATTTCGTCAGGAAAAAAGTCAAGTTCAGACAGTGAGGAAGGGCAATCTGAGAAATTTTGTAAGGTTTTTTAGAAAAAGTCTTGAATTTTTGTTTTGAATTCGGTACAATACTCCTAGGTTGACGTTTCTTTAACAAATAAAGGAAACGCCTAATTACCATTTAATTCATAGGAGGAATTTATCATGGCAGTAAAAGTTGCAATCAATGGTTTTGGACGTATCGGTCGTCTTGCTTTCCGTCAGATGTTCGGAGCAGAGGGATTTGAAATCGTAGCTATCAACGACTTAACATCTCCGGCAGTGCTGGCTCACTTATTAAAATATGACTCTACACAGGGAAGATACGCTCTGTGCGATAAAGTTTCCGCTGGCGAAGACTCTATCACAGTAGACGGAAAAGAAATCAAAATTTATGCAAAAGCTAACGCTGCAGAGCTTCCTTGGGGAGAAATCGGAGTAGATGTAGTTCTTGAGTGTACAGGATTCTACACATCCAAAGATAAAGCACAGGCTCATATCGATGCTGGTGCAAAACATGTTATCATCTCCGCTCCGGCTGGAAATGACCTGAAAACAATCGTTTACAATGTAAACCATGACACATTAACAGCAGATGACCACATCATCTCCGCTGCATCTTGTACAACAAACTGCTTAGCACCAATGGCAAAAGCATTAAATGACCTTGCAGCAATCAAATCCGGTATCATGTGCACAATCCACGCTTACACAGGCGATCAGATGACACTTGACGGACCGCAGAGAAAAGGTGATTTAAGAAGAAGCCGTGCAGCAGCAGTAAATATCGTTCCAAACAGCACAGGTGCTGCAAAAGCTATCGGTCTTGTTATTCCGGAACTGAACGGTAAATTAATCGGTTCTGCACAGCGTGTTCCAACACCAACAGGTTCTACAACTATCTTAACAGCAGTTGTTGAAGGAAATGTAACAAAAGAGCAGGTTAACGCAGCTATGAAAGCAGCAGCTAACGAATCTTTCGGATACAACGAAGACGAAATCGTTTCCAGCGACATCGTTGGTATGAGATTTGGTTCTCTGTTTGATGCTACACAGACAATGGTTCTTCCATTAGACAACGGCACAACAGAGGTACAGGTTGTTTCCTGGTATGACAATGAGAACTCCTACACAAGCCAGATGGTTCGTACAATCAAACACTTTGGCAAACTGCTGAACGCTTAATTTCGGCATACTTGTAGAAGAATAGACTCAGGAAAGGGTCCGGTCTGATGTGGACCGGGCTCTTTTTCTATATTTAAAATAAAGGAGGCAGAATAATGCTGAATAAAAAATCTGTTGATGATATTAATGTAAAAGGCAAAAAAGTTCTTGTAAGATGTGATTTTAACGTACCTCTTCAGGACGGAAAAATTACAGACGAGAATCGTCTTGTAGCAGCTCTTCCTACAATAAAAAAATTAATCGCAGACGGTGGTAAAGTAATTCTTTGCTCCCATCTTGGAAAACCGAAGGGACAGCCTCTTCCGGAAATGTCACTTGCTCCTGTAGCAGTACGCCTTTCCGAACTGCTCGGACAGGAAGTAAAATTTGCTGCTGATCCTGAAGTAGTAGGACCAAACGCAAAAGCTGCAGTAGAAGCAATGAATGACGGAGAAGTAGTTCTCCTTGAAAATACACGTTACCGTGCAGAAGAGACAAAAAACGGAGAAGAATTCAGCAAAGAGCTTGCATCTCTCTGTGATGTATTCGTAAATGACGCATTCGGTACTGCTCATAGAGCCCATTGCTCCAATGTTGGTGTAACACAGTTTGTTGACACAGCAGTAGTTGGTTATCTGATGCAGAAAGAAATCGACTTCCTTGGAAACGCAGTAAACAATCCGGAAAGACCGTTTGTTGCTATTCTTGGCGGAGCAAAAGTTTCCAGCAAAATTTCCGTTATCAACAACCTTCTTGACAAAGTAGACGTTCTTATTATCGGCGGTGGTATGGCATATACATTCTCCAAAGCTATGGGCGGACAGATTGGTGTATCTCTCTGCGAGGACGATTACCTTCAGTACTCACTGGATATGATGAAAAAAGCAGAAGAAAAAGGCGTGAAGCTTCTTCTTCCTGTAGATAACAGAATTGGCGATTCCTTCTCCAACGACTGTAACATTCAGGTTGTAAAACGCGGTGAGATTCCGGAAGGCTGGGAAGGAATGGACATCGGACCGGAAACAGAAAAAATATTCGCAGATGCTGTAAAAGATGCGAAGACAGTTGTATGGAACGGGCCAATGGGCTGCTTCGAGATGCCGAACTTTGCACATGGTACAGAGGCTGTTGCGAAAGCACTGGCTGAGACAGAAGCAACAACAATCATCGGTGGTGGAGATTCTGCAGCAGCAGTAAATATCCTTGGATATGGTGATAAAATGACACATATCTCCACAGGCGGCGGTGCTTCCCTTGAATTCCTGGAAGGAAAAGAGCTTCCGGGTGTGGCTGCAGCAAACGATAAGTAGAGCGCTGGTGTTTCCTTATAAAGTGAAAAATAATCCTATCAATTCAATATGAACGGAGAATAGAAAAATGGCAAGAAAAAAAATTATCGCTGGTAACTGGAAAATGAACATGACACCAAGCGAAGCAGTAAAATTAGTAGAAACATTAAAACCTCTCGTAGCAAACGAAGAGGTAGATGTAGTGTTCTGTGTACCTGCAATTGATATTATCCCGGTTGTGGAAGCTGCAAAGGGAAGCAATATCCAGGTTGGTGCTGAGAATATGTACTTTGAAGAAAAAGGTGCATATACAGGCGAGATTTCCCCAAATATGCTCACAGATGCAGGCGTAAAATATGTTGTTCTGGGACATTCCGAGAGAAGAGAATATTTTGCTGAAACAGATGAGACAGTAAACAAAAAAATGCTGAAAGCATTCGAGCACGGTATTACTCCGATTATGTGCTGCGGCGAAACTCTGACACAGAGAGAGCAGGGTGTGACAATGGACTTCATCCGTCAGCAGGTTAAAATCGGTTTCCAGGGTGTGACAGCAGATCAGGCAAAAACAGCTGTTATCGCTTATGAACCAATCTGGGCTATCGGAACAGGTAAAACAGCAACAACTGAGCAGGCTCAGGAGGTTTGCGCTGGAATCCGTGCATGCATCGCAGAAATTTATGATGAAGCAACAGCAGAAGCAATCCGTATTCAGTACGGCGGTTCTGTAAATGCAGGAACTGCTCCGGAGCTGTTTGCACAGAACGATATTGATGGTGGTCTTGTTGGCGGTGCTTCTCTGAAAGAAGAGTTCGGAAAAATCGTAAATTATAAATAATAATTTTCTTAAATAAAATAAGAAATTTGTGTCCAAGCGAGAGAAAAGCCCGTTTTTCCGGAGTAATCCGGGGAAGCGGGTTTTTAATGTTATAAGAAAATTGAAGTACAAAAATTAAGAGCCATCAGTTTTTTATAAGAACTGGTGGCTCTTTTACTGTTCGTTGTCCAATGGAATATACCTTCCTTTCAGTAAAATTAAATTTTTGAGATTCTAAAACAACTGGAATGAAAACTTAAGTTTTTGGTGGTCTGTACCTCGCTTTACTAAATTTAATGAGTGGTAAAGTTTACGTTTCTGGTGGTCTGTACCTTCCTTTCTTGAATTATGAAGATGAAATTACGTTTTCGGTGGTCTCACTCCTTTGAGTTTGTTTTGATTTGTATTCCCTTTTGTTTTATGAGTACACTATAACAGATAAAAGATAGAATGTCAAGTAGAAAAATGAAAATATTAAAATAAAATTTTAAAAGAAAGAGAAATGAGTATATTCATAAAAATATTCTGAAAATAATTAAAAAGAGAAGTGATCGTTTATGAGAGGTCACAATATCCTTTTCTATATGAGACGCATAGAATATGAAATTATGGAAAAAATGTTTTTATAAACCAGAAGCAACAGGAGGTAGAAAAATGTTACGTTATCTTCCAATTCGAATGGTTCATGCAAGACAGGTTCTTGATTCAAGAGGAAACCCTACAGTAGAGGTGGAAGTTACAGTGGGAGAAGGCGTTGTTGGAGTGAACGGGTATACTGCAAGAGCAATGGTTCCCTCCGGTGCGTCAACAGGAAGATTTGAGGCAGTGGAGCTTCGTGATGGCGAAAAAGAAAAGTACGTAGGATTAAGTGTGGAAAAAGCAGTAAATAACGTAAACGTTAAGCTGGCAGAAGCAATTCTGGGAGAGAATGCACTGAATCAGTCTTATATTGATTCGCTTTTAATTGAAGCAGACGGTACAGATAACAAAAGCAACTTGGGTGCAAATGCGACTCTGGGAGTATCGATGGCGGTTGCGAGGGCAGCGGCTCAGGCGCTTCGGATTCCTCTGTATCAGTATATTGGAGGGTGCCATACAAATAGAATGCCGGTCCCTATGATGAATATTTTAAATGGCGGAAAACATGCTGACAATACGGTGGATTTGCAGGAATTTATGATTATGCCGGTAGGGGCTTCCTGCTTTTCAGATGGAATCCGTATGTGCGTGGAAATTTATCAGTTTTTAAAAATTATTTTAAAGCAGAATAAGCTTTCTACAGGCGTAGGTGATGAAGGGGGATTTGCCCCTGACCTTGCTGATTCCAGAGATGTGCTTGTAATGATAACGGAAGCTGTAAAACGCGCCGGATACAAACCTGGAAAAGATATTGTCATAGCCATTGACGCGGCGGCAAGTGAGCTTTATGACAAGGAAAGAAATGTATACTGTTTCCCGGGAGAAAGTGAGATGAAGGGTTCAGAAGTCTTAAGAGACAGTAAGGAAATGATTTCTTATTATCAGCAGTTGATAGAAGAATTTCCTGTTGTTTCTATTGAGGATGGTCTTCATGAGGACGACTGGGAAGGATGGAGAGAACTGACGAAGCAGCTGGGAGAAAAAATCCAGCTTGTGGGAGACGATCTTTTTGTGACAAATAAAAAACGTCTTCGTTGTGGAATCAAGCTTCAGGCAGGGAATGCCATTCTTATTAAGGTAAATCAGATAGGAACGCTTACAGAAGCTCTGGAAGCTGTAGAAATGGCGCAGCAGGCAGGATATAAAGCGGTAATTTCTCATCGCTCCGGGGAGACGGAAGATTCGTTTATTGCAGATTTGGCAGTAGCTACAGGCGCAGGGCAGATTAAAACAGGTGCTCCCTGTCGATCGGACAGAAATGCAAAATATAATCAGTTGCTTCGTATTGACGAATATCTTGGAGCTCTTTCCAGGTATGAAAATCCGTTTGATAGTATAAAAGAGACAGAAGAATCTTTCGAATCTTAAAAAACTGGCAAAAACAGTTGAAATCCGGGATTTCCTATGGTAAAATATCTTCTAGTTGATTAGGAGGTGTAACCGCGTGGAAATTTTAAAGATTGTTCTGACCGTAATTTTTGTAATAGATTGTATTGCTCTTACAGTTGTGGTACTGCTTCAGGAAGGCAAATCTCAGGGTCTTGGTGCTATCGCAGGCGCAGCAGATTCTTACTGGGGTAAGAACAAAGGGCGCTCTATGGAGGGCGGACTCGTAAAGGCAACAACTGTTATGGCAGTTTTGTTCTTTGTATTGTCAATCGTTTTAAACATGAATTTCTAGGAACGAAAACGGAAGCACTCTTGTTTATGTGACAAGGGTGTTTCTTTGTTTAATAAAGGAGAAAATGTGAAAAAAAAAGAACTTGAAAAAAAGAAAAAATTTATAATGGAGCTTTTAAAAGACCCAATATACCAGCCAATGCGCCTTCGGGAGATTGCTTCTCTTTTAAGATTGGATAAGGGACAGAAAAAGGAACTGTATGAGGTGATGGACTCTCTTTTAGAAGAGGGAAAGATTTCTCTTGATAAAAAGGGAAGATATGAAAAAGCATCTAGGTCTGGGAAAAAAGCTGAGAAAAAGAAAAGAGAAAAGCAGAACAAAGAGAAATTGACAGGAAGGAAGAAAGATCGGGAAGCGGACAGAATAAAGTACGACGAAGCAGCTGCTTTGGAGGGAACCTTTATTGGACACCCTAAGGGCTTTGGTTTTGTGGAAATCCCGGATCAGGAGGAAGATATTTTTATTCCGGAAGAAAAAACGGGAACTGCGCTCCATCAGGACAAGGTACGTATTATTGTAGAAGAGAAACAAAAAGAAGGAAAACGAAAAGAAGGGACAGTCGTACAGGTTCTGGAAAGAGGAATGCCGCAGATTGTGGGTACGTACCAGAGTAATCGTGATTTCGGCTTTGTGCTTTGTGATAACCCCAAGTTTTCAAAAGATGTGTTTATTTCTAAAAAAGATTCCAATGGAGTAAAAGACGGAGATAAAGTTATTGCGGAAATTACAGATTACGGTTCCGGAAACAAAAGCCCTGAAGGGAAAATTACAGAGATTCTGGGCAGCAGCCGAGCTCCTGGAACAGATATTCTCGCCATTGTAAAAAGCTTTGGAATTCCGGATGAATTTCCGGAAAGAGTAAAAAATCAGGCCCGTCGTGTTTCAGACCACGTTCTTCCGGCGGATATGGATGGACGGCTTGATCTTCGAAACGTACAGATGGTCACGATAGACGGAGAAGATGCGAAAGATCTTGACGATGCTGTTTCTCTCACAAAAGAGGACGGGATCTATCATCTGGGCGTCCATATTGCAGATGTAAGCAATTATGTTCAGGGAGGAAGCGCCCTTGACAAGGAGGCCTTAAAAAGAGGGACAAGTGTATATCTTGCAGACAGAGTAATTCCCATGCTTCCGGTAGAGCTTTCTAACGGAATTTGTTCTCTGAACCAGGGAGAAGACCGTCTTGCGCTGAGCTGCCTTATGGACATAGACGAAAAAGGCAAGGTGGTATCTCATAAAATTGCGGAGACGGTTATCTGTGTAGACAGACGTATGAGCTACACAACTGTAAAAAATATTCTGGAACAGGAAGATGAGGAAGCAGAAAAGCGGTATGCAGACTTTGTACCCATGTTTTTCCAGATGAAGGAACTTTCTGCAATTATAAGAGAAAGCCGCCATCACAGAGGTTCTATTGATTTTGAATTTCCGGAAAGTAAGATTATTTTGAACGAGGCAGGAAAAGCTATTGACGTACAGCCATATGAGTCAAATGTGGCAACAAGAATTATTGAAGACTTTATGCTTATGGCGAATGAGACAGTGGCAAAAGAATACTGTAAAGAAGACCTTCCCTTTGTTTACCGTACCCATGAAAATCCAGATCCGGAAAAGGTGGAGAGTCTTTTGATGCTTCTTCACAATCAGGGTGTTTCTGTACAGAAAGCAAAGGAAGAGATTTCTCCAAAAGAGATTCAGAAAATTCTTGAGAAAATAGAGGGACTTCTCAATGAAGCGCAGATTTCCAGGCTCACCTTAAGAACTATGAAACAGGCGAAGTATACAACAGAATGCAGCGGACATTTTGGCCTCGCAGCAAAATATTACTGCCATTTCACCTCTCCTATTCGAAGATACCCGGATCTTCAGATTCATCGCATTATTAAAGATAATTTAAGAGGACGTCTTGAGAGAGAAGGACGGACAGAACGGTATAGAGAAATCTTAGACGAGGTGGCACGTCAGTCCAGTGTGTGCGAGAGAAGGGCAGAGGAGGCGGAAAGAGAGTCCGATAAGCTGAAAAAAGCAGAGTATATGTCTTACCATCTTGGGGAAGAGTTTGAGGGAATTATTTCCGGAGTCACAGGTTGGGGCATGTATGTGGAGCTTCCGAATACAGTAGAGGGGCTTGTCCATGTAAATACATTGCGGGACGATTATTATACCTTTGACCAGGACGCTTATGAACTTCGGGGAGATATGACACAAAAAGTGTATCGTCTGGGACAGAAGGTGCGCGTCCGTGTGGCAGATGCTGATAAAATGCTGAAAACAGTAGATTTTGTTCTGTCGGAGGAACAATAGTCCAACAGGGAGGATATTATGGCAAAGCAGAAGGGGATTAAATTAATTGCCAACAACAAAAAGGCATTTCACGATTATTTTATAGAAGATACGTATGAGGCGGGAATTGCTCTGGCGGGTACAGAGGTCAAATCTCTCCGCATGGGAAAATGCAGCATTAAAGAAGGATTTATCCGTGTAGAGCATGGAGAGGTTTTTGTTTATGGCATGAACATCAGTCCTTATGAAAAGGGAAATATTTTTAATAAGGACCCGCTTCGTGTAAGAAAGCTTCTTCTTCACAGATACGAGATTAATAAAATTGAAGCAAAACTTAAGGAAAAAGGTCTTACTCTTGTTCCGTTAAAGGTATATTTTAAGGACAGCCTGGTGAAGATGGAAATCGGAATGGCACGCGGTAAAAAGCTTTACGATAAACGCCAGGATATTGCAAAAAAAGACCAGAGAAGAGAGGCAGAGAGAGACTTTAAGGTTAAGAATCTTTATTAAAAAAGCAGGGCGGGTGTTTATCGCCTGCCCTGATAAATAAGGAGGAAGAAAATGAAATTTTTTCATTTGTCCGATTTACATATTGGAAAACAGCTTCACCTTTATTCTCTGAAGGAAGAACAGAAAGCTGTTTTAAACGAGATTATACAATATGCAGAAAAAGAAAAACCGCAGGCCATTGTCATTGCAGGGGACGTGTATGATAAAAGTGTTCCTTCTGCTGAGGCAGTGGCTGTTTTTGATGAGTTCATCAGAAATTTATCGGAGCTTTCCCTGAAAATATTTGTGATCAGCGGAAATCATGATTCACCGGAACGTCTGGAATTTGCAGGAAGTCTTCTGGAAAAACAGGGGCTTTACATTGCGGGACTGCCGCCTGTAAAAGAAACTGACCGTATAAAAAAGGTTGTTTTATGTGATGAAGAGGGAGAAGTATGTTTCTGGCTGCTTCCCTTTTTAAAGCCGTCTTATGTGAGGGGGATTTTTCCGGAAAAAGAGAACCTTTCTTATACAGAGGCTGTAAAAATGCTTCTGGAAAGAGAGGAGATGGATTTGTCTGTACGGAACGTCCTTGTGACCCATCAGTTTTTTACTGCTTCCGGAAAAGAACCTTTTCGGAGCGATTCTGAAACTGTTTATGTGGGAGGTGCCGGAAATGTAGATGTTTCGGCTGTACAGAATTTTGATTATGTGGCAATGGGGCACATCCATAAGGCACAATATGTGGGAGAAGAACGTTTTCGATACTGTGGGACGCCTTTGAAATACTCGGCAGGAGAGAGTGGAGATACAAAAACTCTCACAGCAGTCACACTTGGAAAAAAGGGAGAAGGTATAAAGATAGAAACACTGCCCCTTCAACCTATGCGGGATGTGCAGCAGTTAAAGGGAAGATTTGAGGAGCTTATAAGACTTGGTACAGAGGATTACGTGAGCCTGACGCTTACAGATGAGAAGATGCCTTATCAGCCGCGAGAACAGCTTGAAAAAGTATTTCCTAATATTTTGGAACTTAAAGTGGAAAATACAAGAACAAAGAGGGAGATTTCCGGCTTTTTAAAAGAGGCAGAGCAGGCAGAGCCGTGTGTGCTTTTTGAGAATTTTTATGAGGAAATACATGGTATTTCTATGACGGAGGAAGAACGGCAGCTTGTGAGAGAAATCCTGGAAAAGGTACAGGAGGATAGAATATGAGACCTGTCAGATTGGTAATGTCAGCTTTTGGTTCTTACGCAGGAGAGGAAATCCTTGATTTTGGAAAAATGGACAGAGGTATTTTTCTTGTGACAGGAGATACAGGAGCGGGGAAAACAACAATTTTTGATGCCATCGTATATGCACTTTACGACAGGACAAGTGGAGGTGTGCGGGACGGAAATATGATGCGCAGCGCTTATGCGGATCTTCGAACACCCACTTTTGTAGATTTTACATTTTCCAGCAGAGGAGAAGAGTACCGGATTGTTAGAAATCCGGATTATGAAAGGGAAAGCCTTCGAAAGGATAAAGAGGGAAATTCCAAAAAAACGCAGGAAAAGGCTTCTGTGGAGCTGTTTCTTCCGGATGGCACGGTTTTCCGGGGAAATAAAAAAGAGACAAACAGTAAAATACAGGAGATTACAGGCCTGGACGCGAGACAGTTTATGCAGGTGGCAATGATTGCGCAGGGAGACTTTTTAAAGTTGCTTCATGCAAAATCGGAGGAGAGAAAAGAAATCTTTTCTAAAATTTTTGATACGGGGATTTACGGAGATTTTCAGGAGGAGCTGAGACGCCGGGAGAAGAAAAGCTATATCCTTTTAAAGGAAAAAGAGCAGGCGGTAAAAGAACAGATGAGTCGAATCCTTATTTTTGATGGATGGGAGCGGGAAGAAGAATTGAAAGCTGCCATAGAAAAGGAAAATATGGAACAGGTGCTGCCCCTTCTTGCTGAAATTTTAAAAGAGGATAAAAAAAGAGAAACCAAGACCTTTGAGGAGCTGGAAAAAGTAAGAAAAAGACAGGAACAGTGGGGGAAACAAAAGGAACAGGCAGGAAGTCTTCTGGAGATTCGACAGCGGATTTCAGAATATAAAAAATGGCTTTCAGAAAATCTTTCATCAGAGAAATCTTTAAAAGAAGAAACAGAGCGTCTGGAAAAAGAAGAAAAGGAAAAGACAGAGTCTCTTCAAGATTTACGAAACAGAGTGCAGAAAGAAAAAGAAGCTTTTGTGCAGGAGGAGGAAAAACGTCTTCTCCGCCTTCAGGAAATCGAAGATTTGAAATCTATGTGGGCGAACACCATCGAAAGTATGAAGGAGAACCGTCTCCTTGGGGAGAAGTGGGAACAGGCGAACAGAAATTATAAAGAAAAAGTACAGCTTTATGAAGAGCTTTATGAGGCTTTTTTCAGAGAACAGGCAGGGATCCTGGCAGGGAAATTATGTGAGGGAGAGCCATGTCCCGTATGCGGCAGCAGAGTACACCCTAATAAGGCAAAAGCTTCGCAGAAAGCTCCGGAACAGAATCAGGTACAAAGAGCGAAGCTGCTCAGGGAACGGGCAGAAAAAGAGAGAGAGAATGCCCAGAGACTTTTTCAGGAAAGTGCCCAGAAATATAAAGAAAGTCTTGGAAGTCTCAGACAGGAAGGAAGCCGTTTGTTTGGAGAAGGATTTCAACCGGGAGAGGAAGCGTGGAGAAAACAGGCATCTTCTGCTATGGACGAGGCAAAAAATCAGGTGAAAATTTTAAGGCAGGAATATGCGGACAGGAAAAAAATCAGGGAAGAAAAGATAAAAAATCTTACAGAAGAATGCAGGCAGCACAGCAATAGGCTAAAAGATGCAAGAAAGAGACTGGAACTTTTTATTCGAAAAGCAGAGCAGGTGCAGGGAGAATTAAAAGCAGGTTTTCAGCAGGAAAGTGCTCTTTTGGAAAAATGGGAAAATCAGGAAGAGAGACCGGAAAAGATTCTCGCAGCAGCAGAAATAGAGCTTGAGCATTTGAAAACAGAGAGAAGCATTTTGGAAACCCAATGGCAGGAAGCCTCAGGGGAGAGAATTTCAAATGAGCGGACAGAACAAGTATTAAAAAAATACGAAAAAGAGTATGTGACCTTAAAGAAAGCTTATGAATTGATTCATCATTTAAGCCAGACTGCCTGCGGTTCTCTTGCGGGAACAGCAAAGATTGATTTTGAGTCATATATTCAGAGACAGTATTTTCAGAAGATTATCGCAAAGGCAAACCAGAGACTCATTCAGATGACTGCAGGACAGTTTATTTTAAAATGCAGAAATCTGGAAAATTTGGGAAACAGAGGAAAGGTTGGTCTTGATCTGAATGTATACAGTCTTGTGACAGAAAGTGAGCGCGATGTAAAAACCCTTTCCGGAGGAGAGTCTTTTATGGCGGCGCTTTCTATGGCGCTTGGTCTTGCAGACACCATAGGAGACAGCGTCGGTGCTGTACGGCTTGACACACTTTTTATAGATGAGGGATTCGGTTCTCTTGATGAAAATTCCAGAGAACAGGCAATTCGCGTTCTTTATGACCTGGCAGGAGAAAACCGACTGATTGGGATTATTTCCCATGTGACAGAATTAAAGGAGCAGATTGAACCGAAAATTATTGTGAAAAAAACAAAGAAAGGAAGCTGTCTTTCATGGCTTTTATAGGGAGAAAAAATGAATAGAAAAATGCTTTCCGTGGAAGATTCCAGAACAGAACAAGTTCATCTTATAATGCAGCCGCATTTAAATGCAGGGGGGCGCCTTTTCGGAGGAATGCTGATGCAGTGGATTGACGAGGTGGCAAGTGTAGTTGCCATGCGCCATGCAGGGACCAAAAGAGTGACAACGGCAGCCATTGACAATCTGCAGTTTAAGCAGCCTACACATGAGGGAGAACTTCTTGTGCTTGTGGGGTATATAACATATGTGGGAAATACTTCTATGGAGGTGGAGGTAGATACGTATGTAGAACATGCCGACGGTCTTTGTTATTCTGTAAACAGGGCGTTTCTTGTGATGGTGGCAATGGACGAAAAAGAGCGCCCTTTGCAGGTTCCCGGACTTCTTGTAAAGACAGAGGCGGAAAAAGCAAGATATGAGGCTGGGATTCAGAGAAGAAAAATGCGCAAAGAACGGCAAAAAAATGGATTTTAATAATTGAAAAAAGCACAGAAAATTTATATAATATACATTAATAATTGAAAAACGCACGATAAATCCGATGAAAAGGGGCGATGTACATGAAAATTGTGACTATTAACCGGGAATACGGAAGCGGTGGACGAAGAGTTGCATTTATGCTTTCTGAGAAGTTGGGAATTTCCTGAGCAGAAAAGCATCAGCCTTCTTTATGGGATCTCGTTGATTGCAAACAACTGGGCAGATGAGGACAGATCGCCAAAGACGTGATGATTATTACTTCCATACAGGAAAGAGTGGGATAAAAAAGAAAATTATGATATTTGTCTGAATACTTCTACGCTTGGAATGGAAGGGTGTGTGAATATCATCGCAGCACTTGCAAAAAAGACATCTTAGAAAGGGATAGTGTGAAAAATCTATAAAATTCATCTGCCTTTAGTTGACAAGAATGGGATACTCTGTAATAATGAACAGGATATAAGTGAAATACAGGATTCCATTTTATGGGAGGCGTTATAAATGAAAAAAAGATATTTGATACTTGTGGGACTTCTGGCTGCAGCGGTTCTGGCAGCAGGCTGCGGAAAGAAAAAGGAGGAACCGGTACAGAAAGCAGAAGTAACGGTAACTCCAACTCCAAAAGCAAATGGCGGTCTCGTAGATATGCAGAAAACGGAAGATGAAAATGCAAAGATAAAAAATATAATAGGAACAAAGACAGAAACTTCAGGAAGTCTTGTTCTTATTAATAATATGGGAGATGAGATTTCTTCTATATATATCCGACCAAATGTGCCGGAAGAGGAAGCGTATGATGAGGATGGAGAAGATTCCTGGGGCAATGAACTTGTCCAGGGGAAATTTACTCTGAAAAATGGAGATAAAACGCTTTATTATTATGAAAAAAATCAGAAGGATGGGGATGGGAATACGATCACTTCCTTTGATATTCGAATTTCTTTTACAGATGAAGAAAAAAATGAATGTTTCTTCCGCGATCTTCCGCTTTCTTCTATAAAACAGATTGCTCTCTGCATGGATGGAAGCGGTGAGGATGGCATTCCTTATGCAAAATATCTTACAACAACAGGAACAAAGCTTGTTTCTACTTTAAAAGATGTAAAAGAGCGTCTTGGAATAGACGGAGAGGATTCGGAAGAAGACGAAGAAACAGAAGAGGAGACAACTCCGACACCAGAGCCAACGGAGAATCCGGAAGTCACTGATACACCGGAGGAGCCTACTGACACACCGGAACCGACTGTAGCGCCGGATCCGGAGGAACCGGAAGATCCAGAACCAGATCCCGGAGCAGAACAGGCTTCGCAATATATCGGACAATCTCTGGATTCATTGATCGGAGCAATGGGAAGTCCGGCAAGCAGTGATTATGAAGAAGATCCGGGAACAGGAAAAACGGGGTATCATCACTACGATACCTTTACAGTTTCTACTACAGTTGATGAAAATGGTAATGAAATTGTAGCTGCAATATGGTAAAATAGAAGCAGCTTAAAAAGCACGAAAAAGAAACAGAGGTAAAAAGGATGAAACGAGTATTATTAAAGTTAAGCGGTGAGGCACTTGCAGGAGAAAAGAAAACTGGTTTTGACGAGGCAACCGTCATTGCAGTTTCGAAACAGATTCGTACGATTGTTGAAGAAGGTATGGAAGTGGGAATTGTAATCGGTGGTGGAAATTACTGGAGAGGCCGTACAAGCGAGACAATCAACAGAAATAAGGCGGACCAGATAGGAATGCTTGCCACGATTATGAACTGTATTTATGTTTCAGATATCTGTCGTTATCTCGGATTAAAAACAGAGATATTTACCCCTTTTGTATGCGGAGGCTTTACAACGCTTTATTCCAAAGATGCAGTAGAAGAAAGCTTCGCTGCAGGTAAGGTGGTGTTTTTTGCAGGCGGTACAGGACACCCTTATTTTTCAACAGATACAGCTACTGTTCTTCGTGCTGTTGAGATCGAGGCAGAAGCAATCCTCCTTGCAAAGGCAGTAGACGGAATTTACGACAGCGATCCGAAGGTAAATCCAAAAGCAGTAAAATATGATGAGATTTCTATTGAAGAAGTAGTGGAAAAGAAGCTGGCTGCGATGGATCTTACTGCATCTATCATGTGTCTGGAACAGAAAATGCCGATGCTTGTATTTGGATTAGATGAAGACAACAGTATTGTAAATGCAGTTCACGGAAAATTCTCCGGCACAAAGGTGACCGTGCAGGATAAATAAAATCTAAAATAAGGAAAGAATGAAAGAGGGAAACAGAATAATGGACGAAAGAATTCAGAAATATGAAGACAAAATGAAAAAAACACTGGTGGGATTTGAGACAGAGCTTACTACAATCCGTGCAGGAAGAGCAAATCCACATATTCTCGACAAGCTTACAGTAGAATATTATGGGGCTCCTACACCGCTTCAGCAGGTGGCAAACATTACAGTTCCGGAAGCACGTATGATTCAGATTCAGCCGTGGGAAGCAAGCCTTATTAAAAGTATTGAAAAAGCAATTCTTGTTTCAGACCTGGGATTAAACCCGAGCAACGACGGAAAAGTAATCCGCCTTATTTTCCCAGAACTTACAGAAGAGCGCCGTAAAGAGCTTGTAAAAGATGTTAAGAAAAAAGGTGAGGGCGCAAAGGTTGCAGTCCGCAATATCCGTCGTGATGCCAACGATGCTTTCAAAAAACTGGCAAAAGAAGATGTATCTGAAGATGAAATCAAAGAGCTGGAAGAAAAGGTTCAGAAGCTCACAGATAAATTTGTGAAGGACATTGATGCGGCAGTAGAAAATAAATCAAAAGAAATTCTGACTGTATAAAAAGAGTAAGAAAGAGAGCTTTCTTTTGGAAGCTCTCTTTCCCTATGCGGGAATTAAAAAACGGATACAGACAGAAATGGAGGAAGAGGAATGAACGTACCGAATCATATCGCAATCATTCTCGATGGAAACGGGCGCTGGGCCAAGAAAAAGGGAATGCCAAGGAGCTACGGTCATGTGAAAGGCTGCGCCAATCTGGAAACCATCTGCGATGATATGAAAGAGCTCGGCGTAAAATATCTTACGGTTTATGCTTTTTCCACAGAAAACTGGAAGCGTTCCAGAGAAGAAGTGGAAGGCCTTATGAAGCTGTTTCGAAACTACCTGAAAAAGTGTATTAAGATTGCAGAAAAAAATAAAATGCGGGTTCGCGTAATCGGAGATGTAACTGCTTTTGATAAAGATATTCAGGAACGGATCGCGTATCTTGAGGAGTTCTCAAAAAAATATGATGATCTTCATTTTCAGATTGCATTAAATTATGGAAGTCGTGATGAAATTGCGAGAGGAATGCGCCGCCTTGCCCAGGACGCTGCCGAAGGAAAAATAAAGCCGGAAGATGTAGATGAAGAAATGGTGGAAAGCTATCTTGATACAGCGGGAATCCCGGATCCGGATCTTATGATTCGAACAAGCGGCGAGCTTCGCCTTTCTAATTTTCTTTTGTGGCAGCTTGCATATACGGAATTTTACTTTACAGATGTTGCCTGGCCGGATTTCAACAGAGAGGAATTAATCCGTGCCATTGAGAAATATAATGCAAGAGACAGAAGATACGGAGGAGTAAAGGAGGAGTAAAGATGTTTAAAACCAGATTATTAAGTGGGATCATGCTGGTTATCATTGCACTTTTTACAATTATAAGCGGAGGATACATCCTGTTTTTTACTCTTCTGGCAGTGTCACTGATTGGAATGCGCGAACTGTTCCGCGCAATGAAGGTACAGGAGGGGAAGGCCAATATTCTTGCTGCAGCAGGTTATATCGGAGCTGCTCTTTATTATGGAGCGCTTCTTCTTGGATTTGAAAAATACGGAATGATGTCAGTGATTTGCTCCCTGATTTTAATTATGTTTGTGTATGTGTTTACGTATCCAAAATATCATGCAGAGCAGATTATGGCGACATTTTTCGGTGTGATTTATGTGGCGGTAATGCTGTCCTTCATTTATCTTACAAGAAACCTGCCGGATGGGAAATTCCTTGTATGGCTGATTTTCCTTTGTTCTTGGGGGTGTGATACCTGTGCATACTGTGTGGGAATGCTGATAGGAAAACACAAGATGGCGCCGGTATTGAGTCCAAAAAAATCAGTGGAGGGAGCTGTTGGAGGTGTTCTTGGTGCAGCGCTTTTAGGAGTGGCATATGCGGCGGCAACAAAAGGACCCCTGATGGAATATGCAGTAATCTGCGCGGCGGGAGCTCTTATTTCTATGGTGGGAGATCTGGCTGCTTCTGCAATTAAAAGAAACCAGGAGATTAAGGATTATGGAACTCTGATACCGGGACATGGCGGAATTCTGGATCGTTTTGACAGCGTGATTTTTACAGCGCCTGTCATATATTTCCTTTCAAAGCTGGTGCTCGGAATTTAATAAAGGGGGCTTATGATGAAAAAAATTGCAATTTTAGGTTCTACCGGCTCCATTGGAACACAGACACTTGATGTAGTCCGTAAAAACGGGGATATACAGGTTCTTGGAATCAGTGCTGGAAGAAATATCAAAATGCTGGAAGAACAGGTAAGGGAGTTTTCTCCGAAGCTTGTTGCTGTTTGGGACGAAGAAGCTGCAAAGGAGCTGAAAAGCCGTATTTCAGATACAGAGACAAAAGTAGTTTCCGGTATGGACGGTCTTCTCGCTCTTTCTGCAATGCCGGAGACAGAAATTCTTGTGACTGCTATTGTAGGAATGATTGGAATCCGCCCTACGATTGAAGCAATCCGTGCAGGAAAAGACATTGCTCTTGCAAATAAAGAAACGCTTGTGACAGCGGGACACTTGATTATGCCTATGGCAGAAGAATACGGAGTAAAAATCCTTCCTGTTGACAGCGAGCACAGTGCTATTTTCCAGGCAATGCATGGGGAAGAAAAGAAGGAAATCAAAAAGCTTTTAATTACAGCTTCCGGCGGTCCTTTCCGTGGAAGAACAAAAGAAGAATTGCGTCATGTTACGCTGGAAGATACTTTAAAGCATCCAAACTGGGTAATGGGACAGAAAATCACGGTAGATTCTGCTACCCTTGTGAATAAGGGACTGGAAGTGATGGAAGCCAAATGGCTCTTTGGTATGGAGCTTTCCGATATTCAGGTTGTGGTACAGCCTCAGAGTATTATTCATTCTATGGTAGAGTTTCAGGATGGGGCGGTAATGGCACAGCTTGGAACACCGGATATGCGTCTTCCGATTCAGTACGCTCTCTATTATCCTCAGAGAAGATACCTGGATGGAGAGCGGCTTGATTTCTGGAAACTTCGGGAGATTACATTTGAGAAGCCGGACATGGAAACTTTCCGTGGGCTTCCTATGGCAATGGAGGCGTCCCGTGTCGGAGGAACAATGCCGGCGGTATTTAATGCGGCAAATGAACTGGCAGTACATAAGTTTTTGCAGAAAAAAATAGGTTTTCTGGATATTTATGAGATTATCGGGCAGTCTATGGAAAGACATAAAATAGTGGAAAACCCTGACCTGGAGGAAATCTTAGCAGCAGAAAAAGAGACTTATCAATGGATTGAAAGCAGGTGGTAAATTGAAAATAATCATAGCAGTTGTAATATTCAGCGCAGTGATTCTGATACATGAACTTGGACATTTTCTTCTTGCAAAGAAAAATAAGATAGAGGTAATCGAATTTTCCCTGGGAATGGGTCCAAGACTTTTAAGTACTGTAAAAAACGGCACAAGATACTCATTAAAGTTGTTTCCTATTGGCGGTTCCTGTGCAATGGCAGGAGAGGATATGGAGGATGACAGTCCGGGAACTTTTAATTCTGCATCTGTGTGGAGCCGGATTTCTGTAGTGGCAGCAGGTCCGATTTTTAATTTTATTCTTGCTTTTATTCTTGCTGTTATTATTGTGGGGGCAGTAGGATATGATCCGGCAAAGGTACTCACTGTGGCAGAAGGTTCCAATGCAGCAGAGGCAGGCTTAAAAGAAGGAGATGTGATTACCGATTATCAGGGATACCACATTGATCTTGGAAAAGATATACATGTCTATTCTTATCTGAATCCTCTTCAGGAGGAGCCGGTACATTTAACAGTGGAGCGTGACGGAAAAGAAATTGCACTTTCTTTTATGCCAGATGTAGATATAAGGTATCTTCTGGGACTGAACCGGAAGAATACAGAATCTATGGAAGTGGAATCTCTGATACCGGGTATGCCGCTTGAAGATGCAGGCGTACAGCCAGGTGATGTGATTACCTCTATCAACGGAGTGAAAATTCCGGATGGAGCGGCTTATGAAAAATACATCAAAGAAAATCCGCTTACAAATGAAGAGGTGACAATTACGTACTCCAGGAACGGTTTGGAATACGAGGCAAAAATTACGCCGAAAGAGTACAGAACTCCGAATCTTGGTTTTGTATATAATGTATGGGCTGAAAAGGCAACTGGATTTGATGTAATAAAATATGGATTTATGGAAATGAAATATATGGTCCGCACTACTATATTAAGCCTGAAGGAGCTTGTGACAGGAAGTCTTGGTGTGAAGGATTTAAGTGGCCCTGTAGGTGTGGTAGATGCCATTGGTGATACGTATGAGGCAAGTAAAAGTGAGGGGACGCTGATGGTATGGATGAATATGCTGAATATGGCAGTTCTTCTTTCGGCGAACCTTGGCGTTATGAACCTTCTTCCTCTCCCCGCTCTCGATGGAGGACGCCTTGTGTTCCTGCTTGTGGAAGCCGTACGTAAAAAACCGGTAAATCGTCAGATAGAGGGCGCGATACATTTTGCAGGACTTATGCTTTTGATGGTTCTTATGGTTGTGGTACTGTATAATGATATTTTGAAGATATTCTGATGATCCGACAAAATACCTGGAATTAATATTCTGAAAATGAGAGAATAAAAGAGACATGAGGAATCGAAATTGATTCTTTGATGTCTCTTTTGTGTTACAGAAAATTTTATTCTTATGTTATAGGTATTTTCAGCGAAACAGTTTGCGAATCTGCTTTTTGTCAATGTCTGTAATTCTTTTTAAGGGAATTCCGGCGGCAGCAAATGCTTTGTCCTTCAAATGGTCACGCTTTTTGGCGTCTTTTGTTTCGTGGGTGCTGTCGTCTAATTCGATAGCAAAAAGCACGTACAAATCTTTGTCGCAAATTACAAAATCCACATGCTTCTGTGCAATTTTATGAAAATATTTCATATACTGCTTTTTATCTGTCACAGCCAGTAAATCTTTTACTCCAACCTTGGGACATATAATATAGTGGTACTCATCTGCAACTTCTTTTAAAAGGAGATAAAAACGGTATTCTCTTTTTGTCAGCAGATGTCGGGCTGCATAAGGATAGTAGTTTTTTCTGCGGTACAGGATAAAAAGCAGGATAAATAAAAAAATACAGATTATGGGAATATAGAGAACAGGCTCCATCAGCAGTACCTCCGTAATTAATAGAATGTATGTTCTTTATAGTCCCTATTTTAAATGTTTTTGTAAAAAATGCAAGAAAAATTCAGGTGAGTACGATCGCTGTTAAAGAAACGACGCAGCAGATGTGTCATAACTGTGCTGAAATTTTTTTGTCCGCATAAAATGATATGAGAGCATTTCAGGAGCTTTGTATGTATCAGTCAAAAATGCGTATGCAGCAGGAAAATGTAGATAAAGGCCAGCTTCAGATTACGGTGGTAAACAGCGAGAACGGCAGGCCGGTTGAAAATGCGGTGGTGAGGATTTCCTATTCCGGTGACCCGGAAAGCACAGTAGAAGAGCTTCGTACAGACGAATCCGGAAAAACGCCGGTTCTTGATATGAAAACGCCGCCCCTTGAGTACAGCATGGAACCTGTGGAGGAACAGCCCTATGCGGAATATACTGTACAGGTAGAGGCGGAAGGTTTTGCAAACGGAGAGACGTCGGGAACAGAAGTGCTTCCTGATGTTCTTGCAAAACAGGCAATTCGAATAGAACCAAGAAAAGAAGCAGGACCAGGGTACAGCCGCGTTGTAATCGGTCCGCATACCCTGTTTGGAGAATATCCTCCAAAGATAGAAGAAGCAGAAATCAAGCCGATTAACGAATCAGGAGAAATTGTACTGAGCCGTGTTGTAATTCCGGAGTTTGTAGTTGTACATGATGGTCCTGTGGGAGATAACAGTGCACAGAATTTTTATGTGCGGTACAGAGATTATATTAAAAATGTGGCAAGCAGTGAGATTTACGCTACCTGGCCGGATGATACCATACGTGCCAATGTACTGGCGATTATGTCTTTTACTCTAAACAGGGTTTATACGGAGTGGTACCGGAATAAGGGGTATGATTTTACCATAACCTCTTCCACTGCATACGACCACAAGTGGATACGGGGCCGAAATATATTTGATACCATAGACAGGATTGTAGATGAGTTGTTTGAGAATTATCTTTCAAGACCAAATGTGCGTCAGCCCATTTTAACCCAGTATTGTGATGGGAACAGGGTTAAATGTAGGGATAGAGGATGGATGACGCAGTGGGGCAGTAAAGAGCTTGGAGACAGAGGATATTCTGCAATCGAAATCATACGGAGTTTTTATGGAAATGATATGTATATTAATGTGGCTGAGGAAATTTCGGGTATTCCGTCTTCCTGGCCGGGCTATGATTTGAATATCGGTTCATCCGGAAATAAGGTACGCCAGATTCAGGAGCAGTTAAATGTAATTGCAGAAGCGTATCCGGCACTTCCTACGATTACTGCAGACGGTATTTACGGACCTGCCACAAAAGAGGCAGTGCGGGAATTTCAGGGAGTTTTCGGTCTTCCCCAGACGGGAATTACCGATTATCCCACCTGGTATAAAATACAGGAAATTTATGTGGGAGTGAGCCGCATAGCGGAGCTTTAAGAAAAGGTAAAAAGGAGCCGGCAAACCTGCGGCTGATACATCTCCTGATTGTCAGGAACTGCATCAGTCGCAGTGCCGGCTTTTTATTATGATTCTTTTACAGGAATCATAGCACTTCGTTCTTCGATTTTATTTTGGATTCTCTGGGCTTCCTCGCCTTCTGCAGGAGTAGGCTGGTAATTATTGTATCCATATTCGGAAGAGATGGAGCAGGGGATAATGTTTGTTACGTTATCAGCCTGCACACCATTTTCTGTAATTGTAAAAGTCTGTTGGAAAATCATAGAATCCATATCGCTTGGTGCACTATTGCCTCCAAAGCAGAAGTTTCCAAGACTGTATACAATATTTTTTCCTTTGTATGTTTCGATGCCCTGAAGGACATGGGGATGATGTCCGCACACAAGGTCAGCACCTTCATCAATGGCAAGACGTCCGAGTGTCATTTGATTGCTGTCAGGTACTTCTTCTTTTTCGTTGCCCCAATGGAAGATGACAATAACAAGCTGAGCGCCTTCCGCTTTTACTTTGGCAATATTGTCTTTTACCTGTTGAGTACGTTCCAGATGATCTTTTAATTCATAAATACCTACAAGTCCTACCTTTATGCCTTTTATGTTCATTACGGCTGTTTCGTCATAACCAAAATGTGTAATTCCTTCTGCTTCCAGGGCATTTAAAGTGTCTGTAAAGCCCTGTTCGCCATAGTCGTGGCTGTGATTGTTGGCGGTGGTGACTGCCTCTACATTTCCGTCTGTAAGAATTTTTGCAAAAGAGGCGGGCGCTTTAAAAGCAAAAGTTTTATCTTCTCTTGCATCAGATTCTGTAAGTGTTCCTTCAAAGTTTGCAATTGTCAGATCGTCAGCAGAGAAAATCGGTTTTACATTTTGAAGGAAATAGGAACTTCCGTAATTGTCAAAATAGGCATTTAAGCTGGTGCTGTAATCGAAGGCTTCATCTGTGCCAAGAGTACAGTCCCCCACTACACTCACTGTGAGAGAAACTGGGTCAAACGCTTTTTTTGTTTCTTTCTTTGCTTCTTTTTCCTTTGCTTTTTTCTGTTCTGCCTGTGCCGCAGCTTCTTTTGCTTTGCGGTTTCTTGTGATACAGGCAGATGTGCTCATGGAAAGCAGGAAGAGCAGAAGCAATCCTATTCCTATAAGAAGTGATTTCTGGCGCCGGATTTTCTGCTGTCGCATTTTCTTTTGAAGAGCTGCGTTTCTTCTGGCAGTATCCGGACGGGCATTTCTCTTTCGTGGGGAATCGTTCATAATAATCTCCTTTTTCTAAAAGGGTCAGCTGAAGAATTTATCGTAGTAACCCATAACAAAAATAATGAGAACAATCAGCGGAAGTACAAAAGTAAGGTAAGGTCTTGCCCATTTCGGGAATTTGAGACCATTTCCGGTATCGGCTTCTTCCACAAAGATTTTTCAGCCCCACCCGCACTATCCA
>OBYG01000127.1_pt1 | contig 103945 bp, 92 predicted proteins | sample 1538201 | NCBI WGS metagenome assembly OBYG01 (sample SAMEA2580177, study PRJEB22360) | human gut metagenome | biome: human gut; feature: human-associated habitat; material: faeces | place: Denmark | collected 2008/2010 | reverse complement strand
TCTAAAGTCAAGAAAACGCCGTGTTAATCGCAATTCATCCCACCACTTATAGAAGCGGGGGATTTCTTGCTCACGGCGTGTTAAAAATACGGATATTCCGGAGAGAGACCGATCCTTCCCCGTTCTTTTTTCCTCAAAAAACCCGTAAATCCCTATTTTCAACTTTCCTTTTCCGTGATAAAGTTATCTGGAGGAGGAATTTATTATGAACTATCAGATACTTGTTCTGGACCTTGACGGTACTTTAACAAATTCACGCAAGGAACTTACAGAACCTACACGAAAAGCCCTTATCGAAATTCAGGAAGAAGGAAAAAAAATTGTCCTTGCAAGCGGACGCCCTATTAATGGTGTTGCCCCTCTTGCGGAAAAACTTGAACTTTCCAAATACGGCGGATATATGCTTTCCTTTAACGGTGCAAGAATTACGCAGTGCTCTACCGGGGAAATCATTTACAACAAAACACTTCCCTGCGAAGTATTTAAGCCTGTGTATGATATTGTAAAAGAATATGAAGGTGTAGACCTGATTACTTACGACGGAAATTGTATTTATTCCGGGCTGACTACAAATGAATACACAGAAAAAGAATCATTCATTAACAGCATGGAAATTATTCACAAGGAAAACTTTATAGAAAATCTGACTTTCCCTGTAAACAAACTTCTTGTACCTGGAAAACCGGAAATCCTTCAGAAAATCATGCCGGTTCTTCAGAAAAAATTCCATAAGCTTTTAAGCATTTATCTGTCAGAACCGTTTTTCCTGGAAATCATGCCTCAGAATATTGATAAGGCACATTCTCTGCAAAAGCTTTTAAGCAACATCGGGCTTACTGCCGATTCTATGATCTGCTGCGGAGACGGATTTAATGATATTTCCATGATTGAATACGCAGGTCTTGGCGTTGCTATGGAAAATGCTCAGCCCATTGTAAAAGAATCTGCTGACTTTATTACAAAATCAAATGATGAGGACGGCATTCTTCACGTAATCAACACCTTCCTTCGAGCATAACCTGCTTCGCATAAAAAACATCTGTTTTAATCACCGAATAAATTAAAAGATACGGGGGCCATGCCTCCCGTATCTCTCATATCTGCTTATTCTTCTGCTTTTGCATCTGCTTCTTCTGTGCCGTCTTCTGCTGTATCTGCACTGTCTTCAAAAGGAATCACGGCTCCGTCATATGTTTCATTAATGTATTCTTTGATCTCATCTGACTTGAGAACTTCAACAAGGGCTTTTATTGCTTCGCTGTCTTCATTTCCCTCTTTTACTGCAATCAGATTCACATATGTTTTTGCTGCCTCAGAATCGGATTTTTCATATGCCAGAGAATCCTTTGCAACAGAATAGTCTGCCTGAAGAGCATAATTTCCATTTAATACCACATAAGACATATCCTGTACCACACGTGGAATCTGAGCAGCTTCCAGTTCTATAATCTCTACATTATGAGGATTTTCCTCAATATCATTCTTTGTTGCTTCCAGTCCCACACCTTCTTTTAACTTAATGATGCCGTTATCCTGAAGGAGGAGAAGCGCTCTCGCCTCATTTGTCGTATCATTTGGAACTGCAATGGTATCGCCTTCTTCTATATCGTCAAGGCTTTCTTTTTTGCCCGGGTAAATTCCAAAGGGCTCATAATGAATATCTCCCGCATCTACAAGATGAGTTCCCTTTTCCTCATTAAAGCTTTCCAGATACGGAATATGCTGGAAATAATTTGCGTCAAAATCTCCGCTCTCCACTACTTCATTTGGAATAATATAATCCTCAAATATTTTCACCTCAAGTTCATATCCTTTTTCTTCAAGAAGAGGTTTTGCCTGCTCCAGAATCTCTGCATGCGGAGTTGCGGACGCTGCCACACTGATTGTCTTATCTTCATCTGCAAATACATTTACGCTGAACGCTCCTGTTAAAATAGCTCCTGTTAAAACGGCTGCGATTATTTTTCTGTTCATTTTCTTTTCCTCCAAATTCAATTATTATTTAAAAACTTTATTTTCTTTTATCCAGTTTAGATGCGACATGCATTCCCACAGACTGAAAAATCTGAAACAGTACGATAAGTAAAATAACCGTGACGATCATAATTCCTGTTTCATATCTGTAATATCCGTACTGAATGGCAATTGCGCCAAGACCGCCGCCACCGCAGCAGCCTGCCATCGCAGAATATCCAAGAATTGTTCCAATGGCTATGGTTGCTCCTGTCAAAAGAGAAGTTCTTCCCTCCACAAGAAGTACCTTCCACACAATCTGGAATGTTCCTGCTCCCATAGACCTTGCTGCCTCCACAACGCCTTCATCTACTTCCTTCAGGGAAGATTCCACCATACGTCCAATAAATGGAATCGCCGCTACCGTCAGAGAAACGATGGTCGCTGTCGGACCGTAAATCTTTCCTACCATTAATCTTGTAAACGGGATAAGCACAATTAACAGTATGAGAAACGGTACGCTTCGCACAATATTTGCAATAACATCAAGCACCTTATAAATCACTTTATTCGGCTTTAAGCCTCCCTTATCCGAGATCGTTAAAAGCACCCCCATAGGAAGCCCAAAAAGATAACCCAGAACCGTAGCACAGAGGGTCATATAAAGTGTTTCTCCTACTCCTGTTATTATCATCTGAATCACTTCATCTGTCCACATACTCCGGTGCCTCCTCCACTGCAAGTCCTCTCTCTTCAAGGTACTTTTTCATTTCTTCTACATTTTTGCTGTCCTTCATAAATTCCAGAACCATTTCACCCTTTGCAACGCCGCCTACATTTTTCGTATCTGCGCGGAGAATGTTTACCGGCTCACGGAAATTTAATACAAGATTGGAAATTACCGGTTCAAATGCAGAATTCTCAGAAAATACAATACGAATAATAGTTCCACTTTGTATCTCTCCGGGAAGTCCTGACGTTTTTGTCTCCACATCTGTTCCTGCGTCTCTTCGTATGATTTCTTTTGCCACTGCTGATTTTGGTCTTGAAAAAATCTCTGACACAAGTCCCTGCTCTACAACCTGTCCCTCATTCATAATGGCAACATGCGTACAGATTTCTCTGACAACCGACATCTGATGGGTAATGATCACAATTGTGATTCCAAATTTTTTGTTGATGTCTTTTAAAAGCTCCAGAATAGATGAGGTAGTCTGCGGATCAAGGGCGCTTGTAGCCTCATCACAGAGAAGAATCTTCGGGTCCGATGCAAGTGCTCTGGCAATTGCAACCCTCTGTTTCTGTCCTCCGGAAAGCTGTGACGGATAAGCTTTTTTCTTATCTTTTAATCCTACAATTTCCAAAAGTTCCTCTGCCCGTTTTCTTGCTTCCTGTTTCTTTTTTCCCTGGATATAAAGAGGAAAACACACATTTTCCAGCACTGATTTCTGCATTAGAAGATTAAAATGCTGAAAAATCATTCCTATGCTTTCCCTCTGCTTTCGAAGCTCCTTCTCAGAAAAATCTCCCAGCGATTTTCCGTCTATTAATACCCTGCCCTCTGAGGGCTGTTCCAGAAAATTCATACACCGGACAAGTGTACTTTTTCCTGCACCGGACATTCCGATGATTCCATATATATCTCCTGACTCTATGGACAGGCTGATATTTTTTAACGCCTCTACTTTTCCATCTTTTGATGAAAAAGTCTTGCACACATTTTCTATTACAATTCCTGCCATTTCTTTTCCTTCCCTTTTTGTTGATACGCATACTATACTACGTTTTGAAAAAATGCGCTAATTCAAAAAAAATACAGCCAGCTATAGGATAAATCTATAGCTGGCTTATTTTTCACTTCATTACTCTATATTTATATTTTGAAATCTCCTCAAGATATTTTTTTCCAAGTAAACTGATCGGCGCTCCCTTTCTCGCAAGATAACCGATTGTCATGATTTCATCCGACTTTAATCTGACTGCGCAGTATTCTGAACCATTCAGTTTCTCGCAGATAATCCCGGAGCACAAAGTATAGCCGTTTAATCCGACCATTAAATTTAAGAAGGTCGCCCTGTCATCTGCCTTGATCAGACGCTTATACTCATATGTGCTTAAAACTTCCTCTGCAAAATAAAACGAATTGTATTCTCCCTGTTCAAAAGAAAGGCACGGATACTCCAACAGTTCGGAAAGCTCTATTTCCTCCCTGTCTGCAAGAGGATGCCCCTTCCACATATACACATAAATACTGCACTTTAACAGCTCGTGAAATTCCAGATTAAATTCATGGAAAAGCTTCGTGAGTATCTTACTGTTAAAGTCATTAAGATAAAGAATCCCTATTTCACTTTTAAAATTTTTTACATTCTCTATTACAGAGTAGGTTTTTGTCTCATGAATCGCAAATTCATATTCATCCATCCCAAACTGCTTTACCATCTCCACAAAAGCATCTACCGCAAACGTATAATGCTGCGTGGAAACGCTGAACTTCTTTTTGGAAGGTTTTTTTGAAATATATTTTGATTCCATCAGTTCATACTGTTCCACGACCTGACGGGCATAGCCCAGAAATTCTTCTCCCTCCGGCGTAACAAAAATCCCTCTGTTGCTTCTTCTGAAAAGCTCCACACCGATTTCTTCTTCCAGATCCTTCACTGTCGAAGACAGACTTGGCTGTGAAATAAAAAGATTTCTTGCCGCCTCATTCATAGAGCCTGCATTTGCTATGGCGATTACATATCGAAGTTGTGTCAGTGTCATTATTTCGCTCTCCTGTCATAAATTACTTTCATTATAAATCCAATATAGATTTTTGTGAAGACTTTGTGAAGTCTTATATTTCCTCTTGACTTTTATCTTCTGTGTGTTATAGTACATATAGAACAAAAGAAAAGGTATTAACAGAGAGGAGAATGACTTATGATGATGCCTAGTATTTTTGGAGAAAACTTATTTGATGACTGGATGGACTTCCCATTTGAAAATGAATTTTTTGGAAAGAAAAACCCTCTTTATGGAAAACATGCAAAGAACATGATGAAAACAGATGTCCGCGAAACAGACAACAGCTATGAAGTTGACATTGATTTGCCGGGCTTTAAAAAAGATGAAATTTCTGTTGAACTGAAAGACGGCTATCTTACTATAAATGCTGCCAAAGGTCTTGACAAAGATCAAAAGGATAAGGACGGAAGCTATATCCGTCGGGAACGTTATGCCGGCAGCATGACAAGAAGCTTCTTTGTGGGAAACGGAATCACAAAAGAAGAAATTCATGCAAAATATGAAAACGGTATTCTGATGCTTTCCGTTCCTAAAAAAGCAGCAAAAGCAGTAGAAAATAATCACTATATTTCCATTGAGGGATAAAATCCCTGTTTATAATAATTTCTTCCCCTATAAAAGAGGACTCCGCCAGTGCGGAATCCTCTTTTTTTATTCTGCCGCTATTTCTTTCGGAGCGTTTGCTTCTCTTTCTTTTTTCTTCTTTGCCGTCAAAAGAATTCCACTTGTAATCGCTGTAAAAGGCGCTACCGTCACAAGCCCGAAGCTTCCTACGATTGTATCCAGAATTTCTGCCGAAACATACTTATAGTTTAAAATATTATCAATAGGGGTTCCCTGAGCCATAAAGGTCATAAGAAGGGCAATGTATCCCCCTGAATATGCAAGGAGAAGTGTCGTTGTCATAGTTCCCATTGCAGCACGCCCCACATTCATTCCGGAGCGGGCAGCTTCTCTCCAGGAAATATCCGGTTTTTTTTCGATAACTTCGTTTACTGCTGAGGTAATATCAACAGCAAGGTCCATCATCGCTCCGGATGCACCGATAAAAATACCGCTCATAAAGATTTGTGTAAGATTCAAATCCTGATAGCCTGCATACAGTAGGCTCTCAGAATATGACATGACTGCTCCGTGAATTTTGAATAAATCTGTAAAAACACAGCCGATAACGCAGGTCATCAACACGCCAAGAAGCGCTCCGCTGCTTGCGGCCGCCGTTTTTCTGTCAAACCCGTATACAAGGAAAATAATCAGCACAGTCAGAAATGCTGTAATTAAAATCCCGCACCAGATGGGATTCACCCCTTCCAGATATGCAGGAACCATAATTTTCCATATAGTAAGCACCGTTATCACAAACGAATACACTGCACGAAGTCCTGTTTTTCCCGCAAAAAGAACAAGAAGCACCACAAACATAGCTCCTAGGAGCAGTTCTTTGTCCAGACGGAAATGATCTGACATCATAACCGAAAGAATCTCATCTCCCTTATGGCTGATAACCACCTGCGCTACATCTCCTGTTTCAAACATCTTATCTGACTCAAGAGAACCGCTTAACATATTGACACCTTTTATTTCTTTCCCCTTAAACATTCCGTCCAGAATTTTAATCTTACAATACTGCTCTCCTGACTGAATCAGACCGGAACTTTTCACTGTACTCTCATCTGTAGAAAGTACCTTTGCCCTTACTCTTTCTGTTCCCTTATAAATAGCAGCATCCTCATAGCCTGTTGGAAGGGCCATGAGGATAAGAATTAACAGTACTGCTATAATGGAAACAGAGCTTTTTTTAAGTCTGTCTGCCATATTATTTTACTCCTGTAAGAGCTGCCATCTTGTTAAAGATATCTGTATTGTCGTAGTAGCCGCTGAAGTCTTCCTGTCCTGCTCCCATTGCGAATACTTCTACCGGAAGTCCTGTATGTGCATAAGAAGAGAAATTAATACCTGATTTATTATTCAGAATATGTGTAATAGTTACAGTGAGAGGCTCATAGCTTCCGTAAAGAAGATATTCTTCCTGTCCAAACTCCTCTTCTTCACCTGTACGGCTCATTGTCTCCTCGTAAGCAGCTTTTAATTTATTGTATTCATAATCTGTCATTACAAGGGATCCTTTATCTTCTGATTCCGGATGTTTGTCCTTGCTGTCTGCCTTATTGGTAGACTCTTCCTCTCCCTGAGGCGCCTGAAGTCCAAAAAGCTCTGTTACATCTTTCATAACCGTATCAAAGTCTGTCTTGTTTTCTTTGTATCCTGCTACATAATCCTCATCAAATTTCGCATAGGAAATTTTCTGATTTTCCATGTTTGCAAGAAATGTGTCGTAATCTGTTCCTGCAAATCCCATGGAAAGACCGCCTGTCTCATGGTCACCTGTTACAAGAATTAACGTTTCCTCCGGATGCTCATTATAGAACTCAACCGCTTTTCCAACAGCATCATCCATAGCCTTTGTATCTGTGATTGCTGCCGCCGCATCGTTTGCATGACAGGCCCAGTCAATTTTTCCGCCTTCACACATCATAAAGAATCCGTTGTCATTATCAAGAACTTCGATTCCTTTTTCCACATAGTCTGCAAGACCCCATTCTCCTTCTTCCAGATCCATGGCATAGCTCATAGAATCACCATCTGCAAGAATTTCATCAATTACAATGGCTTTGCCGTCCTCTGCTGTGAGTGCCTCTGCATCCGCTTTTGTATTGATCACTTTATATCCAGCCTCCTCTGCAAGCTGGTACAGATCTGTCTTATCTTCCTCTGCGCCTGTAGGCTGAAGAAGTCCGCCGCCTGCAAAGTAATCAAACTCACTTGCTATCATTTCTTCACCGATTTCATAGTAACTGTTTCTTGATGCCTGATGTGCATAAAAAGCAGCCGGAGTTGCATGATTTAAGTTTACAGAAGAAAGGATACCAATCTTATATCCCAGCTGGCTTTTCAGCTTTTCTGCGATTGTTTCAAAAGATGTCTCCTTATTTTCATCCATGTTGATTGTTCCGCTGTGTGTTTTGTGACCTGTGGAAATGGAAGTTGCTGTAGAAGCAGAATCCGGACAGAAAGATGTGCTGTCATAAGTCTGTGCAGAACCTGCTACAGGGAAGTTCATCATATTTAATTTATGTTCACTTGTAAGAATATCATCTCCGTCATCTTCAATTGCATTCAGATAATAATTTGTAGTCTGCACCTGCGGATAGCTCATTCCGTCTCCAATAAACAGGAAAATATATTTTGGAACTTTAGTCTCTGCAGTTGTCTCTGCTGCTTCCTGAGCAGCCTCCTCTGCAAATACTGCCTGTGACGGTACACTGCCTGCAAGAACTGCTGCCGCCATAAGTAATGCGCTGATTTTCTTTACTTTCATAATCTTTTCTCCTCGTCATCTCTTTTTCAAATATAATACAATTGTGTTTCTGACAAAGAGAATTATAGCGAATTCATATAAAAACCGCTGTCCTGCTTTCGTTAAATAGAAGTTAAACTTTAAAATAGAATGTAAAACTATTATCATCCTCTTTGTCACTCAATGTCATCTATTTTTTCATTAATTGTTTTATCTATTTTTACAAATAGAGGTACAAGAACGATGTTCCTGTACCTCTAAAATTCTTCCGATTACATTTTTTATTCTATTCCTTCTAGATCCGCCTCTGTAATAGATCTGACATTTTTATTGCGACCACTTTCATCTGTTGGCAATTCCAGTTTTCCTTCGTTAATCAGCTGTACTGCTTTTTCATGCAGTTCCTCATCCCAGTTGTATCCAGTCAATTTCCAGTTTCCGGTCAGCTTAGGAGCCTCTAAAGCACCGCCTTTTACATTCATAATGTAATCACCGATCAGCTCGCGGACACCACCGATATCTCCCCTTACATCAATTTCCAAAATCTTCGGAAGCTCTTCACCTTCCTTATAAATTTCGCCATATGTGGTAAGCTGCGAAGCTGCACGATAATTATTTACTGCGACGCTCAGAATATCATTCTCTGCAATTTCTGTTCCGTCTGGACGTGTCAAATTCTGAATGCGTTCTCCCGGTTCCTTTGAGATATCAATCTCATAATTTACACCGCTGAAAATATCATAATTGAATCCAGGAATTTCTTCATTGAAAGAAATTGTCAAATCACCGTCTTTAAATGTATTATAATAACTTGCAGACCATTCCATATACTTTTTAAGCTGGGCACCAGTCATTTCCATCTTATACAAAGTATTTGCATATTTGTAAATGAGAGAAAGGTCACATTTACGAATATCACCATTCTGCATATTAGTCGCATCATTAAAGAGTGCCACTGCCGACACATCCGCACCGGTGTAGTACATCTGTACTTCGTTAATCAAATCTATCAGTGCAGATTCCTGCAATTTTGCCTGCGCAATTCCGTTGATTTCGGATTCCGGAGCAAGCGGACCTCCTGTCAGTGTTCCAATCACTGTATTGGCATCTTCTTTCGCGCATGTGTCCGCATCTGCCAACGCTTCCATAAATCCTTTGTCAGCTTCATAATCTTCCACCGCATAGATTGCAGACGTCTTATCTGCTACTTCAAAGGAACCATCTTCCTGCTCTTCCACCGTCAGTTTAACCTGCGCCAATGTTTTGCCCGCATCCAAATTTTCTACGATCAGAACCCCATTTACTTCCGTTCCTTCCACCAGTTTATGCTCATGCGCCGCAAGGATTACATCTAATTCCGGACATGCATTTGCCAAATCTACTACTCCCGAGTTATCCACTTCGTATTCATTAGACTCTCCCATGTGCTCCGCAGCAACAATGATATCTGCCTGATCTCCAATTTCTTCAATAATTTTCTTTGTCTCTTCTACCGGATCCGTCACCTTGTATCCTTCCAGATTTGCAGAATCCCATCTGGTAATGTTCGGTGTCACCATACCAATCAAAGCAATTTTCACACCATCCTTTTCAACGATGGTGTATGAAGTACCAGTCAGAAGCTTTCCCTCTTCATCATAGACATTGCCGTTCAAAACCGGCATCTGCGCACCTTTCATGACATGTTTCAAAGTGTCAACTCCATAATTAAATTCATGATTTCCAAGAACCCACGCATCGTATTTCATATAATTCATTGCCTGGATCATCGGGTGTACTTCATCCTCAAGAAATAAATCTGACGAATTCCCCTGAATCGTATCTCCAACATCTACAAGAATCGTATTATCGGTACGGATTTCATTTAAAATCGTTTGAATCTGCGCCATACTTCCAGATGTACTTTCTTCGTTTACAGCGTAATCATACGGTGCAAATTTCCCATGAAGGTCACTGGTGGAAAGAATCTGAATTTCCTTTGTCTCGCCGGTTTCTTCCGCGTATGCCGGAACGCATCCAAGCATTACTGCAGACGCCAGAGCAAACAGTATTACATGGTTTCTCTTTCTCATAATAGATCCCCCTTTAATTTTCATATTTATCATATGATTTCATTATGTTTTTATAATTCTCAAATAATCTTGTATATTATTTGTCATGACATGTCCTATATTATCAGTTAAAGGTGAAATCCAATACCTGTGTTTTGTAAAAACCAGATTAATTTTTTCAAATTCTTTGTAATGAAAGATGAAATAAATATTATAAACTATAATAACAGAAAACACAGAAGGACTGCCAATGACAATCCTTCTGTGTTTTCTACTCCATTAATTCCATCTGCACTTCCCCAAGATTGTCCTTCGTGATTATCTTATAAGGAAGACGAATATATTTTTCATTTAAAAGCTCAAATTCTTCAGGAAGTGGTTTTTCTGTTTTTATGGAATAGGCAAGCTCCAACATTCCCTGTGCCTGTCCTCTGAAATTATTAAGAACTGTTCCCAGCATTTCCCCTTTCTTCACTGCATCGAGTCCTACAACGGTTCCGTCAATGCCAAGCACTACAGGCCAGTCTTTGTCAGACTCTTTCATTCCCATGTCCTTTAGCGTATCAATTGCGCCAAGAGCCATATCATCATTATTGGCAAACACAACCTCTATTTCATCTCCATAAGCTTCCAGAAACTGCTTCATTTTATTTGCCGCCTGATCCCTGTTCCAGTTTGCAATTCCATCCTCAAGCTTTTCCACAAGATACCCGCTGTCTGTAACTTCGTTAATTACCGACATGCTCCTCACCATAGAGTCATTATGTCCGGCTTCTCCCTCAAGCATAACATACTGAAGGATCCCATCGCCGTTTTTATCGATGGATGTAAAGTTTTTTTCACATTCCTCTACAAGAATCTCTCCCTGCATTTCTCCTGATTCAAAGGCATCGGCTCCCACGTAGTACAGCTTATCCCATCGTTCCAGATCCTCCTCTACAAGTTCCCGGTTAAAGAAAATCACAGGAATATCATTGCTCTTTGCTTTCTCAATAATTATAGATGCATCTGTTCTGTCCACCAGATTGATACACACAATATCAAAATTATCCCCTATAAAATCATCCATCTGATCGTTCTGGACAATCTGGCTGTTCTTTGCGCTCTTTATTTCCAGTGTAATAGGAATCCCCCACTCTTTTTCTTTTTCTTTTGCATAATCCTGAAAACTGGATACCATCTGAGATACAAACGTATCATATTGATCATACACACTGATTCCTATTTTCAAGCTTTCTTTTTCTTCCTCGCCTGCGCCAGGATTTCCACAGCCGCACATAAGCGCTACACCTGTAAAGATAACACAAAAACCTGCCCTTCTCCGCAATTTTCCCATATTCTTCCTCCTTATTGGTTGGAAAACAGAAGACGTTCGTTTTCCGACTCATATAAAGTCTCTCTTGTAACAAGCTTATACATAATATCGTATTCTTCCGCTACGTATCCTTTCTCCTGCTTTTCCACAAGAGCTTTTATTCCATTATACCCCATATTAAATTCATTCTGATACACAAAGGCTTCTATTTTTCCATTATCCAGATCACTGACTGTCTGTGCCGTATTGCCAATTCCATAAACTTTTACCAGCCTCTTATCCGCGGAAACAGGAGCAACGGTACGGTCAAACTCATACAGGTACTGATCCCACGCCTTTGCAGCCTCCTCTGTTGTATACTTGTCAAGAGCGGTAATATAACGATACTCCCGCATCACTTCGCCTATATAAAGACTTAAATTGAAGTCTCCTTTCTGACGGGAACATGCCACAGTTTCCACACCGGCTGCATGAAGCGCAGACATAAGTCCCTCATATCTTTCCTTCACACTGTCTCTTTCCATGTATTCTCGTATAACAGCTACCGTTTCCTTTTTTCCCTCTTGCTCCATGTCTTTAAGAATTTTTTCTCCCAGCATCTGTCCCATGGCATAATTATCTGCACTGATATGAGCTTCTGTCTTTGGCATTTCACCTTCTATCCCTGTCTCAACTGTCACTACAGGAACAGAAAATTCATCATCCTTCAAATACTGTCCGATTCCTTCACTGTCAACAGCAGCAAGAAGAATTCCATTGGCACCATCCTGAATTTCCCGTTTTATCATATCCATCTGCTCTTTTGCCGTTCTGGCATTTCCCATTGTCACATACCGGATATCCACCTCGAAATCCTTCTCTGCCTGATTGATTCCTTCCATAAGTGTATCCCACTCATTTGAACTGTCTTCATAAAGAACAACAGAATATAGCGCCTGTTCTGCGTTTTTATCTTTGTAAACTGCACCGTAATAATAGACAACACCAAGTATTATCACCGCTGCCAGCGCAGCTATAAATCCTCTCCAGTATTTCAGCCTTCCCATTTACTATTCCTCTTTCTTCTTTTCTTTCACATTTTCTGTCTTTGGTAAATGAATACGTACGGTCGTTCCTTCGTCAGGCTCACTTAAAATTTCCAGCCCGTATTCTGTTCCAAAATAAAGCTGGATTCTCTGATGCACATTTCGTATTCCGATACCGGAGCCTTTGCTTCTGATTCTTGTTCCGTCTGTAAGAATGTTTTCTACCTGTTCTTTCTGCATACCAAGACCGTTATCTTCCACCTCGATAAATAAATCACTGTCTTTTGTATATGCCCGAACATAAATCTCACCATCGCCATCCATATATTCCATTCCATAGTAAATCGCATTTTCTATTAGCGGCTGTATAATCAGTTTAATGGTTTTATACTTTTCAATTCCCTCTTCTATTTCAAAGTAAGAGGTGAATTTATTTTTGTATCTGTACTTCTGGATATCAAGATAATTCTTGGCATGCTGCAGCTCCTCTCCTATTGTGATTATGTTTTTTCCTTTGGAAAGACTGATTCTGAAAAGTCTGGAAAGAGCCTGTACCATAGAAATCGCATCTTCGTACTTCTCAGCCTCTATCATCCACATAATCGAATCCAGAGTGTTATAAAGGAAATGCGGATTAATCTGAGACTGAAGCGCATCAAGCTCACTTTTTCTTTTTTCTTCCTGTTCCTTCACAATATCATCTGTCAGTTGACGAAGCTGTTTCACCATAGATCGGATTGTCTCTCCCAAATGCTGAATTTCCGGAGGTCCTCCAATATAAATCTGCGGCTCTTTGTCTATCCCGATTCCGGTAAGGGAATCCTCCAGACTCCTTAATGGTTTCGCCACCCTTATCGCTACAAACTGATTTGCAAAAATCATAACAAGAATGGCCACAATGATAATCATAACAGCCATTGTCCTTGTTCTGCTGAAATCTCCCAGAAACTTTTCCATCGGCATGACACTTACAATTTTCCAGCCTGTATAACCCACTGTTTTCACAGCGACCATTCTGTCTTCCCCTTCAAAAGTCTCTCTGTGCGCTCCATCATCATAGCCTTTTGCAACTTCATTATTTTCCTGTATTCTGTCAGAAAAAATAAGATTCTGTCTGGGATGATAAATAATTTTTCCGTTGCTGTCCATAAGATATACATATCCCATATTCTGGCTGTTTACCTTTGCAAAAAGCTGACGGATACCGCTGAAATCCATATCTACAAGGAGAATTCCCTCTGACATTTTTCCACTGTTTGTAAGCTCCACACCACGGCTTAGTGAAATCACCCAATAATAACGGTTCGTACTGTTTTCAAAAATATTCTGCACATGTAAATCCGAAAAATGAAGGTTCTCCATTTTATCCTGGGCATCTATAAACCATTTCTGTTTTGTTACATCTACGTTTTCCTTCACACTGCCCATCGGAACTGAGCTTATTAATTCTCCTGTATCTGTGAAGCACGCCAGACCCACAAGACTGTCCTTGTACACCTCATAAAGCAGATTCATTTCCTGGCTCATATTTTCTTCATCCAGATCCGTATTTTTTATTACATTATAATAAATCGCATCTGAAATACGCATCATATTTCGAAGATATGTATTCAGATTGATCTCTACCTGGTCAATCACCTGCTTACTGTTATTTAAAACCATGTCCTCTGCAGCACTTCCATATCCCCGGTACAGGAAAACCCCTACAAATCCCATTCCCAGAATTGCCACCAGCGTAAAGGAGGCCGCAATTACAAACTGAATTCCTTTATGATTAAAATATTCTCCAAACTGCCTCAGTTTTTCTTTTATATATCTCATACGTCCTTATCTTTCCTGTCTGCTTCCATCGCCATATTTGCACGGTATTTTGAAGGAGAAATCCCATACTGCTTTTTAAAAACATAGCTGAAATAATTGGGCTCTGTATATCCTACTGCCTCGGCAATCACATACGTTTTATCTTCTGTTGTACGAAGAAGCTCAACTGCGTGTTCCAATCGAATTTTTGTAAGATATGCCACAAAGCTTAATCCCACCTCTTTTTTAAAGATAGTAGAAAAATACGCAGCACTTACATTCAGCTGGTGACACAGTGTTTCCGCAGAAAGGTCATTTTCTTTATAGTGCTCACCAATATATGCTTTTGCCTGCTCTGTAAGCCGAATCGTAGAATCGCTTCTCTCATGGCGGAGCGTGTGGCGAAGATTATTACAGATTTCCCTAAGCCAGCTCTCCAGCTCATCTACAGAAAGGTGCTTATAAAGCTCCTGCCACGGAATATGCTCTCCTGCCCCGAATATCTGCTTTGTACGAAGCTTATAGGAACGGCCGATTTTCATAAGCTCTGTAGAAAGTTCCATACAAATAAGCTGATACTGGTTTGGTGTAATACATCCATTTCGAAGGCTGTCCATAAAAGACTGAATCGCTTCATCTGTCTCTTTTCTGTCACCGATTTTTACAGCACGGACAAGATTCTGAAAATCATATTCCATAAATGCCACAGAGTCCTGAGGATTGGGCTCTATATCTTTGATATAAAGAACCTGACTTCCGCCTAAAATAGTTCTGTATTCCATAGCCGTCTTCGCTTCCTGATAGGAGGACAATAATGTATCCAGTGAATTACATGGCTGTCCTACTGCACCTGTAACCTGTACGTCCAGAACACGGGAACCCATCTTACATATCTGGTCAACGTGATACAGTACATTTTCTATTTCTTTATCTTCCTGAAGCATAAATATAAAAATCACTTCATCCAGATAGTTAATGCAGTAAAAAGACATTTTTTCCTTAAGGTACTCCTCCGCCATATCGCGAAGAGAAAAATTCAAAAGCTGAGCTGTTTTTTCCGACTGCTCTTTTACGGCTGCTTCTGCGTAAAGATTGACTACAACATAATATGGAGCATTTAAATCAAGCTCATACATCTCCATCATATTTTTCAGACGTTCTCCCGTGATTTTGCCTTCCAGAACACCCATAACAAACTGTTCCTGCATTGCAGGGAGACTTTTCCTGTAATATTCATAAAGCTTATTTACATTTCTGTGCTGGTTAAATTCCTCATCCAGTTTCTTCTTTATTTTCCCGAAAACATTTTCCATATCCTTTGAACTGATCGGTTTTAAAAGATACTCCTCCGCTTCCAGATGGACCGCCTCTCTGGCAAACTCAAAATCATCAAACCCGGAATAAATAACAACCTTAATATTCCGGTAATTTTCCTTCAATTTCTTACATAAAGTAAGTCCATCCATATATGGCATCTTAATATCTGTCATCACCACATCTACATGGAGCTGCTCTGCCATTTCCAGGGCTTCCTGCCCATTCTCTGCTGTTCCTGCAAGGCAAAATCCCAGTGCCTCCCAGTCAATCTTCTTCTTCATAGCCTCCAGCACATCTGTCTCATCGTCTACAAGCAAAATATTATATAACTCCATACCCTATCCTCACTTAACTCCTAAATTCACATAACTCAATATCCTTTATTATACCACGACACTCCATATCATAAAACCAAAAATATGTCTTTCCCCGCCATACTTCCCCTCACTGTATATCGCAGCAAAGCAGACAAAAAACAGGCGGTCGGGTCCTCTCTTCCCAATCGCCTGTTCTCTTTTTTACTCTATTCCCTTCCCCTTTCCGAACTCTCGCTTCCTTGCGTGCCCGAAAGGGGAGTTTGAGGGGGCGTGCGGGCTTCGCAACTTTGAGCCCGCCCCCTCAATTCCATTATTTCTTTGTAATGTATTTACGAATATCAAGTGCGATAGCAACAACGATAACGATACCCTGTGCGATATACTGGTAGTTTGTATTTACTCCAAGGAACTGGAGAGCAGATTTCAGAAGCTCGAATACTGCTACACCGATGATAACACCGGATACTTTACCAATACCACCGTTTACAGATACACCACCGATTGTACAGGCTGCAATAGCTTCCAGCTCGTAACCCATACCCATGTTAACACTTGTTCCACCGGATTTACCACCGAGAAGGAAACCAGCGATTGCGTACATAGCTGCTGCTGTGATGTAAATGATAATTTTTGTTTTCTTAACATTAACACCAGAAACCTCTGCTGCAACCTCGTTTCCACCGATTGCATACATATATTTTCCGTGACGTGTGTAGTTATAAACAAACCAGAAAATAGCAGCTGCAATGATCAGGTAGATGAACAGTAACGGAATCGGTCCAACCTTACCCTGTGTAACTGCAATATAGTCTGCACGGTATCCACCGATCGGAACAGAGTTTGTTACAACAAGTGCAATACCATAAACAATAAGCTGCATACCAAGTGTACCAATGAATGCCGGTACATTCAGATAAGAAATAACAACACCGTTAATTACACCAAAAACTGCACAGATTGCAATAACAATAAGAAGAACTACCCATACGTTTAATACAGGGAAATTCGGCCAAATTTTACCAGGTGCATCCGGTTTCTGGAGCATAATACCTGCAAGACAAGCACTTAAACCAACAACACGTCCTGCGGAAAGGTCTGTACCTTTTGTGATCAGGCAGGCGCTGATACCAAGAGCGATAATAACACGAGGTGCTGCGTTGATCGCAAGGTTCATAAGGTTTCTAAAGCTTCTGAATGTTGGTACTGTAATACTTACATAAAGTACCAGGATCATTAACAGTACAATAATACCGTTATCCAGTAAAAGTTTTTTCAAATCAAATTTTTTTGACTTATCCATTGTTTCTCCTCCCTCTTTTAGAACTGTGTTGCATAGTGCATAACATTTTCCTGTGTCATTTCATTACCGGAAACCTCACCTGTGATTTTTCCGTTACACATAACCATAACACGGTTTGATACACCAAGTAACTCAGGCATCTCAGAAGAAATCATGATGATTCCTTTTCCCTGTTTTGCCAGATTGATCATAATCTGGTAAATCTCGTATTTTGCACCTACGTCAATACCACGAGTAGGCTCGTCCATGATCAGGACATCCGGGTTGTTTGCAAGCCAACGGGAAATAATAACCTTCTGCTGGTTACCACCGGAAAGAGACTGAATCAGGGTTTTACTGCTTGGAGTTTTAATACTCAGTTTTGATACGTTATCCTGAACAAGCTCCTCAATTTTTTTCTTATTCAGTTTGATACCTGCTTCCAGATACTGGTTCAGAGAAGCGATGGATACGTTATCGGCAATAGACAGACATCCGAGAATACCGGAACCACGACGGTCTTCTGTAATCATACCGATACCATTATTAATAGCATCCTGAGGACGTTTAATATCAAGAGTTTTGCCATTAAGTTTTACTTCTCCGCTTGTAATATGACGGATACCGAAAATTGCTTCCATAAGCTCTGTACGCTGTGCACCTACAAGTCCGCCAAATCCAAGGATTTCTCCTTTTCTCAGTTTAAAGGAACAGTTTTTGAAAGAACTGTCATGAATACTTGTAAAATTATTTACCTCAAGGAGAACATCTCCCGGATTGTTATCAAGAGGAGGATAAATATTTGTAAGCTCACGACCAACCATCTGTTTTACAATTTCATCATCACTGATGTTTTTCATTTCCCATGTTCCAACGTAGCATCCGTCTCGCATGATTGTAATATCATCGGAAATCTGACGAAGCTCTGCCATTTTATGAGAAATAAATACAAAGGATACTCCTCTGTCACGTAAATCACGAACAATTCTAAATAATGCCTCTACCTCGTTATCAGTTAAGGAAGATGTCGGCTCATCAAGAATAATAAGCTTTGCTTCCTGAGAAACAGCCTTTGCGATTTCAATTGACTGCATCTGGGAAATAGACAAATGACCAAGTTTTTTTCTTGGGTCAAATGGCATTTTTACGTTCTCCAGCCATTTCTTTGCCTCTTCATTCATTGTTTTATGATCGATTACCTTAATCGGGCCAAAAGATTTTACAGGGAAGCGACCAAGGTACATATTTTCTGCAATGGTACGCTCCGGAACCGGCTGCAGCTCCTGATGCACCATAGCAAGTCCTTTATGTAATGCTTCATCCGGATTCTGGATTTCTACTTTCTGTCCATCAACAAAGACTTCTCCTTCGTCCATGTGATAGATACCAAACAGACATTTCATGAGCGTGGATTTACCTGCACCGTTCTCACCCATCAGAGCATGAACAGTTCCCGGACGTACTTTCAGATTAACTTTATCCAAAGCCTTAACACCCGGAAAGCTTTTGCTTACTCCGCGCATTTCCAATCTATATTCTGCCATTCCACTCTCTCCTTTCATATGTTTTCATAAAATCAGGTGTGTCTCTTTCAACACACCTGATAGTTTGATTCTGTTTAATTCATTCCCTCAAATATAATTATTTGATTTTTTCAAGAATTTCTGCTGCATTGTCTGCAGTAACTTTTACGTAGTCTACCATGTTAACTGGCTCAACTTCTTCACCTTTCAGGAAATTAACTGCCTGAGCTGCTGCTTCCTGAGCCTGGCTGAAGTGATCGTTGAATACTGTACCTGTGAAGTTTCCGTCTACGATGTTCTGAACAGCATCTGTAAGAGCGTCTACACCAACAAGGTAGATGTCTTTGTTGATTGTTCTTCCAGCTGCCTGGATTGCCTGAAGAGCACCAAGAGCCATAGCATCGTTGTTACAGAATACAACTTCTACCTGCTCACCGAACTGTGTAAGAGCGTCCTGTGTGATCTGCTGTCCTTTAGCCTGATCCCAGTCACCTCTCTGCATAAGAAGTTCTTCTACTTCCATACCACCATCTGTAAGAGCTTTTACAGAGAACTCTGTTCTGTACTGAGCATCTACGTTTTCCGGGTCACCCTGGATCATGATGTAGGAAACTTTTCCATCACCGTTGATATCACCTTTGTTTTCTGTTTCAAGGATTTCTTCACCCTGGAATGTACCGGACTGTCTGGCATCTGCACCAACGTATGTAGCTTTGATTCCTTCTTCTGCCCATCTGTTGGATTCTGCTTCGTCTGGCTGACGGTTAATGTAAACTACAGGGATTCCTGCTTCGTTACACATATCTGTGATCTGCGGAGCGGAAGAAGCCTGTACAAGGTTCAGGATCATAACGTCAACTTTATCTGTGATGAAGTTGTTGATCTGGTTTGTCTGCTCAGCCTGGTCATTTTTACCATCCTGTACGATGATGTTTTCCTCTTTGAATCCAAGGTCTTCTGTCAGGTAACGAACCAGCTCTGTACGATACAGTGTCATGAAGTTATCAGCGAACTGATAAATACTGATACCGATTTTTGTGTTTTCTACATCAACACCTTCCAGGTCGATTGCTTCTGCTGTTTCTTCTGCAGCTTCCTCAGCAGCTTCTTCTGTTGTCTCTTCTGTAGCTTCTTCTGTTGCAGCCTCTTCTGCGAATACGCATGTAGCACCAGCAACTGTTGTTACGCCCATTGTTAAGCAAAGTAAGCTAGCCAGTAATTTTCTTTTCATTATAAAACGTCCTCCTTTTTTTGCGGTTCTCTCCGCTTCATGTTTTACATTTTAGCAACTTTTTTTTAAAAAGAACATACAAATTTTTTCTCACGTCCTATAAATTTCTTAACAGTTTTGGTCATCAGTTATAAAAATCTTCTTATATATTGTGCATTCTGTACACCTCTTTCCTTCTTCTCTTTTATATTCCCTATCTCCTATCTGACCGGATATGTGCTATAATATTTTTTACATAAACACAGGAGGCCAATATGAATAAAAAAGAAATATCGGAAATAAAAAAACAGTTTTCTCCGGATAACTGCTGTATTACCCGTATATGCGGCTGTTATGTTGACGGAGAAAAAAATAAAAAAACAGAACTGAAGGAAGCATTTTTATCTCTATCAGAAGAAGAAATGTTTAAATACTTTGATATTTTCAAAAAAACTCTCTCCGGCACAATAGGAAAAAATCTCCTGAATATGGATTTTCCTCTTGAACAGGAACAGGAGGGAGGAACCCAGTATTTTCTTCGAAAGCTGAAAGAAAGCAAGCTGAAAGATGATTCTCTTGTGGAAAGCTTCTATGACAAAATCATTGAAAATTATGAGTACGGGGAAAACTATTATATTATTCTTATCCATGCAGTTTATGATATTCCCGGAAAATCTTCCGACGGACAGGATATGTTTGATGCTTCTGATGAAATTTATGAACACATTCTCTGCAGCATCTGCCCTGTAAAGCTTTCCAAAGCCGGGTTGTGCTATAATGCTCAGACAAATAATATAGAAGACAGAATCCGTGACTGGATTGTGGAAATGCCGGATCTTGGTTTTCTTTTTCCTGTTTTTAATGACAGAAGTACGGATCTTCACAGTGTACTTTACTATACAAAAAATGCAGAAGCTCTCCGCTCCGTCTTTATAGATGAAATTTTTGGCTGTACTGCTCCCCTTTCTGCCGGAGGACAGAGGGATTCCTTCAATACCCTTGTGGAAGAAACCCTGGGTGAGGACTGCGCCTACGACACAGTCGTAACTATTCATGAACGATTAAATGAAATTATCGAAGCGCAGAAAGACGAGCCAGAACCTGTCGTTCTCACAAAACATGAGGTAAAACGTCTCTTTGAGGACTGTGGCATAGAAGAAGAAAAACTTGAACGATTCGATGAGCAATATGAGCTTACAGCCGGAGAAAAATCTTCTCTTATGGCTTCTAATATTACAAATACAAGAAAATTTGAGATTAAAACCCCCGATGTTGTAATAAACGTTTCCCCTGACCGGGCTGACCTTGTGGAAACAAGAATGATTGACGGCAGAAAATGTCTTGTGATCCCAATGGAAGACAATGTGGAAGTAAATGGCATCCGGGTTACTATGCAGGACTTTTCAAAATCACAGGAGGAAGACATATAATATGGAAGCAAAAGATAAAAAAATACTTTTTTTTGATATTGATGGAACGCTTTTAACACCGCCGCCATTCTCCATTCCGGAAAGTACCGTAATCGGATTGAAAAAAGCCCAGGAGCAGGGACACCTTACTTTTATCAACTCCGGCCGAACCCGTTTTCTTATTCCTGAAAATATAAGAGCACTCGGTTTTGACGGCTATGTATGCGGCTGTGGCTCCCAGATTTATCTTCATGACGAACTGATTTTTGAACAGACCATTTCTCATGATGTATGCGAAGAAACAGCACGCATCCTTCGGGAATGTAAAATCGGAACGATTTTCGAGCGTCCTACCGGGCTTCTTATGGACGGCGCTGCTCCTGTACAATGTTCTCTTACGAAAAATTTTATAGGAAAAGTACCTGTGGAAGACCTGTCTGTTTTCGAAGAAAAAGACACCTACACCTTTGATAAATTTTTAATTGAAGTTTTTCCTGATTCCGATTTTGAAACTTTCCGGAACTTCAGCAAAGACAAGTACCTTCTTTTCCAGCACAGAGAAAACATTTATGAAGTCACACGGAAGGACACAAGCAAAGCAACCGGAATCCAGTTTCTTCTTGATTATTTCAACCTTCCTCTTGAAAACAGTTATGCTTTCGGTGACAGCAACAACGACCTGCCCATGCTGAAATACACCGGAAACAGCATTGCTATGGGAAATGCAATGAAAGAAATCCTGCCGTTCTGCACATACCAGACAACAGATATTGAAGATAATGGAATTTACAATGCGCTGAAACATTTTGGATTGATTGGATAAAAAGAATAAAACGACAGAGGCGCTGCTTCACAGTCAGATAACAACTGTGAAGCAGCGCCCCTTTTTAACCGTCTATTCTATTTGTCTTCCTGTATTTCTTCATAACATAGATATAATATGGAATCAGCGGAATCAACGCCGCAATCCAGGCTGCCGGATCTGCCAGACACACACCTGCAAAGCTTGTTTTTCCCGCAATAAAGAAAACAATTCCTGCTCTTGCCACAAGCTCAAATATACCTCCAAGCATTGGAACAAGTCCATATCCCATACCCTGCAGCGCATTTCTGTAAAGGAAAATGCTTCCAAGGAACGGATATGCCCAGAATACTGTCCTGAAATATGTAACAGATACGTCCAGCACCTCTGTTTCTGACGGGCTTACAAAAATACAAGTAAGGTATCTTCCAAAGAAAAATACCATCACCATAGAAATTACACTCCAGCCGAGAATCATAAGCTGCGTACTTTTTACACCGGCTTTTACACGGTCCATCTTTCCGGCTCCCCGGTTCTGTCCTACAAATGTAGCTGCTGTTGCTCCAAATGCCACAAAAATTGTAGTCACAATATTCTGCAATTTTCCTGCTGCGGAAAATCCCGCCATATGAACAGCTCCGTAAACATTAACCGCACCCTGCACAATAATCGTTCCGATTGCTGTAATAGAAAACTGCAATCCCATTGGAATACCAAGTGCAAGAAGTCTTTTAAAGCTGTTTACAGAAACTTGAAAATTCTTTTTCTCCAAATGAAGAAGCGGCATTTTTTTCTTAATGTAAACGAGACAAAGAAGCGCTGAAATTCCCTGAGCAATTACAGTTGCATATGCACAGCCTTCTACTCCCATGCCAAAACACACAATAAAAACAATATCCAGCACTATGTTAAGCAGCGCGGAAATGATAAGAAAATACAACGGCGATTTGGAATCCCCTAAAGCACGCAAAAAAGAGGATAAGGCATTATAAGCTGCCGTAACTGCAAGTCCTGCGTAAATAATCGCCATATATTTGACTACGTCCCCGATAACCTCGTCCGGCGTGTTCATCATACGGAGAATCGGCGCATTTGCAATCTCAAACCCAACTGTCATCGCAATGGTAAACGCTACTGTCAGATAAATGGACATTGCCACATAATGACGCATCTCATCGTATTTCTTTGCCCCGAAAAGCTGAGATACTAAAATGGCAAAACCACTTGTCAGTCCGTTCAGCCACCCTGTTACAAAGAACATCAGAGATCCCGTACTTCCAATGGCTGCCAGCGCATTTACACCAATAAACTGTCCTGCAATAATTGAATCCGCAATATTATAAAACTGCTGAAAAATATTTCCAAGACACATGGGAATCATAAACTGTATAATCAGTTTCACAGGACTTCCCACGGTCATATCATTTATTGTACTCTTTCCCATGAATACTTCCCTTCCTGCTTATTTTAATTCGGCAAAACAGCACCGGAAAATCCGATGCCGTTCCATTTTTTTATTCTGCTGTTTCTGTCGGTTCCGGAGTTGCTGTTACTTCTGCCTCCGGCATTTTCATTGTAAATTTATGCTCATCTGTGATTTTCAGTGTTTTAAGTACTTTGTCATCTGCCTTAATTTCTGCATCCTCAAGCCATTTATCCGTTGTTTCTGTGTAATACTCTGTTTTCTTTTCAGATTCCAGAGATTCTCTTTTCGACTCTGTTGCCTCTTCATCAAGCTTTTTATCAAGACGAACCACATAATAGCCTGTATCTGTCTCTATCACTTCAGGAGCCATTTCTCCCTCTTTCAGCCCACGAAGAACTTCAAGAACCTCTTTCGGATAGTATGCGGAATCTCCATCCTCTTCTTTGCTCTCTGCAGTTGTAAAGGTTCCGGTAAGAGCGTTGTAGCTTTCATCTGCAGCTTTTGCTGCCTCGCTCATATCTCCAGTCGGGTCTTCTTTCATCTTGTCCAGGATTTCCTGGGTCTGCTCTTTTTTCTTCTTTTTATCGTCTTCTGTGAGATCCTCGCCGCTTGTAGAAATGCTTACATATGTGAAGGAAGACTGATTTGCCTCTTCATCTGTCACTTCTACTTTAGCCTCATCCATAATCTCATTATAAATTCTCTGCTTATATGTCTGAAGCTCAAGATATGTTTTTACCTGCGCTTCTGTAACAGAAAGCTCTGCGATTGTCTCCTCACTGTTTGCTTCCATAAATGCTTTTGCAGCTTCTGCAATTGCCTTTTCATCTTCTTCTGTTACTTCCACCTTATAATCTGCTGCCTTATCTTTCATAATATACATAAGCTCAACCTGTTTTAAGGTATCTTTTGCAGCCTGCTCTCCGTATGTTTCTCCGGTTTTTTCATCAGCAACCGTATCCCAGATATTCACACCGCTTCCTGTAAAGCTTGCGTACATGGCATCCATCTGTGCCTGCTGCTGTCTTGCCGCAATACTTACAACCCCCATCGGTATTTCTGTTCCGTTTACCGTTGCAACTGTTTTTGTTCCATCTAATTTTTTCTCACCGCATCCGGTAAGCATACCTGCTGCCAGTACGCCCGCCAGCACTGCCGCTGCGGTTCTTCCTGCTGCTCTTCTCATTTCTTCCTCCATTGCTACACGATTCTTCAGCCCTTCATTTTGTTACAGGACTGCACTATCGTAAGTATAAACTCTTTTTTCTTTTTCAGCAAGATAAAATTTTGAAAAACACAAAATGTTCAGACTATTTTGTATCCTCTATTCTTCTACCAGTTTCTGCAGTTCTTCTGCAAATTCTGTAAGAGCCTCAACCACTTTTCCCTGGGGCAAAAAGATAAATTTCGGCTCCTTATCTGTTTTAAACTGAAGACGCCTTCTGTACTTATCCATAAGCGCCGGAATTCCTACAGGATTTATTTTCGCCTTCTCATAAAGAGTGATTTTGATTTCTTTTCCAATCTGTTTAATCTCTGTCACATACGCCTGATGAGCGATTGCTTTCATCTTTGCTATGGCAAGAAGATTTAAGACTGCTTTTGTCGGTTCGCCAAACCGGTCGAGAAGCTCTTCAAGCATATCATCGTAATCACTCTGATTTTCGATTCCTGCAATTCTCTTATAAATATCGAGCTTCTGAAACTCGTTGCTGATATAAGTATCCGGAATAAAGGCATCTATATTCAGATCAACCGACGTCTCGAAATCTTCCATTGTGTGAATGCCCTTTGCTTCCTTGACCGCCTCACTTAACATTTTACAGTAAAGGTCGTATCCCACCGCATTCATATGTCCGTGCTGCTGCGCACCAAGAAGATTTCCTGCTCCGCGAAGTTCGAGATCTCTCATGGCAATCTTAAAGCCGCTTCCCAAATCTGTATACTCGCGGATAGCCGCAAGACGTTTTTCCGCAGTTTCTCTCAGCACCATATTGGGGCGGTACATCAGAAACGCATACGAGGTTCTGTTTGAGCGTCCGATTCTTCCGCGAAGCTGATAAAGCTGAGAAAGTCCATATCTGTCAGAATCGTGGATGATCATAGTATTTACATTGGAAATATCAAGTCCCGTCTCAATAATAGTCGTAGACACAAGAACATCTATCTCTCCGTTAATAAAGCCGTACATTACCTGCTCCAGCTCCCGTTCACTCATCTGCCCGTGAGCAAAATCCACTCTTGCATCCGGCACAAGCTTGGAAATTCGAAGCGCAACCTCCGCAATATCTGTTACCCTGTTATATACGTAGTAAACCTGTCCTCCACGGCGAAGCTCCCTGTTAATTGCTTCCCGGACTGTCTCCTCATCGTATTCCATAACGTACGTCTGAATCGGTATCCTGTCCATTGGCGGCTCTTCCAGGACACTCATATCCCGAATTCCAATAAGGCTCATATGGAGGGTTCTCGGAATTGGCGTTGCCGTAAGGGTAAGAACATCCACATCTTTTTTCAGCTGCTTGATTTTTTCTTTATGGGCAACACCGAAGCGCTGTTCCTCATCAATGATTAAAAGACCAAGATTCTTAAATTCTATATCTTTTGACAGAACCCGGTGCGTTCCCACTACAATATCAACCTGTCCTTTTTTTAATCCCTCGATTGCTTTTTTCTGCTGGGCGGGAGTACGGAATCGACAGAGAAGCTCTACCTTAACTGGAAATTCCTTCATTCTCTGCACAAACGTGTTATAATGCTGCTGTGCAAGAATTGTCGTAGGCACAAGATACACCACCTGCCTGCTTTCCTGAACTGCCTTGAAAGCAGCACGAAGAGCAACCTCTGTCTTACCGTATCCCACATCTCCACACACAAGGCGGTCCATAATTTTTGTACTTTCCATATCCCGCTTTGTATCTTCTATGGCATTTAACTGGTCTTCTGTCTCTTCATATGGAAACATTTCCTCAAACTCTCTCTGCCACACCGTATCCGGTCCACATACATAGCCTTCCTTTTCCTGGCGCACTGCGTAAAGCTCCACAAGCTCTTTTGCAATATTTTTTACCGCTCCCCGAACTCTGCTCTTTGTCTTATTCCATTCCTGACCGCCAAGTTTATTTAATTTTGGCGCTTTTGCCGTGTCCGCTCCGGAATATTTCTGAAGGGCATCAAGCTGGGTCGCAAGAATATAGAGATTGCTTCCTCCCCTGTACTCGATTTTGATGTAATCTTTTACAATCTTATCTACTTCTACCTTTTCAATTCCCCGGTAAATTCCAAGACCGTGTTTTTCATGTACCACAAAGTCTCCAATAGAAAGTTCTGCAAAATCCTGGATTCTCTGTCCGTTATAATTCTTTTTCTTCTTTTTTTTCTGCTCCTGACCAAAAATATCTGTTTCCGTCATCACAGCAAATTTAATTAGAGGGTACTCAAAACCTTTTTTTGCATGACCATAAGCAACCATAATCTCTCCCGGCTGAATGAGACGGTCATAGTCTGTACTGTAGAAGGCATTTAAGCCTTCCTCCTGCAGATCTTTTGCAAGACGTTCCGCTCTCGTTCTGGAACCGGAGAGGAGCGCAATTTGAAATCCCTGTTTTTTATATTGAAGAAGGTCTTTTACAAGAAGCTCAAAGCTGCTGTTATAAGAATTTACAGTTTTTACTGTAACGTCAAACTTTTCTGTAATTTTCCATTTTCCCCGTTTCGGCTCAAGGGCACAGAAAGCCGCACAGTTATACTGATTCAATGCTTTCTGAAGCGTATCGAATCTGCACAGCCAGTTATCCGGAAGCTTCTGCTCTCCTTTTTCTTCCCTGTGCTTACGACTCTGAAGATACTCCTCCTCCACAGCCATTCCTTTTTCCACAAGATGGTTCGGTTCATCAAGAAAAAGTATGCTTTTTTCTCTGGAGAAATATTCCAGAAAAGATACCATTTCTTTTTCTCCGACTTTTTCCACTGCAGGATAAATAGTGATCTCATCAAGATTTTCAAGAGACCGCTGGCTTTCTGCATCAAAACTTCTTATAGAGTCAATTTCATCTCCCCATAACTCGATTCTCCAGGGATTTTCCTCTGTAAGAGAGTAAATATCAATAATGCCTCCCCGAACCGAAAACTGTCCCGGCATTTCCACTTGTCCTACTCTCTCATAACCGAGAGCGACAAGAGAGCCTTTAAGAGCATCCAAATCAATGGGGCTGTCGCTTTCATAATGAATCAGACTTTTTTTGATTTCTTCTAAAGGAAGCAGAAAATCCATACAGCCATCTATACTTGTAACTACTGTGATTCTCTCTTTTTCGAGGAGCGCCTTAATCACCTGCATCCTCTGTCGTATCAGTAAATTCCCGTGAATATCCGCCTGAAAAAAGAGAAGGTCCTTTGCAGGATAATAATATACCTCTTTATCATAAAAGCGGTAATCCTCGTAAATTTCTTTTGCCCTTTTCTCATCTTCCGCAAGAATCAGATGAGATGGAAAAAGCCCGGAAAGTCCATACATCATATGGACTTTCTGGGACTCTATACAACCGGAGATTTCCATAATTCCTCTGTTTTCTCCGGTACATTTCTGTATCTGCTCAAACTCTGCAAGACTTTGCAGAGGCTGTATAAATGCTTTCATATAAACCTCTCAGGCTTTTTTACGATTATATTCATTCATAGCTGCATCCGGCCCCTGGGAAAGTATTTTTTCCACAGCATCCCCGGCATTTTCAATTGCTTCATCCACAAGACGTCTGTCGCTGTCTGCAAATCTGGAAAGCACATGGTCTGCCAGATCCCATCCTTTCGGCTTTGCTCCCACACCTACTTTGATGCGCAGAAATTTCTCTGTTCCAAGGCGACGGATAATATCTTTGATTCCGTTATGCCCCCCTGCACTTCCCTGCTTGCGGATTCGAATCTGTCCCGGCTCCAGATCAATATCATCGTAGATAACAACCATCTCTGTCTCTGGATCTATCTTAAAATAATTTGCCATTTCCTGAACAGGACCGCCGCTTAAATTCATAAAGGACAGCGGCTTCATAAGAATTACTTTTTCTCCTCCTATGACACCCTTTCCATACATGGCGTTAAATTTTACCCCTGCCTGGGGAATATTGTATTTCTCAATCAGATAATCAATGGCATCGAACCCCATATTGTGGCGGGTAGCCTCGTACTGCTTACCGGGGTTGCCTAAACCAACAATTAAATACATTTTTTCTGTTCTCCTATCAGTTAAAGTAAACCATTTCTTCTTCAAGCGGGTCACAAATCTGCACATTTTCTGCATACAGAACAATTCCTTCCCCTTGGTATTCCATTCTTCTTTCAAATGCCACTTTTGCTGTGACTTCTACCCATGCTCCCTCGGCAATTTTCGGAGTATATGCGCTTTTGCACACATATCCCAGAAATGTAGTATCGTCTGCACAGCAGGTCATTGCTGTTCTTCCCGGCACAAAGAATTTACTTCCCATTCCTCTTGGTTTTAAAGCTCTTCCCTTAAAGCGCACTGTTTTTCCAACATATGTTTCCGGATGGTCCATTGCGTCCACAAACCAAATTCCATAATCCTCCGGAAGAATATCAATTACAGGTGCATTAATGTCAAATGGCATTTCGTCTTCAAAAATATCGTCAAGCTCACCCTGCTCATCTTCAAAAATAACCTCTGCTCTCTGATTTGCCACCTTGATTCCTCTTCTATAGGTTGGAAGTGGGTCGCCTTTTTTGCAGCGGTTAAATACAACCATGTCTGTATTGCGTACCATATCCATAAAAATAGATTTCATATTTGCCATATACATCTGGAATGTACTTGCGTCTACACATGTAATCTGCTGCTCCACACCCCATCCGGAAGGAAGCTCCATTTTATCAAAATTACTTACAAGCCACATTCCGTTATACTCGATCACAACACGCTCCGGCTGATGGATAATCTCCATTGCGGTAAGACGTTCCGTTGTAAAATCCTCTTCTTTTTCAATAATTTCCACAACTGTATTTCTCTGTTTCAGGGCATCAAGATCGTATTCTTCCTCACCCTCCTCACAAAGAATCAGAAGAGTTTTTCCTTCGATTTCAAAATAATCCTGATTCAGGGTAAAATTAAGGAACGTTGTTTTTCCACTTTCAAGAAAACCTGTGATTAAGTATATCGGCACTCTGATTTCGTCCATATTTATTTTCCTCTCAGATTCCGAAAAGCTGTGCCAGCTTCTCTTCGTTTAATTTAGATCCGATTACACAGAGACGGCCTGTATATTCCGGAGCACCTTCTCTGATTTCTGTTTCTTCCGGAACCATATCAAAGTAAATCCATGTGCCATCACAGGGAAGCATTCCCTTGGCACGAAGAATCACGCCATACTCCTCAGAACCGGACAGGCTGTCCAGAATACCGGTAAGCTCTTCTTTTGTGTATTTACGGATGGTTTCTTTTCCCCAGCTTGTAAATACCTCGTCTGCGTGGTGATGATGATGGTCATAGCCGCAGCCGCATTCATGCTCGTCGTGGTGGTGATGCTCATGGTGATGCTCGTGACCGCAGCCGCATTCATGCTCGCCGTGGTGGTGATGCTCATGGTGATGCTCGTGTACATGTCCACACTCAGGGCATACTTCCTCTTCCATCATTTCCTCTTCGAGAGATACCGGATGTTCCATAACCTCCACAAGCTTCTCTCCGGAAAGCTTCTCAATCGGAGTGGTGATAATAGCAGCTTTTTTATTGATGCTTCTAAGAAGCTCCATTGCTTCCTGCACCTTTTTTTCATCCACAATATCTGTACGACTCATAATAATAGCGCCTGCATACTCTACCTGATTGTTAAAGAACTCCCCGAAATTACGCATATACATACGGCACTTTTTAGCATCTACCACAGTTGTATAGCTATTGAGCGCTATATCGACTTCTTTCTGAACGCCCTGTACTGCCTTGATTACATCAGAAAGTTTTCCTACACCGGACGGCTCGATTATAATTCTGTCCGGATTATATTTTTCTACTACTTCTTTTAAGGAAGCTCCGAAATCTCCCACTAAAGAACAGCAGATACAACCGGAATTCATCTCACGTATTTCAATTCCTGCTTCCTTTAAAAAACCACCGTCAATTCCGATTTCTCCGAATTCATTTTCAATCAGAACTACCTGCTCATTCTGAAAGCCCTCTTTCAAAAGCTTTTTAATCAGTGTTGTTTTTCCGGCTCCCAGAAATCCGGAAATAATATCAATTTTAACCATTTCAAATTCCTCCTAAAATAAAGAGGACATGACCCCGTCATGCCCCCGCTTTTTGTATCATCAGCTCTATCAGCCGTTAATCATAAAGTTCATTAATCTGTCAATATCTTCTTTCTCGTATGCAACGATTTCCAGTTCCGGAATTTCTCCGCCAGAGAAGATGTTTGCAAGAGATACGTACTGGGATAATTTAGATTTCAGATTCAGTCTGTCTCCTTCACCTGTTACCAGTTCTACTCTGCCTTCACAGCTGTCTACTACCTCAAAAAATTTCTCTACGTCTCTAATGTTTGATACTTTCATGTTAATTCTCCTTTCTGGCTGCCGACGGCAAACCTAACATGTACTTTTTTTATTTTCCTGCTTTCGCGCTCATTATAACGCAGGCATCCCAAAATTGCAATAGCTTTTAATATAAAAATATTGCAATTCCGTAAGCCGGAAGCGGATATGCAAAAGAAAACGGTCTGTTGTCACATTCCTTTTTCTCTGCTTTAAATATTTTCGGCTCTGCCATTCCGTTTTCATCAAGAATCAGCTTATAATTCTTTTTCTTCGGCACACCCACTCTGTAATCCGGACGCGCAACAGGAGTAAAATTACATACCACAAGAATGTTGTTTCTCTTTGTGGGTGAATTACGCACGAAGCTGAAAATGCTTCTGTCTCCGTCATTTGCGTTGATCCACTCAAAACCTTCCGGATCGTTGTCCCCCGCATAAAGAGCCGGGTATTTTTTATATATATGAAGAAGGTCTTTCACAAAACTCTTTAAGTTTCTGTGTCCGTCCTCTCCAAGAAGGAACCAGTCAAGTTCTCTCTCTTCGCTCCACTCACGAAGCTGTCCGAAATCCTGTCCCATAAAGAGAAGCTTCTTTCCCGGATGACAGAACATAAAGGCATATCCCGCTTTCAGATTTTTAAACTTCTCGTCCAATTCTCCCGGCATCTTACTTAACATAGAACATTTCAGATGAACTACCTCGTCATGGGAAAGAACAAGTATGTATTTCTCACTGTAAGCATATACCATAGAAAATGTCATTTTATTATGATTGAATTTTCGGAAATACGGGTCAAGCTTCATATATTCCAGGAAATCGTTCATCCAGCCCATATTCCACTTCAGGGAAAATCCAAGTCCGTCCTCTTCTGCCTTTCCTGTTACCTTAGGCCATGCTGTAGATTCCTCTGCTATCATCATCGTTCCGTGATTTCTTCCCAAAACTACAGTATTCAAATGTTTGAAAAATTCAATAGCCTCCAGATTCTTATTTTCTCCATACTTATTTGCCACCCATTCTCCGTCTTTTTTTCCATAATCAAGATAAAGCATAGAAGCAACTGCATCTACACGAAGACCATCTACGTGACACTCCTCCACCCAGAAAAGCGCATTCGCAATAAGGAAGTTTTTCACCTCAGGTCTTCCGTAATTATAAATCTTTGTTCCCCAGTCAGGATGCTCACCCTGTCTCGGATCTTCATGCTCATATACAGCCGTTCCGTCAAAGTTTGCAAGACCATGTGCATCTTTCGGAAAATGAGCCGGAACCCAGTCAAGAATGACACCGATTTTCTGTCTATGAAGATAATCCACCAGATATTTGAAATCCTGCGGTGTTCCGTATCTTGATGTAGGCGCATAATATCCTGTCACCTGATAGCCCCAGGAACCATCAAAGGGATGCTCTGCAATTCCCATAAGCTCCACATGTGTGTAGCCCATTTCTTTTACATATTCCGCAAGTCTTGGCGCAGCCTCTCTGTAAGTGTAAAAACCTTCTTTATTTTCTTCGGTAGGAGAATGCTTCAGCCAGGAGCCAAGATGTACCTCATAAACAGACACAGGCTGAACCTTTTCATCAAAATTCACCCTCTGCTTCATCCATTTATCATCTGTCCACTTATGATCTGTAATATTTGTAATTCTGGAGGCAGTTCCCGGACGCAGCTCTGCTGCATTTGCGTAGGGGTCTGCCTTATAAAGCTCCTCCCCATGTGCTCCTTCAATATAAAACTTATAGAGCTGCCCCTCCTTTGCTCCCGGAACAAACACTTCATAAACACCTATCTCCCCTGCTTTTTGCATGGGATTTGCCTCTGTATCCCAATCATTAAATTCACCGACAACAGAAACACTTTTTGCATTAGGCGCCCATACTGCAAAATAAACGCCTTTTTTTCTTTTTACAGAAGTAGGATGTGCCCCCAGTTTTTTATATATTTCATAATGTGTTCCCTGTCCAAAAAGATACTGGTCAAGCTGTGTAAACTCCATTTTTTCTCCTCCCCGTTTTCCTTATTTAAACGCTGCTATCTCACTTTCATTTGGTTTCAGACGAATACGGAGCATTCCATTTTCTTCAAGGATTTCTTCTCCGCTCAAAAGGCTTGTATATGTTTTTCCTGAAGCAGGCACGCGTATGCAGAGCTCTGCTTCCTGTTCGTCGTTATTTACTGCCACAAGAACGCCTTCCTCTCCCAGAATTCTTGCAAAAGCATACTGCCTGTTTGTAAGAAGAAGTTCCTGATACGTTCCTTCTGAAAGCGCTTTCTGCTCTTTATGAATTTTTCCAAGCGTGCAAATCCACTCATAAAGATTTTTATCCGGCATATTTTCCTTCATTTCCTGAAGATCAATCTTCGGACGAAGAGGCGCGTCATTTCCCCCTTCTTTTCTTCCCTGCACACCAAATTCAGAACCATAATAAATAGAAGGGATTCCCGGAAGCGTAAACAAAAGTGTATGAACCGGATAAATATGTCCCTGCACGTTTAATTTGGAAGCGATTCTGTCCACATCGTGATTATCTACAAAGGAATACAGCTTCATTCCTCTGTAAATTCCTCCGTTCTGGTCGAACTCTCTTCTTATTGTATGGGCAATCTCAAAATAATTGTGGTCGTTATGTCCGGAATAAAGCCCTTTATGAAGCTCATAATTTGTTACGCTGTTTAATTTATCCGGAGAAATGTACCGGCTGTAGTCTCCGTGAATCACTTCTCCCATCAGCCAGAAATCTTTCTTTCTGGCATCTACGAAACGCCGCATTTCTTCCATAAAAGAAAATTCCAGACAGTCCGCGCAGTCAAGGCGGATTCCGTCAATGTCAAACTCATCAATCCAGAACCCGATTACATCAAGAATATACTCCCGTACCTTCGGCTCCCAGTAATTTAAGTTTACCAGCTCAAAGCAATTTCTCCATGCTTCATATCCAAATCCATCATTATAAGGGCTGTTCCATCCGAAATTGATTCCTTTATACCAGCTGCAGTATGGAGACTGCTCTCTGTTTTTGATAATATCCTGAAATGCAAAAAACTCACGTCCTGTATGATTAAATACACCATCCACAACAATGCGAATCCCAAGATCATGCGCTATTTTCACAAACGCTTTAAAGTCTTCATTATCTCCAAGACGTCTGTCTACTTTTTTGTAATCCTTTGTATCGTATCCGTGTGTCGTGGATTCAAATAACGGCCCTATATAAACAGCCGTACATCCAAGAGTCGCAACATGGGGAAGCCATTCCTTCAGTTTCTCAAAGCGGTGAACTGTTTCTTCCTGCTCATTTCTCGCCGGAGCCCCTGTCATTCCTATCGGATACATATGATAAAATACTGCTTCTTCAAACCATTTTCCCATTTTGTCCTCGATTCCCTGCATCTGTTTAAATCTGCAATTTTATTCTAAATGACTTTCGGTCAATCATATATGGTTATATTATACCAATATGTACATATCACGTCAATTATTTTTGGTTGTTTTAACGACAAAACAGGGACGGATCCTGTCTTTTACCCAGTGCCCTGTCCCTGTCTTATCTCGGCAGCCTAAACTGCTATGTAGTATTGTATTTCCGTATGAAATTTTACTAAGCTTCTTCTCCCGAACTTCCGTCCGACATTTCTTCTCCCGAACTATCGCCTTCTCCACTTTCGTTCATACTGCCTTCTGAACCATCTGATACTTCGTCACCGGTTCCGTCTCCGACAGTTCCCTGAGAATCAGCTGATACTTCATCCTCTGAACCGCCTGTAAGAGAATCATCTTCTCCTTTATAACCGGCTACCAGACCATTATCAAAACTGCTCTGCCAGAAATCTGAATAACTTGCATTCTGGAGGTCTACACCTTTTGCCTCTGCCATTTCGCTTACTGTTACAAGCTTATATCCCTTTGCGATCAGATCAGGAATCAGCTTCAGAGCTGCCTGCACAGAAGGTTCGTGAATATCGTGCATCAGAATAATAGAACCGTCTGTCAGATCACCATTCATCACTGCCTCATAATCTGCCTGAGCGTTCATAAGCTTCCAGTCAAGCGTATCAAGAGACCACATGAAGAACGGTTTCTGCACGATATCATAAACGTGCTGGTCAGCGCTTCCATAAGGCGCTCTTGCCACAGAAGCTGGCTGTCCGCAGGCTTTAATAAGAGCTTCATCTGTCTTCGAAAACTCCTCCGCTATGCCATTTTCATCAAGTGTCATTAAATCCCAGTGATGCCAGGAATGGCTTCCAATCTCACATCCCATTTCCTGCATTCTTTTTACCGTATCCGGATATAACTCCACATTCGGTCCCAGCATGAAGAAAGTCGCTTTTGCATTATTTTCTTCAAGGCAATCAAGAAGCTGATCTGTATACTCGCCCGGACCATCATCAAATGTCAGTGCAAGCATCGGACGTTTCTTTTCTTTATTATAAGTTCCATCTTCATTAAAGAAATAGTCTTTCACACCCTTTGTCACCCAACCGGTCTGTATATAACCATTTTCGTCAAAGGAATATTCTGCTCCGTCTATTTCCTGAAAACCATTTGCATAATACGTTCCGTCCGCATTCTGATACCAACGGCCTTCATCGCTTTCATGCCAACCGGGAGTCATTACCGATAGCTTACTGGCATCGCCCTTTCCCTTCAACGGCTGGCGAATGGCTACGTTAGGATCTGCTTCTGCTGTCTGAGCCTGTACTTCTATGGTTTTACCCTGAGATTTCTTGTCTTTTTCTCCATCTCCGCGGTTCATAATCGGAAAAATCACGCCTTTTATTACAAATACAACAACCAGTACTGCCGCTATTGCATACGTGGCAAGCCGGGTATATTTTCGTATCAGCATCTGGCGTTTTTTCTGCCGCATCCTCTCCTGTATAACTCTCTTATCCATTCTGTTTCTTTCCCCACTTTGTCTGTATTGCTCATATTGTACGTTTTTTGTACGGTTTTATTTTCCAAATCCATAATAGCTCATTTTGCAGATAATTACAATGGTTTTCATCTAAAGATTTTATTAAATCTTACAGCACCTGTTTCAGCTCCAGATCATCTGTCACCAGGAGAATATCGGCGTCTTTTCCAGGAGTGATGGAACCTGTCTCATTATAAATTCCAATACTCTTTGCAGGATTTCTTGTAGCTGCAAAAATTGCTTCTGCAAGCGGGATTCCAAATTCTACCGCCTTACACATACAGCCGTAAAGGTCTGTTGCAGAACCGGCAATTGTTCCACTCTTTAAAGTAGCTTTTCTGTCTTTTACTGTAACCTCCTGGCCACCAAGCTCATATGTTCCATTTGCCATTCCTGTCGCTCTCATGGAATCGCTGACAAGAACTACTCTCTCCGGTCCGAACATCTCAAATGTTGCACGTACAACAGACGGGTGAATATGGATTCCGTCACAGATAAGTTCCACCATACAGCTTTCATCGTCTCTTGCAGCGCCAATAAGTCCCGGATCTCTGTGTGCAAACGGCTTCATTGCATTAAAAAGATGAGTAACGTGATGCGCCCCTCTTTTCATTGCCTCTTTTGAAGTCTCATAGTCTGCCGCCGTATGTCCAAGAGAAATGCATACCTCATCATGAACTTCATCAATGAATTCCATCGCACCTTCTGTATCAGGAGCCAGAGTTACAAGTTTTACCATATTTCCGGATTCCTCATTCAGCTCTCTGAAAAATTCTGCCATCGGCTTTTTAATATATCCTTCTACATGAGCGCCTTTTTTACTGGAAGCCAGAAATGGACCTTCCATATTAATGCCGCGTACATGCGCGCCTTCTTTAAAATCTCCAACTTCTTTTATTGTTGCAAAAATCTCTTTCAACTGTTCCAGCGGAAGAGTCATAGAAGTTGGGCAATAAGAGGTAACGCCGCTTTTTTTCTCATATTCCAGGATTTTTTTCAATCCCTCCACATCTGCATCACAGAAATCAAATCCTGCAGCTCCGTGGCTATGCACATCAACAAGACCTGGAATCACTTTCAGACCGGAAGCATCCACTACTGTTTTATCTGTTACCAGTGACTCATCCTCCACTATCTTATTATTTTCAATGTACACATCTTTCACACAAAAAGTACCATCCTCCTGAAATACCTCTCCATTTCTGATGATCATAATACTTGCCTCCCGTTTTCTTTTTTTATTTTAATTTGTATTACTTACTGCTCTACAGTCGGAGTCTCTTCGGAAGCTGCTTCTTCTGAACCGGATTCCTCCGCGCCTTCTGTCTCCTCCACAGCTTCTTCCCCTTCTGCTGAAGCACTTCCGTTTCCGCTTACTCCTACTGTTCCGTTTTCTGAAATCTTTTCTTCTATATTCGCATTCTCTGCAATAAATCGTTCCACACGGATAAGCCCGATTGTTGTATCCACAGACGCCTGTCCATATGTGTCCACAAGAGCTGCAAGATCCTTCACTCCATAATTTTGAATCAGCTCGTCCTGAACCGCAAGGCTTTCCTTATCTTCCAGAGTCATACCCTCTGCATCCATGATTCCCTGAAGGATCAGATTCTGTTTTACTCTTGCCTCCGCATATTCCTGACATTGTGTCTCAAATGCTTCCTTAGACACCTGCTGGCTTTCCAGATAATCTTCCAGCTCCATTCCACCCTGTTTTGCATAAGACTTTATCTGCGTCTCAAATTCTGCGTATGCTTCTTCTACATCTTTCTCCGGATATTCCTTTACTTCAGAAGCTTCATAAACCTGATTCCATGCGTTCTGATAGAGAATGCTTTCCGCCATCTGTTCTGCACTTTTCTGAAGAAGTTTCTTCTTATCCTCTTTATATTCTTCAACTGTCTTAAAGTCTGTATTCTTTGCCACCCAGTCGTCGTTTAATTCCGGAGCTCTCTTAAAGGACTGCAGGGTAATTTTAAATACCACATCTTTTCCGGCCATGGACGGCTCAATATAATCCTCCGGAAAAGTAAGGGGAACATCTTTTGTCTCTCCCTTTTTCATTCCCAGAATACCGTCCTCGAATCCCGGAATATAGCCGCCGGAACCAATTGTTATTTCCTGATTTTCTGCAGAACCACCGTTAAATTCCTTACCGTTTTCTGTTCCTACATAATTGACAACTACGGTATCTCCCTCTTCTACCACGCCGTCTTTTACTTCTTCCTTAGTCATCGCAAGATCCTGAGAGATACTTCCTTCCACCTCTGCATCTGTGATAGTTTCAACTACCTTCTCAAGAGAAAGACCTTTATACTGTCCAATTGTAATATATTTATCGATATCCTTCACAGAAACAAGGCGTGTTCCCTCCCCGGATTTCTTCGTATCTTCTTTCTCTTCTGTCTTTTCCTCAGAAATTTTTGTTTCCTCTGCTGCTTTTTCCTTTATGCCGCAGGCTGTTCCTGCAAATGCAATACATATTGTTAAAATCATAAGATATACTTTTTTCTTCATGTCCGCTTCCTTTCTGCGTTGTTCTTTGTTCAAATCTTATAGTTAGACGATGCCTTACGAATTGTTTCGCCCTTCGTGCTTCCACAATTCTACCCTGGCATCTACATCTCCGGTACCGGTGTTGGTCTGGATGAATCCCAGACTTCTGATACATCAAATAAATCGCTCACCATATCCGGATTATAATACATTCTGTAACCATCCAGGTTTCTTCTTCCCTGACGGAAATATTCATCTGTAATCTGGATCCAGTATTGGTTGGAATCCACATTGCAATAGTAATTATAACCCCTGCTCTTATAATATGCAAACTTTGGATTATCCATAGAATAATTCTCCCAGTTCCCAATATCCGCTCCAAAAGCAAAGATGATCATATCTGTTTTTCCGAGGATGGGAGCTACATTTTTTTCCCATTTCTCATTGTCTGCCTGAAGCTCCTCCACACTTGACTCTGTAGCGTTTTTATGTCCCCAGGTATGGCTTGCAAATTCCCAGCCGCTTTTCTTAAGGGCTTCCGCTATCTTTTTTGCATCTTTCACTTCTTCATCGAAATTGAAATCCGGATTATTTTCCAGAAATTCTTTCTGATTATCCTGAAGATTTTTTCCGGTTTTATACGCGCTGTCCGTCCTGTATCCAAACACACCGTTATAGCCGGTCATCGCAAGGATTCCTTTTCTTCCTCTGTAGGAGAAATCAGGGTGCTTTTTCACAAAACTGTCCAGAAGAGGAACCATATCATAATCTCCCACGGAAACGCTACCATCGTCTTCCTTATATTCGCATTTTACATTCCCGTTTTTATCGAGAACCATTCTGCTGGCAAATCCGTCTCCATCCATATAGTGATAATAGCTCACATCGTCCTGTGAAAGAACAAAGGCTTTTTTCCCCGGAGGAAGCATAATTTTCCCCCTGGACATCGTTCCATCCTCATTCACTTTTGCCATATCATGAGGACTTACAAGAACGTATCCTTTATCATACATACTTCGTATGATTTTATTAAACTCACTGACAGTTGTCATCATCTGGTTGTAGCCCGCCTCGTCGGAATCCCCGTCAAAGGCTTTTGAAGTATCCACGATCAAAGTATGGAAAAATACATGCGTCACTTCTTCAAGCGGATATTCTACACAAGTTGTTCTTGTATTTTCATACTCTGTTACCGCTTTCTGAAAAGCTTTTGTGTTTTCATATTCCGGCTGCTCTTTCAGATACTTGATTGCTTTATCATAATTATATTGTGCCGCCATCTTATCTGCACGAGCCAGAATCTTTTTCCCTTCTTCGTCCAGATTTTCACTTTCTTTTTCTTTCTCTGTTTTCTTTTCAGGCGCTTTCGAAGGTTTCGGTGTAGGTGTAGCCGTCACCTCAGGCTTCGCATCCACCGCCCTTGGTCCCTCCTTCGAATAAAATGACTTCTCTTCAAATGGAAGAACACTGCATCCTCCCAAAAATACAGAACTACAAAGAACCGACAATAAAATGCCAAGCCCTCTTTTTTTCATTTAATAATCCCCTTTCGCATTTATAATCCCCTTTGAACTAATTAACCCATTGGTTTTACCGGAGTCGGTCTTGCCGGGTCAAAAACTGCTTTTGCATCAAACAAATCCTCCAGCATCTCCGGATTGTAATACATACGGTATCCATCCAGGTTTCTCCTTCCCTGACGGAAATATCTATCGCGTATCTGTACAAAATACTTACTGGAATCCACATTACAGAAATAATTATATCCCTGGCTTTTGAAGTATTCAAATTTATCACCGGAATAATCTTCATAATCTGTTAAATCTGTGCCGAATGCAAAAATAATAATGTCTGTTCCCCCGATAACCGGATCTACATTTTCTTTAAACTTCTGCGTGTCTGCCTGAAGCTTTTCAAGAGAAGCCGTCCCTACATTCTGATGTCCCCATGTATGACTTGCAAACAACCAACCATTCGCCTTCATCGCCTCGGCAACTTTCTTTGCTTCCTCTCTCTCTTTATCAAGATTAAAATCCGGATTCTCTTCCAGCCATTTTACCTTATCTGCATCCAGATCATCCGGACGTGTTTCATAGCTTATATCTGTTCGATATCCCAAAACCCCGTTATATCCTGTAAGTGCCACAATTCCCTTTGCCCCTCTGTACGAAAAATCCGGATGCTTCTCCACAAAGCGGTCAATTAAAGGTACCATATCGTAATCTCCCACAGAAACACTTCCATCATCTTCTATATACTCATTTCGGACTTTCCCCTCCTCGTCCACAATAAGTTTTGACGGATAACCGTCCCCTGCCATATAGTGATAATAGCTCACATCATCCTGTGAAAGAACAAACGGAATTTTTCCCGGTGGAAGAAGAATCTCTCCCGGCGTCATATTGCCGTTTTTATCTACCTTTGCCATGTCATAAATACTAACCATGACATATCCCCTGTCATACATTTCCTGGGTGATTTTATTAAATTCATCAATAGTAGTCATAACCTGATTATAATCTGCTTCTTTATAATCTCCGTCAAAGGCTTTCTTCGGATCCACAATCATCGTGTGGTAAAATACATGCGTCACTTCCTCAAGCGGCCAGGATACGCAGGTTGCTTTTGTCTCCTCAAATTTCTTTACCGCCTCCTGCATTTTTTCATTCTTCTCATAATCCGGCTCCTTTTTTAACAGCTGAATTGCACTGTCATAATCGTACTGTGCTGCAAGAAGCTCCGCTTTCTGAAGCGCACCGCCTGACTCCTTCAGTTTATCTTTTTTCTTCTTTGAATCTGTATTCTCTGCTTTCGCATTTTTCTCAGATGTATTGTTCGTATTTACTGCCTGCGCTTCTGTATTTGCCTCGCCTTTCACCTTTCCTTTTTCACGAACTCCCACGTAAATGCCACCTGCTGTAATCGCAACTGCAGCCATAGCCACAGCCGCAAGCTGTATCCTCCGGCGTCTCTGTTCTTTTTTTCTGCGAAGCTCTATACGCTTTTTCCTTATCTGGCGGCGTCTCTCATATTCCTCATCAGAAAGCCTCTCCCGAAGTTCTTCTGTTTTCTTTACATTCTTTTCATCTTTGCGACTCTCACTCATCTATCTGTTTACTCCTTCGCTAATCCTTTTTCAATAGTATTTGCTTCTCTTGCATTTTATTATACAGTTTGAGCCCCTTATTTTCCACTGTTTTTGTCCAAAAAATATACAACTTAAAAAGTAAATTTCTGCATCTGTAATCTGCGTAATTAAGAATTGCCTTTTTTTATAAACAATGATAAAATAGATTTTATGAAATTATTTACATATTCAGGAGGATTCTTATGAGTACAGTAACAACCGTCCTTCTGGTCATTCTGATCATTCTGGTCATTGCTCTTATTGCTCTCTATTTCTGGGGCAAAAAAGCACAGAAGAAGCAGGACGAACAGCAGGCTCAAATCGAAGCAACAAAACAGACCGTTTCCATGCTGGTAATTGATAAAAAGCGAATGCGTCTGAAAGAATCCGGACTTCCACAGATGGTTATCGACCAGACTCCTAAGATGCTGCGCCGTTCTAAACTTCCGATTGTAAAAGCAAAGGTTGGTCCTAAGATTTCTATTTTAATTGCAGATGAAAAAGTTTTCGAACTGATTCCTGTAAAAAAAGAAATTAAAGCAGAAGTAAGCGGTTTATATATTGTAGGCGTGAAGGGCATCCGCGGTTCTCTGGAAGCTCCGACCCCAAAGAAAAAAGGATTTTTTGCCAGATTCAAAAAGAATAAAGACAAATAACCACAAAAGGAATTACCAGTTAAAAATATTAATTAACTGGCAATTCCTTTTTTACAGTACTTTTTATCAACTCTCTCTCTCTAAATCTAAAGAAAGCATTTGAATCGCTTCCAGGGAAATATTTTGTATGCTTGCAACCTGTTCTTTCACTACTTCAAACCGCGCTGCCATTGCAGAACTATTATCTACATAAGCACCTTGTTTCTTTGGAGAGATATAAATATACATACCATATTTTAATATCTCTTCTTTGTAGGGTAAAATGTCAATTTCCCATGTCTCGCCATTGCAGAAATTATCATGGAACATCTCTCCATTACAAAACGCATATCCTATATCGCCTTCATATTTAATCTTTAAAATAAGTTGCTTTACATTTTCAAAATCTTCCGGTTTAAATTTTAATATAGCTCTGGCATTTACAATTTTTGTAGAAGAAACAGGACTTCCAACCACAGGTCTTTTTAATTTTCCGTCTCCTTCTTTATTTATAGTGCTTCTATCTTCATACGAGCATTCTAATTCTTTATTTTGAGAAAAAGTTTCAAATCTTTTAAATATCCCATACCTGCCCGTACATTTTAACTGTTTCCCCGCAATTGTTATTTCATTCTTTTCACATGGAAAGATGGAAAGATTAATATTTTTTCCCATCGTATATTCCATTTCAAATTTTTCATCCTTATATAAAACAGGAACTTCCGAAAAGACAATCCGTCTTCCTTCAAATGTATCTAACTGCCACAGATTCATTATATCTTCTTCTGTGATGGATACAACAACACATTTCTTTCCATCTTTTCCCATAAAAGAAAATACACCGCATTGCTCAGGTTCTACTTGAACATGTCTTCCGGAAACTGAACATCCCTCTATCTCCTCAAATGTCATTATATTTTCAAATACAAATTCTCTTTGCATGCCGCCTGCACCGGCAAAAATATAATAGTCTGCTTCCTGTCTTTTTATTCTTGTAACCAACTGTACTGTTGCATACTTTAATATATTCCCATGAATCTCAAACCATAATGGCAAAATAGCGCAGCATTCTTTTCTCAAATTCAGGCTGCCTTTTTCCGGAACTCTTACCGTTCCTTTATCTGTATGAATCTCTACTGAAAAGTCTTTCTGTTCAATCCCCTCTACATGATCCTGATAGTTATTCAAAAAGAGAAATCCTTTTCCTTCTTCATCTACCCGCACAACATACCTTAACGTTTCCACATCTTCTGGCTGCTGCGTTAGCGCTTCTTTGGAAAGAACTGTCTTTGTCGCTACAAACTCTTCCTGAAATTCACAATAAAATAAATGTTGCTCTTTTAAAAAATGATATGATGGCCGAACCTGTCCAAATTCTCCTAAAGGCGCCTGATAATCATATGAAAACTTGGGAACTGCACATTCATTTAAGTATGGAACCTTTTTTCCCTTAGGGTGTGTTCCTCCATGATACATATAATATCCAAGAAAGTTGCAGCCGCTTCCTGTTTTTACCTGAGCAAGCGCCCCTACACTTTCCATTGGCAATTTAAAACGATACGGATAATATACATTCATCCCTCCACCCATTTCACAACAGGCATAAGGAAAATCCTCTGCTGGATACTCTGGATCAAAGTTATAATATTTAGGAGCTGTATTACTATGAAAATCTCCATACAAATATTCTGCTGTAGCTGGATGTTCTTTTAACTTTCCATCATAAAACATCCATGGTCTGAAGGCATATCCTCCCCATAATGGAAAAACTGTGTCAACAGGTGCACAGGCTCCTCCCCATGCAGTCGCCGTATAAAGTGGTACATCAAAACCTGCTTCCTTAGCTATTTTCTTTAATGTTGCCATATGCGAAATTCCATCTCTTCCGCTTACAACCCATTCTTTACTATTTTCTGTCGTCATTTCCCACGGACAAGACGCATGCTCATGTTCATTTTCCAGTTGAACTCCAATTACTGGTCCCCCGTCTTTAAATAAAAGCCCTTCTGCCTGAGCATATATTTCTTCAAAAAATCTTTTTGTATATTTTAAATATTCCGGATCATCACATCTTATATCAAAAGGCTTCCCAAACATCCAATCTGGAAACCCACCATTCCTACATTCTCCATGTGAAAAAGGACCTATACGCAGAATCATATACATCTTATGTTTTTTGCAGATTTCTAAGAATTTCCGTAAATTTTTATTACCTTTCCAATCAAATTTTCCCTCTTCCTCTTCATGGTGAATCCAAAAAATATAGCTTGCAATTATATTTAGACCACCCTGTTTCATTTTGATAATTTCATCTTCCCAAAGATTAGAATTTATCCTGGAAAAGTGAGCTTCTCCACATATTGCGAAAAATGGTTTCCCCTTATACTGTAGATAATAGTTTCCAATTTCAAATTTTCTTCCCTTTTCATCATATCCACCCATATCAATAGGCGCCTTGTATATTGGATTTTTTATTTTTCTGGCATCAATACTATATTCTCTCATATCTACCTCCAAAGTAACCTATTTTGATGTTCCTACAATACCCTCTACAAACTGTTTCTGCATAGTTAAAAATACTATAATAATTGGCAGTGTAGCCAATACAATTGCCAGCATCAGTTGTCCATAATCCACATAGTATGCAGATGACAAAGAAGATAACAAAAGAGTAAATGTTTTCTTTTCATTACTCTGGATAACTATTAATGGCCAAAGATAATTATTCCACTGCTTCATAAATGCATATATGGCTGCTGCAGCAAACGTCGATTTCATAGGCGCCATAACAAGCTTAAAGAAAATCTGAAATTCATTTGCACCGTCCACCCTGGCTGCTTCAATCAGCTCTGTAGGATACGATTGAAAATTCTGTCGAAAGAAAAATACAAGAAATGGCATTGCAATTGTAGGCAGAATAACCGCTGCATGGGAATCCAGCATATTTACCTTAGATGCCATTTTAAAAAGAGGAATCATTTGTGCAGAAAAAGGAATCATCATTGAAAATAAAAATAAAGCATATACTATATTTTTCCCTTTAGATCTATATTTTTCGAATCCATATCCCGCCATAGCACAAATAAAAACAGATAAAAAAGTATAAATCAATGTGATTTTAATTGTATTTGCACAAATCAAAAATATATTTGCTGTTGACTGAAGATTATTCCAGTTCTCTTTTAAATTCCTACCAAAATTTATAATTCCCTTTGTAATATCAACACTAGAATTAGTTGCCCCTGTCAGCATCCAGTAAAAAGGAAATACAGAAACAAAAACAAACATCAATAGAAAAAAATACATTACGACATTCCTGATTTTTTTATTCATTTCTAATCCTCCTTTCCTGCAACACTAAACTGTATAATCGCTAATATAATCATAATGAATACAACAACATATGATATAGCCGATGCATAACCAAAGTTTGGAGCATATACAAATGATTGATTGTAAATATAGTGAGAAATAGTAAGAGTTGAATTTGCAGGTCCGCCTTGAGTAATATTCATCGTTTCATCAAAAAGCTGCAGCGTTCCATTTGTAGACATAATCGTTGTCAGTAAAATAATAGGTTTCAATTGTGGTATTGTAACTCTGAAAAAAGTTTGAATGCTATTTGCCCCATCCACTTTTGCAGCTTCAAACGTTTCCTTTGGAATATTCTGTAAAGCAGATAAGTAAAAAATCACATTATATCCTGTCCATCTCCAAATCATCGCAATTATAATAACTGCCCTTGCCCATGTAGAATCCTGAAGGTATTGATATGGTGCGTCTAAAATCCCCAAAGCCATAAGAACCTTATTTACAATTCCATCCAAGGAAAACATCATTTTAAACAAAATCGAATAAGCTACTAGCGATGTTACACATGGAAGAAAAATGGAAGTTCTAAAAAAACCCTTCAATTTTAGACTTTTATTATTCAATACAGTTGCCAGTACCAGGGCTAACACAAGCATAATTGGTACCTGAATAATCATATATAAAAATGTGTTTTTTAAAGATTGTAAAAATATTCCGTCGCCAAACATTCGCTTAAAATTTCTAAATCCTGCAAACACATATTTTCCACCTTCGAAACTTTGAAATGCCAACACTAAAGATTCTATTGCTGGGTAAATGGTAAATATAATATATAATAAGAATGCAAGCGAAATAAAAATCCACCCATATACATTGTAATTTGGTCCCGTTTTTTTTCTATGTCTCATCTGTTACGCTCCTCTTTTTAAAGGGCTGTGCACCATATCATACACAGCCCTTGTAAATCATCTGCCTAATTGATTTGTCAACTGTGCTTCTGCCTGTTCCAAAGCGCCCTTAACATCTGTACTTCCTGCAAAAAGATTAGAAAGTCCTGTTGTAATTGCATCGTTAGCCTCTGCTACATAACCACCGAAATTAACAGGTATTACATCTGGAAGTATTTCTGCAAAAAGCCCATTTAATTTCTGACCTCCGAAAAATTCATCTTCTTCCTCATATACACTTGTTTCATATGCCGGAAGGTAAGAACCCATAGCACCCTGATTTCTCATGATAGTATCGTAAAAATCTGTATTTCCTTCCCATACTTTCTGAAGAAAATCAATCGCTTCTTCTTTCTCTTCCGAATTTTCAAGCACATACCAGCTTGAACCACCTATATTTGAAGCATTAATAGAATTTTCTAATGTAGAAACTCGTGGGATTCTAGCTGCTTTCCATAATCCGGACTGATCTTCCGCCTGCCTAATGGAAGAAATAAACCACGGAGCGTTTACCACAGATGCAACAGTTCCGTTATTTAAAGCTCCTGCCCTTCCTTCTGTACTTTCTGCCTCATAAAGAATGCCTTCTTCTTTCATTTTCAAAATAATCTCAAATGCAGCTTTTAACGCCTCATTATCTTTAATATTTATATTTCCTTCTTCATCAAAATACCATAAACCGCAGGACTGCATAATCGCTCTTACAAGAGTAGTCTTATTATTTGCAATCTCTACAATCATCTGTACTCCTGTTTTTTCAGTTACATCTTTTCCAATTTCAATAAATTCATCCCATGTTAAATCCTGCATATCTTCATCTGTATAACCAGCTTCCTGAATAAGATCGGATCTGTAATATAGAGCTGTAGCTCCTGTATCAAACGGTACTGCATATGTTTTCCCATCTACTGTAACTGCGTCTACTTTAAACTGTAAAAACTGGCTATAATCAAATTTATCAGTCAAGTCTACAAAAGAGCCTGGGAAAGTGTTCAAATATTTTCCAGATACATAATCTTCCAAAAGAACAATATCCGGTAAACCACTGCCTCCACCAGCTAAAGCAGTTTGAAGTTTTACATAAACATCTTCTTTAGACAAGCTGACAACATCTACATTCACATTTGCATCCGGATTTGTCTGAGCATAAACTTCTGCAGCTTCTTTCATAACTGCTACATTAAAATTATCATCCCACGCCCATACTGTAATTGTTTTTTCTTCTTCTGCTGAAACAACACTTGCAGGTACTACCATTCCCACTGCCATGGCTACGGCTAATGTCATTGCTGTTAATTTTCTCTTCATTATTTTTTCCTCCTTTTCTTTTGGTTCTTATATACGAACTTTATTTCTATATACGTTCCGTGAATTAATAATACCATACCATGATACTCTTGTAAACTATCTTTTTTATTTTCTATATTTCCTTCAATATTTACACATATTTTTTGTGCATTATTACCTAATTATTCTCTATTAAAATTTTTTATTGCATTTTTTATTGCGTTTTATATCTATTCTCATTTCTCTCATTGACACATTTTTCCATGAATGCTATAATGTTTTTAATTCTTATATACGAACTACAAACCAATATACGTTTTAGGAGGAATATCTATGGAACAAGATAAAAATATTCACAGATCAACCAGCCGTGTACTGGACATATTAGAATTAGTAGCAGAAAATCCCTCTGAATACACTCTGACCGATATTTGTTCTGCTACGCATTCTCCTAAAAGCAGCCTTTATCCAATATTATACACTTTGACTGCCCGGCATTATCTCGCTATCGACAACAATTCTCACTATAGAATTGATTATGCCGCTCACAAAATAGGAACTGCTTATTTGTCTCAAATGAATTTTCTGGACGAAGTAGAAAAAATTTTAACCAATCTTACTAATATATGCCTGGAGACCTCTCACTTTGCCACACTTGCAAATGGAGAAGTCCTTTATTTAAAAAAGATTGATTCTCCGGAAACTATACGAATGACTTCCCGTGTAGGGATTACTCTTCCAGCATACGGTACATCTTTAGGTAAAGCTCTTCTCATTGATTATGAATTAAACGATTTGAAAAAGCTGTACCCTAACGGATTAAAGGCGTTAACACCTAATACCATTACAGACTTTAATACCTTACTGGAACAACTTTATGAAGCCAGAATTACCGGATATACTTATGAAATAGAAGAATCCAATCCATATATCCGTTGCTATGCTGTTCCTATACGTCAAAAAGGTCGTGTAGTAGCTGCCGTTAGCGTTGCTATTCCTGTATTCCGTTTTTCTGACACAAAAACAAACCTTGTTCAAACCCTGCTTTTTGACGCAAAAAGCAAAATAGAAAATATATTGGATAACATTGGTTCTGATTTTACCAATTTAATCTAATATCCTCCTGCAATTCAAAATACGAAAGGAGACTCTTCCATGAACCAGGTCATTACCATTGGAGAAACTATGGCTTCATTTGTTCCTTTTGAACAGACAAGCCTTTCCTATGGACCGCCTATAAAAATGCGAATTGCCGGTGCAGAAAGTAACACTTCAATCGGGCTGGTCCATCTTGGTCATCCCGCTGCATTTATAACCCGATTAGGGACAGACCATCTTGGTAAATATGTACTCCGCATGATTCGCGCTGAAGGTGTTGATGCTTCTTATATTATCTCTGACCCAGAATATCCTACTGGCATCATGTTTAAAGAACCCTCATTTCACCAGGAAACAACTGTTTATTACTATCGCAATGGTTCCGCTGCTTCTCATTTAAGACCTTTAGATCTTCCAGAGCAGGCTATTGCTTCCGCAAAGATACTTCATTTTACAGGTATTACCCCTATTTTAAGCTCATCCTGTAAGGAAACTATTTTTGCAGCTATTGAAATTGCATCTGCTAACGGATGCGCCATCAGTTTTGACCCTAATATACGTATGAAATTATGGAAAAATAATGATTATCGTCCATTAATGCGGGATATTATCTCTCACTCCACATATTTACTTACAGGTCTTGAGGAGGCAAAAATTTTATACGATTCTGATAATATTACAAAATTGTCCAAAACAATTTTGTCTTCAGGAACTACACAATGCCTTGTAATTAAAGACGGAAGTAATGGGGCGTATATATGTAATGATTCAGGGGTTACTAAAATCCCGCCTGCTTCCTGTAATTGTATTGATCCTATAGGTGCAGGCGATGCTTTCAATGCAGGTTTTTTATCAGGGATTTTGGAAAGCAAAACTTTTACCGAAAGCGGAGCTATTGGTGCCATTTGCGGAGCAAGTGTTACTGAATCTATGGGCGACACCGAAGGCATGGTTTCTAAAGCAGAATTAGACCGTATATTAAACAATGTTTCATTTACCAACCGCTGAATATTTTCTGATTCTCCCAGATTAGAAAGGAATTTATATGAATAACATCATCAGAAAAAATCCCGTTATTGCCATTTTAAGAAACATTCCTGAGAAATGTCTTATTCCCTATATGCAGAGCATTTATGATGGAGGTATTCACGCATTTGAAATTTCTTTCAGCACTGCCAACGCTGATTCACTGATTTCATATACCAAAAAAAATATGCCTTCTGACACGTTAATTGGCGCAGGTACAGTATTGAACATAAAAGATGTGGAAAAAGCGCAAAATGCCGGTGCTGACTTTATGCTTTCTCCATCCACCAATCCAAAAGTTCTGAAATATTGCACCGACTATAAAATCCCTTTTCTTCCAGGTGCATTTACACCTACAGACGTTGCAGTATGTATGGAACACGGGTATCATACAATAAAACTTTTTCCTGCCAGTGAAGCGTCTCTTACCTACAGAAAAGCCCTGAACGGCCCTTTTCCTCTGGCAAAATTTGTAGCAGTAGGAGGCGTATCGCCTCAAAATGCTCTTGAATATTTAAAAAACGGCTATATTGGAGTTGGAATCGGTAATTCTCTTTCAGATCCTACTGATTTCCAAAATAAAAACTGGGATAAAATTTGCTCTTCTACAAAAATCTTTATAGAACATTTAAGAAAGGAAGGTTTGTATGAAAATTAAAAATGTTAATACATATCTTGTCCGCCCCCGTTGGTGCTTTGTAGAAATTATTACAGATGACGAATTTGAAGGTTGGGGCGAAGCGGTAATTGAAGGCAAGGCTTCTTCTGTAAAGGCTTGCGTAGAAGAAATGACCGAATATCTTATCGGCGCTGACCCCAGACAGATTGAAGACATTTGGACGCTTCTTTACCGAGCTGCATTTTACAGAGGCGGTCCTATTTTAATGAGCGCCATATCTGGAATTGATCAGGCATTATGGGATATTAAAGGCAAATATTTTAATGCTCCTGTCTACGAACTGATGGGAGGAAAATGCCGTCAAAAAATGAAAATATATTCTTGGATTGGCGGCGATCGTCCTTCTGACGTGGCAAAAGCAGCTAAAGAAAAACAAGAAGCTGGTTTTCATGCTATTAAGATGAATGCAACTGAAGAATTACAATACATTGATACTTATGATAAAATCGACGCTGTTTTAGAGCGAGTTGCCTCTATTCGGGAAAAGGTAGGAAAATATTTTGGAATTGCTATAGATTTCCATGGACGTGTTCATCGACCAATGGCAAAAATCCTTGCCCGCAAATTAGAAGAATTTAATCCCATGTTTATAGAAGAGCCTGTGTTATGTGAAAATATGGAAGCATTTAAGGAAATTGCAGCATCCAGCAATATCCCAATCGCCACAGGAGAGCGCCTGTTTTCCAAATGGGATTTTAAACGGTTATTTTCATATGGTGGCGTCGATATTATTCAACCGGATTTATCTCATGCCGGTGGCATTACCGAAGTAAAAAAAATAGCCTCCATGGCAGAGGCTTATGATATTGCTCTTGCTCCTCACTGTCCTCTCGGTCCAATTGCCCTTTCTGCTTGTCTTCAAGTGGATGCCACCTGTCACAATGCAGTAATTCAGGAACAAAGCATTGGGATTCATTATAATGTAGGAAAGAGCGTTCTTGATTATATAAAAAATCCTGAAGACTATAAATTTACAGACGGATATGTTCAGCTTCCTGTAAAACCTGGTCTTGGATTTGAAATTAATAAAGAACTTATACTGGAAGAAAATAAAACTCCGCACCATTGGAAAAATCCTGTATGGCGGCATAAAGACGGCTCCATAGCAGAATGGTAAACATATTACTAAAAAGACTCCTCCTTATGGAAGTCAGGTATCATTATGCCCGATTCCTCTATAAGAAAGAGTCTTTTATTTTACAGAGAAAAATTCTCCGCATTTTTAGACTGCGCCTGTATAGATAAATAGCAGTCTGCAACATGCTCCTCATTCATATCAAGGGCATAATCCACCTTCATATTGACTGCGCCTTCTGTTTCTTCCAGCTCCAGATTTGTAGCTGCAATTCCCATTTGAAGCGTACCGTATGGCGTAGTATAGTAAGTCATATTCTTTTTTCCCTGTTCAAAAACCATATGTACATTAATCAGACCTTTTTTGCGTACCTCCACACCCTTATGTGACATTTTAATGTAATTCACAGTAGGAGGAGCTGATTCCTCCAGAATCTCCTCGAATCGAAGATAATGGCTTCCGTTACGAAAATAATATTCTCCCGGAACTACAATCTCTATAGGCTCTTGTTCATCTGTACTGTCCATAAGCTGAAGACCCTTTACATGTATTAACACTTTTTTGTCCATATATGTATCTCCTAATATTTCTCAATATCTATTTTCTTTGTCATTTCCACATCGTATGGAAGGATAGAATTTGCAAAGTCCTTGAATTTATCCGCCAAATCGCTGACAAAAAAGCGATACGGAAACTCTTCATGTTCTGTCTCTGTACTTAAAAGCTCTTTTTCCTTTAAAAGTCTTCCAAGCTCAAGAGCTGTTTCGTACGCAGGATTTACAAGCCGCACACTCTCTCCCATAACCTGACGGATGGTAGAGCGCAAAAGAGGATAATGGGTACAGCCCAGAATCAATGTATCAATTTCTTCCTCCTGAAGCTCCTTTAAATACCTGGAAGCAACCTCCGTTGTCACAGAATCGTGAAGCCACCCTTCCTCAACAAGAGGCACGAAAAGAGGACACGCCTTCCCAATTACCTGAATTTCATTATCAAGGCGTTTTAAATATGCCTCATGAATGCCGCTTCCTACCGTTCCTTCTGTTCCAATTACACCTACGCGCTTATTCTTTGTTTCTGCCGCAGCTACCCTTGCTCCGGATTCAATCACTCCCAATATTGGAATATCTATCTCATCTTTTACTGTATCAAGAGCAAAGGCACTGGCTGTATTACATGCAACCACGATCGCCTTTACCTCCTGTTCCTGAAGAAAACGGATAATCTGGCGGGAATACCGGATTACCGTCTCCTTTGATTTACTGCCGTATGGCACTCTGGCAGTGTCGCCAAAATATACTATTTTCTCCGAGGGGAGATTGCGCATAATCTCACGCGCAACAGTAAGCCCTCCCACTCCGGAATCAAACACGCCCACCGGCGCATTTCTGTCTGTCTTCATCAATCCTTCTCCATTTTCCGGTTTTGAATATCGTTTATTTATGATACCACCATTCCAGTTGTTTCGCAAGCCAGAAGGAAATCTTTACCTCCGGCTCTTTTTCATCTGTATTCTCCTCCTCATTTTCCGCAAAACAAAACTGCGGATACATACTGCCCCACCAGGCAAGGGCGGGAATATTTTTCTGCACACCTGTCCCTGTAACTACCGTAAGAAAAAGAGCCGCAAGCAAAGAAATACCTAACCGTTTTTTTCTATTTTTTAAAGAATCCATATTCATACCTCCAGTATCTGGAAGTATGTCCTGTATTTTCCTTTTTATTCAGGCATCCGGCACTGCCTGAAGCTCATCTCCTTCCACAACAAGTCCCGGAATCTTCGGTAGTGTTCCGTTTTCATATTTTTCATGATAAAGAGTCCGAAGAGTCACTCCCTTTTTCTTTCTCTTTCCGCTGAAATCATTCTCCAGAAGTCCTCGCAAATACTCTCCCACAGAGCTTCCCTGCCCTCCGTTCCATTTAAGAATTTCTTCTGCTTTTTCTGCCTGGAACACATAAATATCTTCGCCTACAAAAGGCTGCTTTTTGAGGTACAAAAGAACAGCCTCCCATCGTCCGTCTGCAATCAGATCTCTCCCTATTATAATTGCCTCAAGATGTCCCATATCCATAAATTTTTCCTGAGAACGCCCGTATATTTCCTGAATCTCCTCAAACGTCTCCCCTTTTATGGTGAGCACCTCCCGTCCATTCTCACCCGGCTTCTCCTGCCCGGTCGCCTCTGACATATCGGGTGTTCCGTATGTGACGGCAAAACCTTCCGGAGCCGCGTCTACACCAAGAGCAAGGGCGTACATACGCTCCTCCGGCTCTACTCCTGCACATCCTCCCAGGAACAGGCAGATAAGCAGAGCTGTGACACTTCCCGCCACTTTTTTTATCCTTCTTCCTCTTCCCCCGGAAATAAAGCACACCTGTATGATAAGAAGAACAGGCAGAAAAATATATGCCAGATAAAATCCGTAATATTCCTGGATTCCAAAACCTTCCGGTTTCCAACATGACAGAAGATATACAACAAGCGCTATCCAGAACCTTCCCGTACCAAGCTCTGTTTTTCTTATAATCTGATGTCCATAATGTAAAAGGCTTCCTATGGAAAACAAAAGACCGTAAATAACGAAACCAAGCCACAGCACATCAAATCGGGAAAGCACGTTTCCGGGCATATCTGCCCCTGCAAGGAGAGGCAGAACCGGATATTTTTCCGTGGTCACACGATTCCATCCAAAAACTGCCGGAAGAATCATCTGCACCGCAAGAATCAATCCTCCAAGTGTGAGAACGCCAAGCATCACCGTTTTTCCTGCGCTCCCCTGTTTTTCCACATCTTCGAGCGTAAAGGGCAAAAGTCCAATTCCTGAAAACGCGCAGAGAACTCCGTATCCTCCTGCGAAAACACCTTTCGTTTCAAAGGAAAAGGGCATTTCCGATAAATATGACATCTTTCCCTGAAAAGCAGATAAAACAAGCATAGCTCCAATGCCAACAAGGAAAATTCCTCCCGTTACTTCCGCAGCCCTTCCCCGCCTCTGCATTCCTCTGTGAGTTCCGATACTGGCACAGACAATGGCAAAAAAGGAAATCCACTCTCCGGAGACGCCTGACACAAGACTTTTCGGAACAATCTCCTCAAGAATATCAAGAAGAAACGAAGCAGTAAGAATTACATACAATACAAAAAATACTCCTGCCGCTTTCCCGAAAAAGCGTCCCATTGGTTTTAAAGGGTTCGCAAAATCAGGCGAAACTCGAATGAGAAAAATCACATAAAATAAAAGAAGAATAATCGCCAGAACTGTTCCCACAATCTTTTCTGCACCCAGAAGCTTTCCTCCGCCGAAAAGACAGAGCAGAAAAGGCGCTGTCAAAGTGAGCACCATCTGTCTGTAAAGCTGTCTGTGGGAAATCCTGTTATTTTCCGCAAATGTCATAACTGTCCCTCCTTCCTTTTCAGGCGGAGACTTTCTTCTTCTCTTGCGTATGCAGGCCGCATTTTTCTTTTGCGGAAAGGAATCCGTAATATTTTATTTCCTACATTCCGTCTTCTCTCCTCTGATACAAATGGCACAAGATAAGGTAGACCATAGCTTAAAAGTCCGGAAAGATGCGCTACTGTAAGGTAAATTCCAAGGACAATCCCGTAAATCCCAAGATAGCCGCCAAGGAAAAGAAAGAAATATTTCAAAAGCCGAAACGCCGAGGCAAATTCTTCATTTGGAATGACAAGAGAACCAAGTGCAGTGAGCGCCACAATAATCACAACAACAGGACTTACAATATTTGCCTCCACTGCCGCCTGTCCGATAATAAGCCCTCCTACAAGCCCGATCGTATTTCCAAGCTCTCCCGGAATCCTTACACCCGCCTCACGGATAAGCTCAAAAGAAAGCTCCAGAAAAAAAAGCTCCATTACGCTTGAAAAAGGAACTCCCTCCCTTGCCTGTGCAAAAGAAAGAATCAGATTCGTTGGAAGTACCTGTGTATGAAACCGAATAACAGCAAGATAAAGCCCCGGCAGAAGTACCGCAGCCGCCATTGCAAAATATCTTAAAATTCTTAAAAAAGAAGCCATCTCAAACCGATTGTACCAGTCCTCGCTGCTTTCCATAAAGCTGTTGAAATTCCCCGGCAGAATCAGAGCCTCCGGCGAGTTATCGCAAAGCAGTACAATTTTTCCGTTTAAAAGCTCCTGCGCTGCCCTGTCGGGCCGCTCCGTTGTCTGGTACTGAGGAAATGGCGAATACCAGGAATCCTCCGTGAGCTGCTCAAGCATTCCGCTGTCAAGAATCCCATCAATCTCAAATTCATCCAGGCGTTTTTTCATCTCCTCAAGAAGCTCCTCATGTACAATATCCTCAATATAAAGCATCTGCACCATTGTATGGGAACGCACTCCAAGCTGCTTTTCTTCCACCTTAAGGCTGGTGTCCCGAATCCGCTTTCGCACAAGAGCGGAGTTTGTTTTTACTGCGTCGGAAAATCCTTCCCTTGATCCCCGCAGCACTTTCTCCGCCTCAGCCTTGGAAACACCCATGTTGGGATAGCCTTTGCTTGCTATTTTCATTGCCTTCGTATATCCATCCATAAAAAAAATGGCATTTCCCGCCAGCATGGCAGAAAAAGCCTCTTCCATATCCGAAAGTTTTTTTACGTCTGCAATCCCAAGGCTGTTATGCTTCAAAAACTCTTCTATCTCCTCCGGGGAAATCTCCCAGAAATGATTTATCATTTTTCCGATTGCAGAATCGTCCAGCATCATATTCGATACTGTAACTTCCAGATAAACCATAAGGCAGTCTACCTTCCGCTCCCCACCAAGACGCATGGGTCGTATCAGTATATCTGCACAGTTTTCGCATCTGCTTCGGATATATTCTTCGTTTTCCCGCAAAACAGCCGAAATTGCCGTTTTTTCTTTCGTCGCCGATTTTGAAAATCCACTCAAGAGAGCGCTCCTTTCTCTGCTGTCCAACATTCTGGACAAACAGTCTGACCTTTATACTCTGAGTGTTTCCAAAATCTATAAATATTATACTGTTATTTCTTTTCTTTCCCTGCTTCTTCCGCCTCAATGGACTGAATGATTGCCCGTCTCTGGTTTTCTATATGGCGGAAAGAAATTTCCTGAGCCTTTTTTACATCTCTCTGTCGAATCGCTTTCGTAAGCTCCTCATGCTCCTTCACAAGAACATTTCTCGTCTCTTCTTCCTTCAGATATTCCACTCTGTATCTGTAAATCTGTTCTCTTAAATTATTTAATACCTGGTTCAGACGCTTATTATCAGATGCTCTGTAAATGATTTCATGAAACGCCACATCTGCCTCTGCAAGACGCACAAGGTTTCCCTCTGCCATTGTGCGCTCAAATTCCTTCGCTGCAAGCCAGAGCCTTCCCATATCCTCCTTGGACATACGAGTACACGCTTTTTCTATGGCAACATTTTCAAGAGCAATCCTTACCTCAAGAACATCGTTTAAATCCTTCTCTGTAATATTTGCTACCTGCGCACCTCTTCTGGGAATCATCACCACAAGACCTTCCAGTTCAAGCTTGCGCATCGCCTCCCTGATTGGAGTTCGGCTCACGCCAAGCTTTTCTGCAAGGGCAATTTCCATAAGACGCTCTCCCGGTTTTAACTCCCCCTTTAAAATTGCCTGTCTCAGGGTATTAAATACAACATCTCTAAGTGGCAGATATTCATTCATATGCACGGTAAAATCACTTGTCATTCGTATCTTCCTCCACCTCTCTATACTCTTCTGTTAAAAACCTCTGTAGCAAAAACTGTCTTCGCCAGCTCGCCTGCTCTCAGTCCTTCTGATGCACGCTCCATTTTTTCTCTGTCATCAAAAATTCCAAATACAGTAGGACCGCTTCCACTCATCATTGCACGGAGCGCTCCATTTTCTTCCATAAAATCCTTAATCTCCTGGATTACAGGATATTCCCGGATAATTCCCGGTTCAAACACATTTGCCATTTTTTCTGTCATTTTTTTGAGGTTCCCGTTTTCAATATCCAAAATCATTCCGTCAATATCCGGATGCTTTTTAATTGTTTCCAGATTGAGATTTTCATATGCCATCTTTGTGGAAACAGAAACTGCCGGTTTTCCTATAAGAACATAGCAGGGCGGAACCGGCGGCAATGCTGTAAGCTTCTCTCCAATTCCTTCTGCAAGAGCCGTCCCTCTCATAATGCAGTAAGGTACGTCCGCTCCCACCTTCACTGCACGTTCCATAAGCTCCTCCTGGCTTAATCCCAGATGAAACAGTTTGTTTACTCCTATAAACGCCGCTGCCGCATCAGAGCTTCCTCCTGCCATTCCCGCTGCAACAGGAATAAATTTGTCAAGTCTTATGGAAAGTCCTTCCTGTACATGAAATTCCTCCATAAGCATAGCTGCCGCCCTGTATACAAGATTTCTCTCATCTGTCGGAATGAACGGTACGTTCACAGTAAGAGAAATACCCGGTTTCTTTTTTTTATGAAGCTCCAGAACGTCATACATCTGAATTGTCTGCATGATCATCTTCACCTCATGGTATCCGTCTTCTCTTTTTCCCAGAATATCAAGACCAAGATTAATTTTTGCCAATGCCCGTAAGCGCATACAATCCCTCCATCTTTTGTACTTTGTATACAATCTTTATTATTTGTATTTTATCTGATTTTTTTCGGATTTTCAACAGGAAACTTTCTTCACCAGAAGAAGCGGCTGCCCGCTTTCTATCTCTTCCTCCGACAGCTCATTTAACTCCTCAATTTCCTCTACAGTCGTATAAAAACGCCGCGCAATATCCCACATGGTATCTCCCGGTTTCACCATATACACAGTAATCCCCGGCATACTCTGGATTTTTTTCATATCAAGAGGCTTTTCTTCCACCTTCTCGATCACGCGCACCTCTCTGTTGCAGAATACAATCGCATTGAGACTCACTGCCGCTTTTACCTCTATGTCACTGCTGTCTGCCATAGTCGTAGACAACTGTTCCAGCTCCGCCTGAAGACAATACCTGCAGTCCTCCGTAATTCCCTGCGCCTCCACAATATGAGAAAAAGGAATCATCGCTTCCATAGAATAAAATGGCATATCATCGTTTCCTACAATATAAAGCACTTTCATATAAACAACACCGTCTACCTGAATGCCATCCTCCACAATCTGGCTTCTGTCAATTTTTACATGCCCCTGACTGTGACATATCTGAAGAATTTTCCCCTGCGTCTCCTTCACCTGAATTCTGTCTCCTATACGGCATTTGGAATAATTACGCACAAGGAGACTTTCCAGTTTTTCTGTTTTTCCCTGCGGAATACATTCTCTTGACGGCGTATATACATCCAGAATAATCTCATGCTCCTCTTCTTTATAAATCTTCATATCCAGTTCCAGAACAACGTCTGCCATTAAAATCCGTTCTTCCCCGTCTGCATCCGGCTTTACTTCCAACCCCTGACTGACAACAGAAGCCTCAATATCCGGTATCATTTCCTCTCCGCAGCCGCTGCACTCCGCTTCCCCTGTAAACGGCAGGGAATATTCTAGCCACTGAAGCGGTTTTCCCTCATCATCTCCCTCGTAAAGGACAAATACAAGAAGCTCGCCTTTTGCCTTTACTTTATTTTCCTCTGGTCTTAGATCAATCCCTCTCACCTCAACTGTACTCCAAAGAACCTCCGCAATATTAGGTTTATTCGATGCCAGCGGAATTTCTTCCTTTATCCGGAGCGTATCCTTTTTATGTACGCAAAGACTCATAAGGCGAAGCTGTTTTTTCTTTATAGAAACACTGTCGTCATCAATTCCCACAGGAAGACGCACTCCTGAAACCTCATCTACCACTGAATAGAGCGTAACAATCGCTTTTATATTCAATTTTCTCGAATGTATAATATGAAGACTTAAATCCTCAATCTCCCACTTGAGGCGCATTTTATCACCCCCGGAGATCCCTTCCAGGTTCAAAACCTCCTCAAAAGGCAGTTTTGCTCCCATACTGTACACTTTTCCTTCTTCTTCTCCCACATAAAGAATATCCACATTCAGATTTCCTCGAAGAAATGCTTTTCCCTCACTTAAACGCACCTCGTCCATAGTAACCTGCCCTTTATGCTGGATCATGCGCCCTACATCCTGTTTTGCATCCGGCACATTATAATCCACATCAAAAGTCACCTGACTTGTTGCTTTGCTTTTTGCACGAAGCATCTGAATACTTTCTTTTTTTAATTCCACTTTCCATTCTCCCTTCCTGATACTTATAATTTCTGATGCCTACCGAAATTCCACCGGTTCCTTCCTGTATTTCGTTTTCACTACAATGCAGGGATAAGAAGGCTCTCCGCTGGCATTTTCGGAAGGTCCGATAAGCTTTGTTTTAAAACGCAGGACCTTTCCCATCATTCCCAGCTCTTCGACTGCGATACTGTACCCTCCCGTCATCTGCCTTCCATAACCTTTGATCAGGTACAAATCCTCTCCGCTCTGATAAGTAAGCTGAAATTCCTTCTCCCGCTTTTCCTGAATCAGAGACAGGGCTTCTGCCGGAATATCCTCCTGACTGACTATTGTATATTCTACAGGTGATACCTCCCCCTCTTCTATCCGTATCATCTGGCAGCCTCCCAGTATAAAAATCAGAATTGCTGACAGAAACATAACTGAGATTTTCCTTGCCATTTTATACCTCTGCCCTCTATTTCATATTTATTCTATGCCGGAGACAAAAGATTTATTGCAAGTATTTTTCTTATTGGGTATAATGTTAATGATATACAATCACAATATTTCAGGAAGGATTTTACTTATGATACGTTTTATTCTTGTTTGTACCTGTGTAATCGGGTATTTAATTTTATCTATTCCTCTTTTAATTGCAGAGTGGATTATTGGAAAGTTTTCTCCTATGAAAAAGGATATAAGCTCTCTTCGCATTATACAGACCGTATTCCGGTTCATCTTATGGATTACCGGCGTAAAAGTTACTGTGATCGGTGAGGAAAATGTCCCAAAGGACTCTCCGGTTTTATACATCGGAAACCACAGAAGCTATTTTGACATTCTTCTTACCTACTGCCGCTGCCCTATCCGAACAGGATATGTTGCAAAAAAAGAAATGGAGCGCTTCCCTCTTCTCTCCAACTGGATGAGAAATCTCCACTGCCTTTTCCTTGACAGAACCGATTTAAAGCAGGGCTTAAAAACCATTCTGGAAGCTGTCGAAAAAGTAAAATCCGGCATTTCCATCTGTATTTTCCCGGAAGGCACACGAAACAAGGCAGAAAGTGAGCTGGATATGCTTCCTTTCCATGAGGGAAGCTTTAAAATTGCCACAAAAGCAAAATGCCCCATTATTCCCATTGCCATGAACAATACGGCCCAAATGTGGGAGGCACACTTCCCAACCATGAAGCCGTGCCACGTAATTCTGGAATATGGAAAACCGATTTATCCGGAAACTCTTTCAAAAGAAGACCAACGTCATCTTGGCGCTTATACACAAAATATCATAAAAGAAATGCTCAAAAAAAATCAGGGACTTGTTTAAGCCCCTGATTTTCTTTTTTATTTGATACTTCTTTCTTTAAATCAACAAATGCGCCAGAATCACAGATGCGACGATTCCCGCAAATGACGCAATCAAAGCTCCTGCCAGTGTATACCTTGTCTTTTCAATCTGAACAGAACCAAAATATACGCTCATGCAATAAAAAACACTTTCTGTAGAGCTTAAAAGAATTCCTCCCATAAACCCCTGCAGGGAATCTGTTCCGAATTCCTTAAAAATATCAAGAAGAAGACCTGTTGCTCCACTGGACGAAAAAAGCCGAACAACTGCCAGCGGAACAATCTCCGCAGGCATTCCTGCCTTTTCCGTAAAACTTCCCAGAATTCCCCCGCAAAAATCCAGAAATCCGGAAGCCCGGAGAACACCGACGGCTGTCATAAGTCCAATTAACGTAGGACAGAGACATATTACCATATGAAGACCGTCCTCCGTTCCCTTTAGAAAGTCTCCATAAATATCACGTTTTGATAAAAGTCCATATCCAACTATATAAAATATCAAAAAAGGTATCATAAAACCGGAGAGATACGTAAGAGCCTTCATAATTGCCCCCGTTCTTCCTCTTTATGATACCTTATGAGTTTTTTTATTCTGTTATGCCTACATCCGGTCCAGAATCTCACTTACCTGCAAAGCGCAGTCTCCCAACGGAATCCATGCCGCAGACAATTTCATCAGACAGGATTCATCCGGTGTTTCTCCCGGATTCTCCAGAAAGCTTCTCTCCAGTTTATAAATTTCCGCTTCATATGGAGAAACAACCTTACTTCTTGCTCTGTTTATAAGAATCTGCGTATCCATTGCATTTTTGTCAATCATCTCCTGCAGTACACTCTCAATCTCGTCTGTGTACTTACGCTCCCACGCTGCAAGAAACAGACATTTACATACCTCCTTCGTAAAAAACGGCTCATCCTGAACCATATCGAACATTTCGATAAACCGTTTTTTGTGAAGTGCTGAAACAAAGCATCTGTGTTTCGCAATTTCATCAATACAATAATCACGCCAATCCATACAATCTCCCTCCCTGTATTTACTTCTGAACTATTAAATATATTGTATCAGATGAAACAGGGAATTACAATTCATTTTCCTTTCTGGAGTCACTTTATCAATCACTCTTTTACCGCCTTAAATGCCTCCTCAAGCGCTGCGATTAAATCTTCTGCTTTTTCAATTCCTATAGAAAGACGTATTGTATTGGGTCGGATTCCCTGTTCCTTCAGTTCCTCCTCTGTGCATTGGCTGTGTGTAGTGGTAGCTGGATGAATCACAAGCGATTTGACATCTGCCACATTTGCCAGAAGGGAGAATATTTCCAAATTATCAATAAAAGTCTGGGCTGTTTTTGCATCTCCTTTAATTTCAAAAGTAAAAATAGAGCCGCCGCCATTTGGCAAATACCGTTTATATAACTCATGCGTTGGTTCTGCTGGAAGAGACGGATGATGAACTGCTTCCACCTGAGGATGCTTTTCCAGGTATTCCACAATTTTCAGAGTATTGCTTACATGACGCTCCACGCGGAGAGATAACGTCTCCAGACCCTGCAAAAAAATAAATGCATGGAACGGAGACAGAGTTGCTCCTGTATCCCGCAGAATAACAGCCCGGATATAAGTTACAAATGCCGCCTCTCCTGCCGCCTCCGTAAAAGCTACGCCATGATAACTTGGATTTGGTTCAGAAATCCACGGATATTTACCGGAAACATCCCAGTCAAATTTCCCGCTGTCAATGATCACGCCTCCAATTGCAGTCCCATGACCTCCGATAAATTTTGTTGCAGAATGAACCACAATATCTGCGCCGTACTCAATTGGCCTGATAAGATAAGGTGTGGCAAAAGTAGAATCTACCACAAGGGGAATTCCATGCTTATGCGCCACCTCTGCCAGTTTTTCCAGATCTGCCAGATTAGAATTGGGATTTCCAAGAGTTTCTACAAAAATTGCCTTTGTATTGCTCTGGATAGCTGCCTCAAAAGAGCCTTCCACATAAGGGTCAACAAAGGTTGTCGTCACATTATTATTTAAAGGCAGCGTATGAGCCAGATAATTGTAGGTTCCGCCGTAGATAGTTTTTGATGCAACAATATGCTCTCCTGCCTGCGCAAGTGCCTGGAATGTATACGCAAGTGCCGCTGCTCCCGAAGCAACAGCAAGTGCCGCTGTTCCTCCCTCCAGAGAAGCGATTCTCTTTTCAAATACATCTTCTGTAGGATTTGTAAGTCTTCCGTAAATATTTCCTGCATCCCGAAGAGCAAATCTGTCTGCTGCATGCTGTGAATTATGAAATACGTAAGATGTAGAAGCATAAATAGGTACTGCTCTTGCATCTGTCGCCGGATCTGCCTGCTCCTGTCCAATATGTAACTGCCTTGTCTCAAAACTCCAGTTTTTTGAATCTCTGATATCTGCCATTTTTTCGTCCTCCTTTTCATGAATCCATACTAACACAGTAGGAAATATTCGTCCAATACATGCAAAAAATACCCTGCCATAGTTTTTAACTATAACAGGGTTTACTCTTAATCCTTTCTCTTTCCTGCTATTTTACAAAACACCACCGCCGCCCCTGTACTTACCGCAGTTGCCACAATTCCCGGTCCCACAACTGCGGCAGGATTTACACTCCCGTACTGTGCCCTGTAAGCAATCATATTCATCGGAAGAAGCTGTAGCGATGAAACATTAATAATCATAAACGTACACATAGCGGTACTTGCAATATGCGGAGCTCTCTTTTTTGTCACTCCCCTTCTCTTACAATCTTCCTCATTCAATTTCTGAAGTTCCCGGACAGCACACAGCCCTGATGAAGTACTTGCCCAGCTCAATCCCAGAATATTCGACAAAAAATTCAGAGAAATATATTTTCCCGCCTGAGATTCCGGAGAAATATCAGGAAAAAGAAATCGCAGAACCGGTTTCATTCCTCGGGAAAGCAGGCTGACAAGCCCCGTATTTTCCGCAATCTTCATAATTCCCGTCCACATGGCAGTAATTCCCGCCATAGAAATACATAATGCCACCGCCTCCTTTGACGAGGAAATCACTGCCTCTGTGACTTCCTGAAGGTTCCCATTTAATGCTCCGAACACAATTCCGATAATCAGCATTCCGCCCCATAAATAAGTCATATAAAACCCGTTTGTAACTGTTTCGTACCCTCACAGTTACGTTTTTTTCTTAAAATATATGAAGTCCCCGGAAAAATCATTCCGGGGACTCCCTGCCTCATATCACTTGTATTATTTTTTATCTACAATTACCTTATCCAGTTTCCAGATGTCATCTACATATTCCTGGATTGTTCTGTCAGAAGTGAATTTACCGCTGTTCGCTGTATTAAGAAGAGCCATCTTAGCCCATCTCTTTTCATCTCTGTAAGCTTCCTCCACACGTTTCTGTGCTTCTGCATAAGCACGGAAATCTGCAAGGATAAAGTATCTGTCCGGACGGTCTGTATTCTTTGTATTTAACAGAGAATCGTAAAGGTCACGGAACAACTCTGTATCGTCGGAGAAGGTTCCGTTAATGAGCTGCATTAATACCTGACGAATGTCTCCGTCTGTATTGTAAATCACATTCGGATCATATCCGCCGTTGTTTTCGTAATTGATTACCTCATCAGAGCTTAAACCGAAGATAAACGCATTTTCTGCACCAACCTCTTCCACGATTTCCACGTTAGCACCGTCCATCGTTCCAAGTGTAGGCGCACCGTTTAACATGAACTTCATGTTTCCTGTACCGGAAGCTTCTTTACTTGCTGTAGAAATCTGCTCGGAAACGTCTGCTGCCGCAAAAATCATTTCTGCATTGGAAACACGGTAGTTTTCAATAAATACAACTTTCAGTTTTCCGTTAATGGAAGCATCGTTGTTTACCACATCTGCAACAGAGTTGATCAGTTTAATGATTTTCTTTGCTGTATGGTATCCTGCTGATGCCTTTGCACCAAAGATAAATGTTCTTGGATAGAAGTCCATCTCCGGATGCTGCTTAATCTGGTTATACAGATAAATTACATGAAGAATGTTTAAAAGCTGACGTTTGTACTCGTGAAGTCTCTTAACCTGCACATCGAAAATAGAATGCGGGTCAACTTCTACTCCATTATGCTCCAGAATATATTTTGCAAGACGAACCTTATTCTGGTACTTAATGTTCATAAACTCCTGAAGAGCCTTCTCATCATCTGCATAAACAGCCAGTTTTTTAAGTTGCGGCAGGTCTGTGATCCAATCCGGTCCGATGTGGTCTGTCACCCATTTTGCAAGAAGCGGATTTCCGTGAAGAAGGAATCTTCTCTGTGTAATACCGTTTGTCTTATTATTAAATTTCTCCGGCATCATCTCATAAAAATCATGAAGCTCCTGATTTTTCAGGATCTCTGTATGAAGGCGTGCAACACCATTTACAGAGAAGCCTGCAACGATTGCAAGGTGAGCCATCTTAACCTGTCCGTCATAAATGATTGCCATTTTTTTGATCTTCTCATAATTTCCCGGATATTTTGCCTGAATATCCAGAATGAAACGGCGGTTGATCTCTTCAATAATCTGGTATACTCTCGGAAGAAGTCTGGAGAACAGCTCAATCGGCCATTTTTCCAAAGCCTCTGACATAATGGTATGGTTTGTATATGCACAGCATTTTGTTGTAACTGCCCATGCTTCGTCCCAGCCAAGACCTTCCTCGTCAAGAAGAATACGCATAAGCTCTGCAACTGCAACTGTGGGATGGGTATCGTTCATCTGGAAGCAGACTTTTTCATAAAGCTTTCTGATGTCACTGTGATTTTTCTTATATTTTTCAATCGCAGCCTGAATACTTGCAGAAACAAAGAAGTACTGCTGTTTCAGACGAAGTTCTTTTCCTGCATAATGATTATCGTTCGGATAAAGAACCTCAACAATATTGCGGGCAAGATTTTCCTGCTCAACCGCTTTCTTGTAATCACCTTTATCAAAGGAATCCAGCTCAAAATCTACAATCGGCTCTGCATCCCAGATTCGAAGTGTATTTACCACTTTATTATCGTACCCTACGATCGGCATATCATAAGGAATTGCTTTTACGGCCTGGTATCCCTCATGGATAAACTTATTCTGTCCTGTCGCATGATCATATTCCACTCTTACGTAACCGCCAAAATGCACTTCCTTTGCATACTCCGGACGGCGAAGTTCAAATGGATAGCCGTTTTTCAGCCAGTTATCCGGCGCTTCAATCTGGAAGCCGTTTTCAATTTTCTGTTTAAACATACCGTAACGATAACGGATTCCGCAGCCATATGCACAGTAGTTTAAAGTAGCAAGAGAATCCAGGAAACATGCTGCAAGACGTCCGAGACCACCGTTTCCAAGAGCCGGATCCGGCTCCTGGTCTTCAAGGCAGTTTAAGTCCAGACCAAGCTCCTCAAGAGCTTCCTGAACTTCTCCGTAAGCTCCCAGGTTGATCAGGTTATTTCCAAGGGCACGTCCCATAAGAAATTCCATAGACATATAGTAGAGAACCTTCGGGTCCTGCTCATCATAAGCATTCTGTGTCTCAAGCCAGTTATCAATAATTACATCTTTTACTGTGTAGCTGACTGCCTGAAAAATCTGCTCCTGTGTAGCTTCCTCCAGTGTTTTTCTGTAAAGGAACTTTACATTATCTTTTACACTCTGCTTAAAAGCTTCTTTTTTAAACTGTTTATCAATCATTTATTTGTCTCCTTCCCTTTATATGAGCACTTTTATAATTTTGTCACTGCAAGAGTAACCTGTTCTTTATTGATATTCCAGTCCTTCACGTAGCCGTCTGCTTCACCAAAGATTACATTCTCAGCAAGAACTTCACCTTTGATCTCTTCCTCATGAGCTTTCATAATGCTCTCAATCTTTTCATTATCTTTTGCGTAAATACAGATTTTATCCATAACCTCAAATCCGGCCTCTTTACGCATTGTCTGTACCTTACTGATGATTTCACGAACAAAACCTTCCTCAAGAAGCTCCGGTGTAAGGTTTGTGTCAAGTACAACGGAAATTGTTCCGTCTGTCTCTGTCACATATCCTTCTGTCTGTGCTGTCTCGATTAAAAGATCTTCCTCTGTAAGTTCTGCTTTATTTCCATCAATATCAAGAACGAGAACGCCATTTGCGCGAAGCTCATTCATTGCTTTTGTTCCGTCAATTTCATTTAATGCCTGACGGATTCCGTTAAGAAGCTTGCCGTATTTTGGTCCTACTGTGCGAAGCTGCGGTTTAAAGCTGTAGGAAATGAAGGATTCCACATCATCTGCAAATTTCACTTCTTTTACATTCAGCTCATCTGCAATAATATCTGTATAGAAACTGTCCATTGCCTTTTCTGCTTTCACAAACATCGTTCCGATTGGCTGACGGTTTTTAATGTTTGCTGTATTTCTGCAGGCACGTCCGAGAACAACAATGTCGAGAAGCTCTTCCATATTTTCTTCCAGTTCTTTGTCGATCCACTCTTCTTTTACTTCCGGGAAATCGCAGAGATGGATACTCTCCGGAGCAGATGCATCGATGCTTTTCACAAGATTCTGGTAAATATCTTCTGTCATAAACGGAACCATAGGAGCTGCCGCTTTTGCGATTGTTACAAGCGCTGTGTAAAGAGTCATATAAGCATTGATCTTATCCTGCTCCATGCCTTTTGCCCAGAAACGCTCACGGCTTCTTCTTACATACCAGTTACTCATATCATCTACAAAATCCTGAAGTGCTCTCGCAGTCTCCGGAATCTTGTAATTTGCAAGATTTTCATCTACTGTTTTAACTACTGTGTTTAATTTGCTTAACAGCCACTTGTCCATAACCGGAAGTTTATCGTATTCCAGTGTGTATTTTGTAGCGTCAAACTCATCAATGTTTGCGTATAATACGAAGAATGCGTAAGTATTCCACAGAGTGCTCATAAATTTACGCTGTCCTTCTACAACTGCTTTTCCGTGGAAACGGTTTGGAAGCCACGGAGCACTGTTTACATAGAAATACCAGCGAATCGCATCCGCGCCGTATTTTTCAAGCGCATCAAACGGATCTACCGCATTTCCCTTCGATTTACTCATCTTCTGTCCATTCTCATCCTGTACATGGCCAAGCACAATTACATTCTTATACGGAGCCTTATTAAAGAGAAGTGTGGACTCTGCAAGAAGAGAGTAGAACCATCCTCTTGTCTGGTCAACCGCCTCGGAAATAAAGTCTGCCGGGAACTGCTGCTCAAACAGATCTTTATTTTCAAATGGATAATGGTGCTGTGCAAACGGCATTGCACCGGAGTCAAACCAGCAGTCAAGAACTTCAGGAACACGGTGCATTGTGCCGCCGCACTCCGGACATTTCAGTGTGATCTCATCAATATACGGACGGTGAAGCTCCACGGTTTTTGCTCTCTCGTCACCGCTCATTTCCACAAGTTCCTGGCGGCTTCCAATAGAGTGCATATGTCCGCATTCACATTCCCAGATATTAAGAGGTGTACCCCAGTAACGGTTTCTGGAAATACCCCAGTCCTGAACATTTTCAAGCCAGTCGCCAAAACGTCCCTTACCAATGCTTTCCGGAATCCAGTTAATTGTGTTGTTGTTGCGGATCAAATCCTCTTTCACTGCTGTCATTTTGATGAACCAGGACTCTCTTGCATAATAAATAAGAGGTGTGTCACATCTCCAGCAATGTGGATAATCATGTTCAAATTTCGGAGCGTCAAACAGCTTTCCTTCTTTGTCGAGATCTGTGAGAACCATCGGGTCTGCTGCCTTTACAAAAGTTCCGGCATATGGTGTCTCTTTTGACATATTTCCCTGTCCGTCAACAAACTGTACAAACGGAAGGTTGTAATCACGTCCTACACGGTTATCATCCTCACCGAATGCCGGCGCAATATGAACGATACCAGTACCGTCTCCCATTGTTACGTAATTGTCGCATGTTACAAAATGGCCTTTTTTCTTCTGTTTTGCAGCTGCTTCTCCTGTGCAGGCAAAAAGCGGCTCGTATTCTTTGTATTCCAGATCTTTTCCAACATATTTCTCAAGAACTTCATATGCCGGTGTTTCTTCTGTGCCCAGTTTTCCAAGAACTGTATCAAGAAGAGCTTCTGCCATATAATAAGTGTATCCGTCTGCTGCTTTTACTTTGCAATATGCTTCATCCGGATTTACGCAGAGAGCCACGTTGGACGGAAGTGTCCAAGGTGTTGTTGTCCATGCCAGGAAATAAGCATCTTCTCCCACTACTTTAAAACGTACAATAGCGGAACGTTCTTTTACTGTCTTATATCCCTGAGAAACCTCCTGTGCAGAAAGCGGAGTTCCACAGCGCGGGCAGTAAGGAACAATCTTAAATCCTTTATAAAGAAGCTTTTTATCCCAGATTTCTTTTAATGCCCACCATTCAGATTCAATATAATTGTCCTCGTATGTTACATAAGGATGCTCCATATCTGCCCAGAAACCAACTGTAGAAGAGAAGTCCTCCCACATACCTTTATATTTCCATACGCTTTCCTTACACTGTTTGATGAACGGTTCCATACCGTATTCTTCAATCTGCTCTTTTCCATCAAGTCCAAGCTTTTTCTCAACTTCAAGCTCAACCGGCAGACCGTGCGTATCCCATCCGGCTTTACGCGGAACCATATTTCCTTTCATTGTACGGTATCTTGGAATCATATCCTTGATAACACGTGTGAGCACATGACCGATGTGCGGCTTTCCATTTGCTGTAGGCGGTCCGTCATAAAATGTGTAAGTCTCGCCTTCCTTGCGGTTTTCCATACTCTTTTCAAAGATATGGTTTTCTTTCCAGAACTGTTCTACTTTTTTTTCGCGTTCTACGAAATTCAGATTCGTGTCTACTTTCTGGTACACTGTTCTTCCTCCTGATTTTTCATTTTTGTATCGCAGTGCAGGCTTTTTCCCGCTTTTCAATAAACAAAAAAGCTCTCAATCCTATGTAAAAGGACGAAGAGCTGTTCTTTCGTTATACCACCTGTTACACTGTACGGGCACTGCGCCGATACATGTTCCCTGTAACGTGGGAAAACCGTCATTTCCTACCGGACTTACCTTCGGAAATGAAACTCCGGAGTGATCTTCTTTTGTACCTACTTGCACCGGGTTCCCACCATCCCCGGCTCTCTGATGCCTTTCTGTACAACTTACTGTCTCCATCATAGTTTTTTCCTTGTCCTTTCCATTATAGTCTGTATAAATTCCATATGTCAAGCCCTTTTCCCCTCCTTTACAGGATTTTACCTGTCTGTTATACTGGAGAAAGCAAAAAACACTTATATCAAACACTTACATAACTAAGGAGGTTCTCCTATGGCAGAAAAAATAAAAGTAATTATGGACTGTGACCCGGGCATTGACGATGCTCTTGCAATGGCTTATCTTGCTTCCAACCAAGATGTTCTCGAGCTTCTCGCAATTACCTCCGTAAGCGGAAACCAGTCTATTGAAAAAGTAACACGAAATGCATTGGATCTGGCAGAATTTTACGGACTGGAGGTTCCTGTTGCCGAAGGCGCTCACGAACCGCTTGTACGTGAGCCGCAGTTTGCAGGAGAAGTCCACGGAAATACAGGTCTTGGAAACTGTGTTCTCCCAAAAGCAGCCAGACAGCCTGAAAAAGAAAACGCAGTTCTTGTCCTTCATAAAGTTTTATCTTCCCTTCCGGACGGCGAACAGGCAGTTCTTGTCCCTACCGGTCCGCTTACAAATATCGCTCTCCTTCTGAAAACTTTTCCGGAGATTAAATCCAAAATTCGGGAAATCGTTTTTATGGGAGGAGCTGCAAAAGGCGGAAACGTAACACCTGCAGCAGAATTTAATATTTATGTAGATCCGGAAGCAGCGCAGATCGTGTGTAAAGCAGGTATTCCTCTTGTTATGTGCGGTCTTGATGTGACAACACAGTGTTTCCTTACAAAAAACCAGATTGCGAAGCTGTGTCAGTCCAACAATGAAGTTGCAAAAGTCTGCGGAGATATGGCAGGCTTCTATATCAGTCAGCCCTACAATAAATATAAAGGAACTGTAAATGTACACGATGCGGTTCCCTTTATGTATCTTGTACACCCTGAATTTTTTAGCGGGGAAAAAGCAAAAATAAGTACAGACTGCTCTGAAGGCGTTTCCAGAGGAAGCACTCTGTGCGATTTCCGCTGGTGGAACTATGAAGAAAAAGAAATGAACGCTCTCGTTCTTACCCAAGCAGATACTGAACAGTTTCAGCAGCATCTTATTTCCGCTATTTATGAGTTAGGAGAATCCAGAAAATCATGAATTTTATTGTTTTTGACCTGGAATGGAACCAAAGCCCGGAGGGAAAAAAATATTCCAACCGCCGCCTTCCCTTTGAAATCATAGAGATAGGCGCTGTAAAACTGAATGAACGAAAAGAAACGGTTGACACCTTCCACAGACTGATCAAGCCTCAGGTATACAACTGGATTCACAACAGTATCCGGGAAGTTATCCGTGTCAATTACAAAGATCTGGAAACAGGCACCCCCTTTCCCCAGGCTGTCCGGGAATTTATCGAATGGTGCGGTGACGACTGGCATTTCTGTACCTGGGGAAACCAGGACGTAATGGAGCTTCAGCGGAACATGAAGTATTATGAACTTTTGCATCTTCTTCCCGGCCCTGTTGCCTACTACGACATACAGAAACTTTTCTCTTCCTGTTTCGAGGACGGGGAATCTCGCCGTTCCCTTGAATATGCAATCGACTTTCTTGGCATAAAAAAGGGCGATGATTTTCACCGCGCCTTTGCAGATGCCTTTTATACAGCAAAAGTATTAGCATTTATGGAAAACAAAAAAATTCTTCCTTTCTACTCTCTTGACGTTTACCAAAACCCCAAAAGCCGAAAGGAAGAAATCCATATTTCTTATCCAACATATGATAAATTTATTTCACGGGAATTTTCTTCCCGGGAGCGCACCATAAAAGACAGGGAGGTTTCCAGTACAAAATGCCCTGTCTGCCATAAACCTGCAAAACGAAAAATCCGCTGGTTTATGAACAATTCAAAAATTTACTACAGCGTTTCCAACTGTCAGGAACACGGATATATCATTGGAAAAATCCGTATCCGTAAAACAGAAGAAGGACTTTATTTTGCCATTAAAACATTAAAACCTGTCTCAATAGAAGAGGCGGAGGAAATCCGTGAAAAACGGGAAGCCCTCCGCCTGAAAAAACAGTTAAAGAGACGGTCTGAGAAGGAGCTCTGAAAGGAGCTCTTTTTCATATTGCACGCCCTTTCCAACCAGGTGATCTTCATAATAGTATTCATTTAAAATAGTCGGCATTCCAACAACGCTTTTCAAAGTCGTTGTCTTAAGCGTCATCATATCAGCTGTAAATCCTTTCGGAACAGTTACATAAATCTGATGGGGATAATAAAATGCCATATCATTTCCGCAATTTTTCAGGAGATACTTTTCTCCCGGAAGATTCCTGAGCGTTACTGTACCGGTATCTACCTTCATACTCACCTTCTGGAAATTATTAAATCCGTAATCAAGAAGTTTCGCCGTATCTGCATAAGCCCCGTTAATAGAATTCATCACAACTGCAACAAGGCGGATTTCTCCTCTTTTTGCGTATGTGACAAGAGTACTTCCCGCATCATCTGTATACCCCGTCTTTCCTCCCATAACGCCCTCATAAGCATAATCTCTCGTTTCCATCATTTTATGATGGTTAAGAAAATAACGTGTCTCCCCAAATTTATTTGTAGGCGGAATTTCATAGAGAAGTCTTGTTGTAAACTTTCGAAACAACGGATTATGCCATGCTGCATCTGCTATTTTTGCCATATCTGCTGCTGTTGTAAAATGATTCTTATCCGGCAGACCATTTGGATTATTAAAATGGGTTCCTGTACATCCAAGCTCTCTTGCCCTCTTATTCATCAGCTCTACAAACTTCTTTACAGAGCCGCTGGTTTTTTCCGCTACAGCCAGGGAAACCTCATTTGCAGATTCCAGCATAACTGCCATAAGAGCCTGCTCTACTGTAAATTCTTCTCCTGTATCTGCATAAATACTGGAGCTGCCTGCCTCAATTCCATATGCTGCCGCCTGTGACATCACAAGCTTATCATCAAGTTTCAGATTTTCACAGGCCAGAAGTGTTGTCATAATCTTTGTAATACTTGCCGGATACAGTTTTTTATCTGCATTTTTACTGTAGAGAACAGAACCTGTCTGCATATCCAGAAGAATTGCAGACTGCCCTTCTATTTTTGGTCCTTCAGGCCAGCCTGTAAGAGCGTCGGTATCCGCACTTTCTTTATAATACTCTGTGTGAGGAACTGGTGTGGGCGTTGCTTCTGTTGCTGCCTGACTGTTTTCCTCCTCCGCATATATAAGACCCGGCTGTGAAATAAAAAGCCCTGCACAGAGAACACTGCACAGCCACTTCCGCAGTCTTTGTTTTTTCATTTTTACCATAATTGTCCTCCTGATTTGTAAAACCCGCCGTCATAAACAGCCGCCGTGCTTCGCACTTCAGTATACCATTTTTTTTTCACGAAGACTAGGCTTAACCTTCACTTTTTCCACAGTCTCTTTTATAATAAGGATAACCTATCCACAATTACCGACAGGGAGGACTGTATATGCCAAATATCACAAAAGAAGCTCTGGAAGCTTCCTTAAAAAAATTTCTTCTCAAAAAACCCCTTGATAAAATCACAATAAACGATCTGACAACAGACTGCGGCATCAGCCGTATGACTTTTTATTATCACTTTAAAGATATTTACGATCTGGTAGAATGGGCATGTCTGGAAGATGCAAAAGAAGCTCTTCAGGGAAAAAAGACCTACGCCACATGGCAGGAAGGAATTTCTCAGATATTTGAAGTTGTACTGGAAAATAAACCCTTTATCCTAAATGCTTACCGCTCCATCAGCAGAGAACAGATTGAAAATTATCTGTTTTCTCTGACACGCTCTCTTATTATGGAAGTTGTAGAAGAACAGTCAAAAGGATTTTCTATTACAGAAGAACAAAAAACTTTCATAGCAGACTTTTATAAGTACAGCTTTGTGGGAATCATGCTTGACTGGATCAAACAGGGGATGAAAGAAGATTATCACGAAATTGTCCACAATATTATTATAACCATTCACGGCAGCATCGGAAACTCCATAAAAAACTTTACAAATCCGGCTCTTTGATAAATTTTTTATCATATCCCGTTCTTTGTAAATTGTAAAAAACCAAAACAGGACATACTATAGACATCAGAAAAACAAATATCTAAGCATTTTTGAAAGGTGGTTTTTTACATGGCAAAGAAAAAATTAAATCTCGGCGTTGTATCAGCTGTCGCAGCAGGCGCCGGAGCTACTGCATACCTTATGAAAAAATCAAAAGAAACAAAAGAGACCGAAATGAAAAGAACAGTCGCAGCAAATAAAAATTACAGAAATACAGAACGTGGGAAAAACGCAAAAAACAGCAGAGGCATCTACTACAGCAACGGAAATTATGAAGCCTTTGCCCGCCCCGAAAAACCGGAAGGCGTGGAAAATAAAAATGCCTACATTGTAGGGAGCGGTCTTGCTTCCCTGGCAGCTGCCTGCTTCCTTGTTCGTGACGGACAGATGCCCGGCTCTCAAATCCACATTCTGGAAGCAATGGACATTGCCGGCGGCGCCTGCGACGGTATCTATGATGCCACACGTGGATATATCATGCGCGGCGGAAGAGAAATGGAAAACCATTTCGAATGTCTCTGGGATTTATTCCACAGCATTCCTTCTCTTGAAAAACCGGGCGCATCTGTTCTCGATGAATTTTACTGGCTGAATAAACACGATCCCAACTACTCTCTTTGCAGAGCTACTGTGAACAGAGGAGAAGATGCACATACAGACGGCAAATTCAACTTAAGTCAGAAGGGCTGTATGGAAATCATGAAGCTTTTCCTCACAAAAGACGAAGATCTTTACGACAAAACAATCGAGGACGTTTTCGATGACGAAGTATTTAACTCCACCTTCTGGCTGTACTGGAGAACTATGTTCGCTTTCGAAAACTGGCACAGCGCTCTTGAGATGAAGCTTTACTTCCAACGCTTTATTCATCATATTGCAGGCCTTCCTGATTTCAGCGCTCTGAAATTCACAAAATATAATCAGTATGAATCTCTGATTCTTCCAATGCAGAAATATCTGGAAGCTGCAGGCGTTGACTTCCGTTTCAACACAGAAGTCACAAATGTTGTCTTTGAATTCAAGGACGGCAAAAAAATTGCCTCTGCCATCGAATGTAAAGTAAATGGAAAAGAAGAAGGCATTCTTCTCACGGAAAACGACCTTGTATTTGTCACAAACGGAAGCTGTACAGAGGGTACCATTTACGGTGACCAGAACCATGCCCCAAACGGCGATGCAGAAGTGCGTACAAGCGGATGCTGGAATCTCTGGAAAAATATTGCAAAACAGGATCCCTCTTTTGGACATCCGGAAAAATTCTGCTCCGATATTTCAAAAACAAACTGGGAATCTGCCACTATTACAACTTTGGATGAAAAAATCATTCCATATATTACTAATATCTGCAAGCGCGACCCAAGAAGCGGCAATGTCGTAACCGGTGGTATTGTAAGCTGCCGTGATTCCAAATGGCTGTTAAGCTGGACAATCAACCGTCAGGGACAGTTTAAAGAACAGGATCCTGAAAGAGTCTGCGTATGGGTATACGGTCTTTTCACAGATGTTCCGGGCGATTATGTAAAGAAACCGATGAAAGACTGTACCGGAAAAGAAATCACAGAAGAATGGCTTTATCATATCGGTGTCCCTGTGGAACAAATTCCGGAGCTTGCAGAAAACAGCGCTGTCTGCGTTCCTACCATGATGCCGTATATTACTGCATTCTTTATGCCTCGTACAAAGGGAGACAGACCGGCTGTCATTCCTGACGGCTGCGTAAACTTTGCATTCCTGGGACAGTTTGCTGACACACCGAGAGATACTGTATTCACAACAGAATACTCTGTAAGAACGGCTATGGAAGCTGTATACGGACTTTTAGGAGTTGACAGAGGCGTTCCTGAAGTATGGGGAAGTGTCTACGATATACGTGACCTTCTCGACAGCACGGTGAAACTTATGGACGGAAAATCTCCTCTGGAAATCCAGCTTCCGGGACCATTAAACGGACTGAAAAAACCGCTCCTTCGCATTATAAAAGGAACGGTTATTGAAAAAGTCCTTCGGGACCACGATGTTTTAAAAGACTACATGCTTTAATTTCATAACTCCAGCGTATACATGGAAGACCATCGGATATGATGGTCTTCCATGCTTTTTTCTATGCGCTCTTCTTCATCCGGCGTTGTTTTCCAGGCAAGCCCGCAGCCTGCACTGATTTCTCCCGGTAAAGGAATCAATCTTCCGGGAATTTCATATTTTTCGCAGAAACTTTCCATTGCCATTGCCTCTGCTGTTGTATCAAAGGTAATCACAAGCGCCGGTTTCTTCTGTCTCATACTTCGTCCCTCCCGTACTCTCTTAAAGCTGCTGCCGCAACATCTATTTCCTGCTCCGTATTGTAATGGGAAAAACTGAATCTGACTGCACCCTGGCGTACCGTTCCCAGCTCCTTGTGAAGAAGCGGCGCACAGTGCGCTCCCGGGCGGACTGCAATTTCATAATCCTCCCACAGCCAGTCGCTAACCTCGCCGGAATCCAGCTTTCCAATATTTAAAGCCACAATTCCCACACGGCTTTCCGGATTCGGATTTCCATAAACAGTAACACCGGGAATCTCTCTGATCTGCTCTTCGAATCTTTTCCACAGACGCATTTCTTTTTCCCGTATGTTTTCCACAGTTTCCTCTTTAATATACTCAAGTGCTGCTTTCAGCCCTGCAATTCCATGTACATTTAATGTCCCCGCCTCTAATGCCGTGGGCATTTTTCGTGGATGCTCTTCCAAAAAGCTCTGAACACCGCTCCCTCCTACTTTAAGAGGCGAAAGTTCAAGTCCTTCACGGACATAAATTCCTCCCGTTCCCTGTGGTCCAAGAAGCCCTTTATGCCCTGTAAAACAAAGAACATCTATCCCCTGCTCTTCTACCTGAATCGGCAGCACTCCTGCTGTCTGAGAAGCGTCCACAATAAGAAGAATCCCCCTCTTTTTTGCAAAAGAAGAAACTCTTTTTAAATCTGTAATATTTCCTGTTACATTAGAAGCATTTGTGATTACAATAGCCTTTGTATTTTCTTTACAGGAATTTTCCAGAAAGTCATAATCGATACGTCCTTCATTTTCTGGAAATCTTTTATCAAAAGGCACGATTGTAAGCTCCACACCTTCTTTCTCTTTTCTGTAAAGAGGACGAAGAACGGAATTGTGTTCACAGACTGTAGTAATCACATGATCTCCTTTATGAAACAGACCGTTAATGGCAATATTTAAGCTCTCTGTTGCATTACAGGTAAAGGCAATCTGTTCCGGATGAGAAGTTCCTAAAAGCTCTGCCAGAAGCTCTCTTGTTCTGTAAACAATCCGGGCAGCTTGAAGAGTCGCACCATGAGCACCTCTCCCGGCATTTCCCACGGAGGAAATTGCTTTTGCTACTGCCTCTGCCACTTCCAGCGGTTTTCTCCCCGTTGTCGCAGCATTATCTAAATAAATCATGGTTTTACAATCAGTCCTGCCTGTGTCATCTTTTCCGCTATCACATACATATTGGTCACTTCTCCAACCTGAAGCTTATCAGAAATCCCATAAAAATTCAGGCATGTCCCACAGGTAAGAATTTCAACACCCTGAGCTGCAAGAGATTTTAAATCTTCCAATGCCGGAGAACCCTCACAAGTAAGAGCTGCTCCTCCATTATAAAATAACATGGTTTTTGGCAATGACTCCTGCTGATTTAAGGCATAGATAAATCCCTTCATTAATGTTTTTCCGAGCTCCTCGCTGCCTTCTCCCATTTTATCAGAAGCGATTACGACCACCACATTTCTTCTGCTGTCCGGCACACACGCCGCCACATCTGCCTCAAAAGCAGGTATTTCATGAGCTGTTTTGTCAGTTCCGTCTCCCACTGTAAAGGTAACCTTGTATCTGTTTTCTTTCAGCTTTTCTGATTTTACTGCACATCCTCTGTTATTGCCAAGTTTCATTAAATTCTGCACAGCAATTTCATTATCTACTACAGTTTCTACTGTTCCAAAACCATTTAATTCATTCAGAGCCTTCTGTGTTTTTACTACCGGAATCGGGCAGGCGTCACCCACTGCATTTACTTTGATCATATCTATCCCTCCTGAATAATAAATTTCTTAATACACTTACCTGTGATTATCTCAGAAAATCTTTCAGCTCCGGATAATCAGTAATGTGCTTTCTTACATAATTTCTTTTAAATGCTGCAAACGCACTTTTTCTGCTTAATGCAGCTCTTAAACTCCTGATATAGCGCTCTGATTTCGGATATTTTTTATGCTTTTCCAATGCCTTATACAGCACATTCATAGTTTCCGCCAGATAATCAATCCTATATTGACATGCTGCTTCTCGTATCCCTGTATTGCGTTTTTCAAAACATTCCTGAATCAGCTCTGCCGTCATAATACTGTTTTCTTCATTCTCTATACTATGTACCTTCACATGACCATTTTCATAACTCTGTTCCAGCACTTCTTCCGGATCAACCACACAGCAATCTATAATTTTCTCATTATATTTATCTTCTCTTTTTAAATTATTACAGTGTGGGCATACATAAAACAGATTATTCCAATCAAAAACTCTCTCTGCTATTTGTCTTCCGTGATGTGGATGCAGATGTTCCACTTCCGGATCTGATAATCCTTTCAGCTCACAAATATAACATTTATCATGAGAATCTTCCTTTAGTTGCCGTACCACATCTGATTTATTGTAACTTCCGTTAGCCTTTTGTTTTTCAATAGCTAATGATGGCGGAGGCACAGGATTTCTGTCTATTTTCACCATACCTTTTACCTCCTGTTGAAAAACTCTAATTTAAGCCTACTGTACTCTGCTGTTAATTCTTTTGCCAGATAATCCGGTATCTCATCTAAATAATATTCCAACCTATCTATTTCCTCATACTCTTCATCTGAAAGTTCAGCTTTAGATACCAGCACTTTATATCTTGAAAAATTTTTTCTCAATTCTTCTGACAGCCTGTCCGCTTTAAAATAACCTTCTACAATCCCTTCATACGGTAAATTTTTCATACCGTTTTCTACCAGCGTTTTATTCTCAAGATCATAAATTACAACATTATTTACAGAACTTAAAATAAAGGGTGAATGCGTGGTAACAATAAATTGTATATTTGGAAAAAGGTTTATCAAAATCGGAAGAATTTTTTTCTGCAATTCCAGATGTAAATGCGTTTCTATTTCATCTATCAGAGCCACACCTTCCATGTCAAAGACTGTTCTCAGTCCCGATTTTGCTTCCATCCTTATAATTAGATCATTAATAATATCTAAAATTGCCGCATAACCACTGGACATTGTATTAAAATCAAAAGGTTCCCGACCTGATACACAAATAGAGAACTGAAATGTTTCCTCATTAAATTTCAACTGCAGCTTTTCATCTTCAAAAATTACTTTTAAAACATTCTCAAATGTCCGAAACCACTGTTCTATTTTTTCAAATTTGTCCTTATTCTTTGTAAATGCCTGTGTTGCTTTTAAATCCACAAGATATTTCGTAAGCTTTGCACCCGGATTTTCTGTAATATCATATTTATCCCTCAACTCTATTTTTTCAATATTTTTGTACTTTTCTACCTGAAACTCTCTTTCCGATTTATAATAAGAAAAAATAAAATTACCCAGCTCATACTTTTCTTTTAACAAAGTTTCTGAATTACACTCCGTAAAAATCCCTGAATCTATTACACCTTCCTCTGTTGAAATCATGTTCTGAAAATATTTCGCGAGAGCTTCCAGGAAACTTGTTTTCCCACTTCCATTTTTACCTGTCAGTATCAAGTGCTTTCTTTTATTTTTATCTAAAGGAATTGAAATATTTTTTAAATGACGGACTTTTTTAATCACAATCTCCGTAAAAAAAGTCTGCTCCATGATGATTCCTCCACTTCTCACTAATACAGTTATTCTATCACATTTTTTCCAAAAAATACATAAAAACTCCCCGGAACAAATAGTCCCGGAGAGTGGTAACTCAATGAAACTCTTCTATTTTATTTAGAAATCAACTTCTGTTCCGTAGTATACACATGTAAACAGTTTTTCCATTTCAGCCGGAGTAATTGCTCTCGGGTTAGATCCTGTACAGGCATCTCCTACTGCTAATTCTGCAATTTTTGCAATTTTCTCTTTGAACTCATCTTCCTGGATTCCAAAGTCTTTCAGAGTTTTTGGAATGTTTAATTTCACATTGAATTCATCGATTTTTTCACAAAGACTGTTAACAAGAGCCTGCTCAGATGTTCCGCTTAATCCCATTCTTCTTGCGATTTCAGCGTAGCGGCTTGCTGCTTCTTTATTCTTTGCATTGTATCTGATTACATATGGAAGGTACATTGCATTTGCACATCCGTGAGGAATATGACCTGTAGAGAATGCTGCACCTGTCTTATGCGCCATAGAATGTACAATACCAAGCAGTGCGTTGGAGAAGGACATTCCTGCAAGACACTGTGCGTAGTGCATCTGCTCTCTTGCATTCTGGTTTCCTGCAAAAGAAGCCGGCAGATAATCAAGAACCATCTCGATTGCCTGAAGAGCAAGAGGATCTGTAAATGCACAGTGAAGTGTAGATACATATGCCTCAATTGCATGTGTAAGTGCGTCCATTCCTGTATAAGCAACCTGTTTTGCAGGAAGTGCTTCTACAAGCTCCGGATCTACGATTGCTACATCTGGTGTAATGTTAAAATCTGCAAGCGGATATTTAATTCCTTTTGCATAGTCTGTAATAACAGAGAAAGCTGTAACCTCAGTTGCTGTACCGGAAGTAGTCGGGATTGCAGCAAATTTTGCTTTCTGTCTCAGCTCCGGAAAACCAAAAGGTACAATCAGATCTTCAAATTTTGTTTCCGGGTATTCATAGAATGCCCACATAGCTTTCGCTGCATCAATTGGAGATCCTCCACCCATAGACACGATCCAGTCAGGCTGGAAATCCTGCATAACTTTAGCGCCTTTCATAACAGTCTCAACAGATGGATCCGGCTCTACACCTTCAAATACTTCTACTTCCATTCCGCCTTCTTTCAGATAATTCACTGCCTTATCAAGAAAGCCCTGTCTCTTCATAGATCCGCCTCCTACTACAAGAACGGCTTTTTTTCCTTTTAAGTTCTTTAACTCCGCCAGACATCCTTTTCCGTGATAAATATCTCTAGGTAATGTAAATCTTGCCATAGTACGTCACTCCTTTTCTATTGTTTCCTGGTTCAGGAAAATTCATTTAATCCTAATTGTTATTTTCTTAACAATTACACTATAACATTGTTAATCTTTTAACTCAATACTTTTCTATCATATTCTTGTACTTATTTTCATACAATTCCGGTTCTGTTTTATCAGTATTTAGGAAGCTCCTTTGGCGCATTGCTCACCTCAATTGCCTGTACCACACTTGTATCTTTTCTCACAAGAATCTCTACCCGGTCAAGGGAACTTTCCGGTCCTTCTATTGTGTAATATTCAAACATATCGGACTCTTCAAATTTATATGTCACACCTTCCAGCGCTTTCTCAAGCTCTGCTTTCGCCATTCCCCGGGTAATTCCCTTCTGAACAGTAATCGGCATATTGGTTGAATTGTCGTCTCCTTTTACAGATGTAACAAAGCAGTTTCGAATTGTAGTGGCATTCGCTCCATAATTCTGAGCAATAACTCTTAATTCCTGATTATTCTTCATAAGAGCAACCCAGCCGAAATCTTTTCCCTTTACCGTCATATCAGACTGATCTTCTTTTACTGTCCAGCCGTTTTTCTCAAATTCGGAAACAGGAGCCGGCATCTGATACAGCGCACCGTCATATTCTACAATAAATTTTGCAAAATCATCTCCCAGTTCTGCTGGTGCCCGGTAACTTTTTACTTCCTCAGTTACTTCATCACTCACCTGTGATGCAGCCTGTGCCTGATCCGCTTCGCTTGCTGTGGCGATCATATTTCTTATATCCACTTTACTGACTGTATTTGTCTCTTTATCCACCTGGATTTCCACATCCTGGTACATATCGTATTCATAACTGAGTGATGTGTACATCTCTCCGTCATATACTCTGCTTGGCTCGCCATATGCTGCTTTTACATCCTCAAGAGTAGATACGCCAAATTCAATTCCCCCGGGAAACTTTACACTTAGAGCACTGTCCTTCATCATATAAGAATCCACTGAAAAACCGCCTATCTGGCATTCTGAAAAAGGAACTGTATTCATACCAAGATTAAATATAGTAGCATACAGCTTTGAGGAATCCTTCTTAAAAGTTTCTGCTGTTGTATACTGCTCCGGCTCCATCGTCTGCGCAGCGTCTCCATCGTAAGTCCATCCTTTTGCCGTAAACTCCTCAAAAGACATGGGAAACTGATAAATTTCCCCATCGATTTCTGCCTGAAAACTGTAAATATCATCAGAAAGCGCCTGTGTTTCATTTGTCGTTTCTGCCGCTGCTTCTTCTGCCATAACCCCTGCTGCCGGCATGATACAAAGCAGTCCTGTCATCAATCCCACCAATACTTTTTTCATTCACTGTCCTCCTTAATCTTTATATTTCTTAACGATAGAAGGATTATAGCACATGACCCAAAACATTACCATATTTTCCTTTGCCGCTTCTTTTATTTTGTATATATTGTACAAAAGCAGGACAGCACCTCATTCTCGGATGCTGTCCTTATTTTTTATCTTACTGCTTTTATTTATCTCCAACCATCAAAAAACTGCATTCCGGATTCAGATAAAACTCCATTTTCCCAATCCTCCAGAATATTTCCCTCTCCTGACGGTTGCTCCTGTGCGCTTTCGTCCGCGCTTTCGTCCTCGTTTTCGTCTGCGCTCTCATCTTTACTTTCTGACTTGTCTTTATTTTCATTTTTTCCCAGTGTAACGGTCACTGTTTTTTCCGTATAGCTTTCTCCATCCGGAACCTGAAGAACGACTTCTACTTCTTCTCCCGGCTCATAATACTGAAGATAATTTACAAGCTGATCTATACTTACTACTGATTTTCCGGCAAACTCCGTAATAATAGAATTCACTTTAATTCCTGCTTCTTCTGCCGGACCGCCTTCTGTAACTTCTCCTACAAAGACACCCTGAGGGATACCGTAAACCTGACCTTCCTCACTCACTGTTCTTCCGGAAATTCCAAGAACACCGTTTTCTCCCTCATCCAGTTTTTCTCTCGGTTCCTCATTCATAAGGTTCTCCAGAATATCGGAAACATCAGAAACTGCAATGGCATATCCCATACCTTCCACTTCTGTAGATGCAAGCTTTGCAGAGTTAATTCCTACAACCTCGCCTTTCATGTTAAGAAGTGCTCCGCCGCTGTTTCCCGGATTAATTGCCGCATCTGTCTGAAGCAGGTTGACACCGTTTCTGTTGTCATCTTCATCAGAAGAGAACGAACCGGATGTAGAATCCATTTTTCTGTTTTTTGCACTTACAATACCTGTTGTAACAGACTGTCCATAACCAAGTGCATTACCAATAGCGATTACCTGCTCCCCTACAACAAGATCATCGGAGCTTCCAATCGTTGCTATAGAAATCTGATCCATAGTATCATCAGAAATCTCTTCCAGAGGAATACTTACAACTGCAAGATCTTTATTTTCTTCATATCCTTTTACAGTTCCCTCATATGAATTGTTGTCAATAAAACTTACTGAAAGCGTATCTGCACCTTCCACAACGTGATAATTTGTTGCGATCAGAAGCTCCTCATCATTTTTTCCGATAATGATTCCGGAACCGCTTCCCTCAACCTCTTCTTCCTGAGAAGGAGCATATCCGCCATACATTCCAAACATTCCGTAGTAATTCTGAACTTCCTGAATGGATTTTGTTGTAATAGAAACTACAGATGGCATCGCTTCTGCTGCAATATCAGAAACATCAAGGCTTCCCTTTGTCTCTGTTTCTTTTTTCTCCTCTGTATTCTTTTTCTCTTTTGACTTCTTTTCACTCTTAGTCATGGTCAGCGTTGTTTTATCTGATGAAGCGGAAACATTCTGGACTCCCTCTGTAAAATAAGAAATTCCATTATATCCCCCTAATAAAAGACCTCCTGCAAGAGCTGCGCAAAGAATAACTTTTGCACCCTTTTTTGCCGTTTTTTTGATTGTATTTTTATTAATGTTACTCATTTATATTCCCTCCTTGACTTCTTTCAAGAATCTCTGTTTCTTATCTTTTACGATGTCTAGTATAAAAATAATTTGTGTTTACTTTGTGGGAAAAATGTGTATTATTTGTTAAAACATGGTATGATATAAAAAAAAGTTGAGGTGTACACTTATGAATTCACTTAAATCACTCAAACCATTCTCTGTTTTTCATTACTTTGAGGAAATCTGTTCTATCCCCCACACTTCCCATCACGAAAAACAGTTAAGCGATTACTGTGTCCGGTTCGCGCAGGAACGCGGTCTTTCCTGTATACAGGATACAATGGGCAATCTTATTATCTTTGCGCCTGCTTCACCCGGATATGAACAAAAAGAAGCTGTTATTTTACAGGGACATCTTGATATGGTAGGAGTTAAAACAGAGAACTGCGACTTAGATCTTGAAAAAGACGGACTTCGCCTTCTGATAGACGGAGAATATCTCACAGCCGAAGGCACAACTCTTGGCGGAGATGACGGCATTGCCGTAGCTTATGCGCTTGCTCTCCTTGATGACAAAGAGATTCCTCACCCGCCACTTGAAATTGTCCTTACTGTATGCGAAGAAGTCGGACTTCTCGGAGCCTCTGCTATGGATTTTTCCCAATGTAAAGGACGCCGACTCATCAATATAGACTCTGAAGAGGAAGGTGTCCTCACAGTCGGATGTGCCGGAGGCCGTCGTGCTGCCTGCAGAATCCCTGTGGAAAGAAATACACAGACAGGTCTTCTCTGCCATATCCGTTTTTCCGAACTTCTCGGAGGACATTCCGGACTGGAAATTCATAAAAAGCGCGGAAATGCCATTGAACTTCTTGGCCGTTTTCTTCTTTTCCTGAAAAAAGAAACAGACTACTCCCTTGTTTCCATGTCAGGAGGAATAAAAGAAAATGCAATCCCAAAGAGTTCTCAGGCATCCATTCTGATTTCAGAGGAACATCTCTCCCGTGCCAAACAAGCTGCTGAAACTTTCCTTTCTTATATAAAGACGGAATATGGCGCAACTGATCCGGAGATTCATCTGGAACTTACAGAATCAACAAAAACAACAGAGTCTGCAATCACAGAAGCCTCTCTTCTTTCGGTGCTTACAGCTCTTACCTTTATTCCATGCGGAGTGCAGGCTATGAGCGCAGATATTCCCGATACAGTAGAAACTTCTCTGAATCCTGGCATTATGGAACTGACAGAAAAAGAACTGACTTTACGTATTTCCATACGAAGCTCCGTTTCTTCTTCTAAAGAAACCCTTGCCGAAAAAATCTCCCTTCTTGTAAAGACCCTCGGCGGTCATACAGAATTTCAGGGAGACTACCCTGCATGGCCATATGCAAAGGAATCTCCCCTTCGAGACTGCTGTGTTAATGTTTTTGAAGAACTGTATGGAAAAGCCCCGCTTCTTCAGACAATTCATGCAGGACTGGAATGTGGAATCCTTTCCAGCAAAATCCCCGGTCTGGACTGCATTTCCTTCGGTCCGAATCAGCTTGATGTACACACACCTGACGAAAAACTCCATATTCCTTCCGTAGAAAGAGTATGGGACTATTTAAAAGCTGTTCTTAAAGCACTTTAAAACAGAATTTTACATTTAAATATAGCGAATTTTCCCAGGTTCAATACCACGGATACCAAGACCCGGTTCATCTGAAACGGTAATTATCTTTTCATCAAAGACAGCACCGCCAAGAATCGGGTCTTCTTTACAAAGAACCGGTCCGTCTAAGTCTATCTTTGTAATAATTTTCTTTGCACATGCAAGGTGAACGGCTGCATTTACACTGATTTTTGCCTCAAGCATACATCCAATCATACATTCCACACCGTAAATTTCAGCAGCTGAAACAATTTTTAACGCATTATAAAGACCACCGCACTTCATCAGTTTAATGTTTACCAGATCGGCAGCCCTCATTTCCATAATCTTTACTGCATCCTCAGGAGAAAATACACTTTCATCTGCAAGAACCGGCACATAAGAACGTTCTGTTACGTATTTCATTCCCTCAAAATCATGCGCTTTTACCGGCTGCTCTACAAATTCAATGTCTAATCCCTTCTCCTGCATTCCGTTCAAAATCCGGACTGCCTCTTTTGGTGTCCACCCCTGATTTGCATCAATTCGGATTTTCGTTTCCGCCGGAACAACCTGGCGGATTGCTGACAGCCTTGAAATATCCTTCTCCGGCTCTTTTCCCACCTTTACCTTTAAACAGTCATATCCTCTCCGGATCGCATCTTCTGCATCTCTTGCCATTTCATCCGGCTCATTTACGCTGATTGTAATATCTGTAACAATAGATTTTCTTGCGCCTCCCATTAATTTATAAACAGGAATTTTATAAAGCTGTCCGTATAAATCCCACAGCGCCATATCTACAGCTGCCTTCGCGCTTGTATTTTTCAAAATGCAGGAATTCAGCACCTTCATCAGGTCCTCAAAGTCATCTACATCTCTGCCTATAAGGGAAGGTGCGATATGATCTTTGATCGCTCCTATAATAGCACCAGTCGTATCACCTGTGATTACTCCTGTTGGCGGTGCCTCTCCATATCCCACCTCTCCTGAATCCGTATGGATTTCAACAACAACATCTTCTACGCTGTTCACAGAACGAAGCGCAGTTTTAAAAGGAACACGAAGCGGTACGGAAATCAGCCCCATGCGAATATCAGTAATTTTCATATTTTTTTACCTGCCTTTTCTTTAATTTTGTAAAAAGTATTTGCCAGCCGCAAGAACTAATGGTATTATTGTATATAAACATGCACGATTTGTAAAGAAAATTGTGCCAAATAACAAGGAAAGGGAAGAGTAACATGATTACAAACGGATTTACCTACGTAGCAGTTTTAATTTTTATTGCTGCTCTCCTCGTGTGGCTGCAAAAACACACAAAATCAAAATTTTTTGATTACGCACCACCAATTGTTTTACTGTATCTTATCACTATGATTTTCTGCACCTTAAAGGTATGGGATCTGGAGGCAACAAAACCCGCCTACTCCGCTTTAAAGAACAATATTTTGTTCGCCATGATTTTCCTGATGCTCCTTCGCTGTGACATCCGAAAAATCTTCAAGCTTGGACCAAAAATGCTTGGCGGCTTCTTCTGTGCTTCCATTACAATTTCTCTCGGCTTTATTATCACTTACGCAATTCTCCACGGACCTCTTGGAGAAGGTGCATGGAAAGCCCTCGGCGCTCTCTGCGGAAGCTGGATGGGCGGATCCGGAAATATGATTGCTGTTCAGGCAGCACTGGATATTGGAGAGGCAGATATGGCATACGCCCTTGTGGTGGATTCTATCGACTATTCTATCTGGGTTATGTTCCTTCTGTGGGCGATCAACCTGGCGCCAAAATTCAACAAATGGGTAAAAGCAAACACAAAAACACTGGACGAAGTTTCCAAACGTCTGGAAGACGATGCAAAGGCAAATGGTGGTTCTATCACATTTGTAAACATTATTTTCCTTCTCGGTCTTTCCCTTGTCGTTTCTGCACTTGGACAGAACATCGGAACAACGCTTAACGGAGCGCTTCCGTTCCTGGATACTTCCACATGGACAGTTCTTTTCATCACTCTTGCCGGACTCGCAGGCGCTTTGACACCTGTTGGAAAAATGGCGGGAACAACCGAGCTTTCCAATGTTATGCTTTATTCTGTAGTTGCTCTCCTTGCCTCACGTGCAAGCTTCCTTGAGCTTACAGACGCTCCAGTATGGATCATCGCAGGATTTATGATTCTTGGCATTCACGGAATTCTTATGGTTCTCTGTGCTAAAATCTTTAAGCTGGATATGTTTACCTGCGGAGTTGCCTCCCTTGCAAACATAGGAGGTTCCGCATCTGCTCCGATTCTTGCCGGCGCATACAGCGGCGCCCTTGTTCCTGTCGGTGTACTTATGGCACTTATGGGATATGTCATCGGAACAGGCGGAGGTTTGATTGTGGCAAATATTATGTCCCTGTTCGGATAGAAACTCTATAAAGCGGCTCACGCCGCAAACCGCAGGAAATCACTAAAAAACGTACAGACTCTTATCATCAGAGCTTGTACGTTTTTTTATATCCTCTTCCAAATTCTCACTATCTTTTTTCAAAAGATATGTTATACTGTACTAAAATTATATAGAAAGGAATTTACAATATGCAGTATATGATTTCTTTTTTGGAAGGAATTATCACGTTTATTTCTCCATGTCTCCTTCCAATGCTCCCCATATACATCTCCTATTTTGCAGGAGGCGGTGAGCGCAGTACAAAAAAAACAATGAAATGCGCCCTCGGTTTTATTCTTGGTTTTACTATCGTATTTGTCTCTATGGGCGCTCTTGCAGGAACGATCGGAAGCTTCTTAAAATCACATCAGCAGACAGTCAATATTGTCTCCGGTGTGATCGTGATTTTATTCGGGCTGAATTTTCTCGGTATTCTGAAAATCAACCTTTTTCACGGAGCAAAGAGAAGCGTAGATACCACAGATCTTGGTTTTTTCACTTCCGCCTTATTCGGAATTATTTTTTCCGTAGGATGGACTCCCTGCGTAGGCGCATTCCTGGGCTCTGCCCTTATGCTTGCCTCACAGCAGGGTCATGTTCTCACAGGAATGATTATGCTTTTATGCTATTCCCTGGGTCTTGGCATCCCATTTATTATCAGCGCCCTTCTCATTGACAAATTGAAAAGCACCTTCGCATTTATCAAGAAAAACTATCGTATCATCAACATGGTATGCGGCGGCTTTTTAATTGTTATCGGTATTCTTATGGCAACTGGTACTATGGGACGCTTCCTGGCACTTTTAAGCTGATAAAAAAGGAGGACTTATGAAAAAAAATAAAACCTTTATATTACTTGCTGTACTTCTTGTTATTTTAATCGGAGGCGCCGGTTTCTTTTATAACAAATTAAGAAGCTCCTACAAAACCGACGCCCTTACGAAAACCTCTCAGGCAGCAGAAAACGAAACAGATTCCGAAGAGACAGAAGATTCTCAAACATCTTCTGAAGAGACAGATTCCGGTGAAAATGCCGCAGAAACAGCTCCTGATTTTACTATGACAAACGCTTCCGACGAGGAAGTAAAGCTTTCCGATTTCTTCGACAAACCAGTTGTTCTTAATTTCTGGGCAAGCTGGTGCGGTCCTTGTAAAAGCGAGATGCCTCACTTTGAAGACGCTTACCAGAAATACGGAGAGGATATAAATTTTGTAATTGTAAACCTTACAGACGGAACACGAGAAACTGTAGAAAATGCTTCTGATTTTATCGAAGAACAGGGCTATACCTTCCCTCTATACTTTGACACCAATACAGAAGGAGCTATGACATACGGAACTTATTCTATTCCTGTCACTTATTTTATCGGAGCAGACGGCGTTCCTGTAGCACAGGCAAACGGCGCGCTTGACGCTGCCACTCTTCAAAAAGGACTGGATATGATCCAATAATATATCTTAAGGCAATAGGAGCGCGAATGCGCTCCTATTTGCTTTTACATTTTTCGTTCTTAAAACCTGTATTTTACACCCCTTCATTTCCCATTCCTCTTATCCTTCCCCGTTTTATATCTTTCCATTTCACGTTTTGCATATTTTGTTTTTATATGCATAATAATTCATTGCATTCTTTTTTCTCTAAATTCCTTTTTCTTGTTTATAATATTATTCATCTTTTTCGTTGACTATGTATATTCATCGTGTTACCATAGTGTAAACTTTTAGTTCATACCATTCGAGGAGGTATTATGTTCAATCCAATACTGAATACATTCATAAGCGTCATAGATTGCGGCAGTTTTACAAAAGCAGCCGAACAGCTAAATATATCTACAACAGCCATTATGAAGCAGATGAATACACTGGAAAAGCATCTGAATTTGAAATTGATAGATAGAACGCCAACAGGCGTAAGATATACACAGGCAGGAAAAATCATATACAGAGATGCGAAATTCATAATTGACTACTCAAAAAAATCCATCACCGAGGCAAAAGCAGCAGCCTCCGATGACGGAATCGTTTTTCGTGCAGGAACTTCGAAATTAGCTCCCGCAAGAGCTTTTATGGATTTATGGTATCAGGTAAGCCCCGATTTTCCAGAAAACAAGCTTCAACTTGTATCTTTTGAAGATGATACCCAAGGTCTTCTTCCTGAAATAAAAAAGCTTGGAGAAAAATTCGATTTTCTGGTCAGCATTTGCGATTCAGAGAAACTGCTTTCCATGTGTCGTTGCCTTCCCATTGGAAATTACAAAGAAATGATTGCCATACCAAAGAATCACCCTCTGGCCGAAAAAGAAATGCTGTATATAGAAGATTTACACGGAAAAAACCTCATGATAATGTCTGAAGGCATTTCCCCTGTGCATGATAAAATCCGCGAAGATTTCCAAAAAAATCATCCGCAGATTTTCCTCAACGATATTCCTCACAACTATAATTTATCTGTGTTTCAGCGCTGTATCAATACAAAAAGCGCCCTTCTTATCCCGGAGTGTTGGAAAAATATCCATCCGGACATAATCTCTCTCCCTGTTTACTGGGATTATACCGTTCCATACGGTATTCTTTATAGCTCAAACCCTTCCGAAAGTGTTTTGAACTTTATAAAAGCAGCAGAAAATCTCCTATCCTGACGGGGATTTTCTGTTACATTTCTTCCGTTACTACATCATTCACAATATCATGTGCGTCTTCCAACGCATCTAATGCCTCTGTCAGAACATTCGTTTTCTCATTTTCTTCTTTATCATACTCTTCCAGAAGCTCTGCCAGATTATTTTTTACCTCTTCCAGATTATCCAAGATTTCTTTTAACCGTTCTTCTTTCCCTTTTTCAGAAGAAATCTTTACTACTTTTCCCATTTTCCTATCCTCTCACTTTATATTTCTACTTTTTCAAATCTATATTTTTGCTTTATATCCGGGTATTTTTCCCGGTCTACTTCGCTCATAAACATCCCGTATGGTCTTGCACATATTTTAAAAGGAGCATATAACCCCTGGTAAATCACAAGGTTCTCCCCTGTCTCTGTATGAGAGGCAAATGCCAGCACCTTATATAAATATTCTGATGTATCCGCAGATACCCACTCTCTCTTAAAATGCCTTACAATATCTCCCACACAAATATCTCTTTTTTCTACTATCTCTTCCTTTATTTCCGGTTCTGTATCCAATTCCACATATTCTTCTTTATCCAAAGACACCGGAACACCGGATTTTCCTATAATATGTACTCCTCCATACCATGTTCCTGTAACCTCACAAATATCTCCTACTTGATATTCTAAGGTATATTCATCATTTTTCTTTATTATTCTTACTTTACTCATATTTCACCTTTCACTTTATCACTATACTCATTTCATGCCAGGCTTCTCCACCCCACTGAGATATGCCAATACCATGATCCATAAATCCAAACTTCTTATACATCTCTACTTTTTCTTCTACGCAGGTCAATATCAGTTTTTTCCTGTCTTTTTCTTTTTCTCTTCGAATATATTCTTCCACCAGTGTTCTTGCAAGCCCTCTTCCTCTATGTTCCGGAAGGACATCAAGGCCAAGAAGCATAACATTTTCTCCTGACGGATTATGAACCTCTGCATCTGTAAAAAAATCATCTGTCAAATGCTTCTTCTCTGTTGCAAGCCCATTTAAAAATCCTGCTAAAAGGCCTGTTTTTTTATCCACCGCAACAAGAAACAACTCCGGCGCTTTCTTGACGCGCTGCTCCATATGTTCATAAGAACACGCCTCATTTGGCGGAAAACACCGTTTCTCTATCTCTGCCGCCTGAGGAATCTCATCCTGTTTTATATTTCTAAACTCATATTGTTCCCATAATATTTCCATAATACATTTTCACACCTTTTTACTTTTCTTAATTGTTTCACGTGAAACATATAGCAAAAAAGTTCAAGACAATTCTCCTAAGCTCTCTCCCTCTTCTGCAATCAACACCCGTGCGGAAATCGAATCCACTGCCCGCGCTCAGGAGCTCGTCCTGGTACAGAAAACTACTTATATCCTATGTCAATCAAAGTCATTCAAAGCCTTGATTTTACTGCTTTTTCTGTCAATTTTAGAAAAGATAAGAAAACCTGTTTTCATCTGAGGGATTACAGTTTGGGTGGAAAAAATGATGGATTTTCCACCATTAGGGTAAAGTCAACCTGTTCCTTCCAATTATAAATGATGACTACCATTACCTGACATTTTACAGTAATGATTATTTGGTTTTCTTATTAGATCTATGTCTATTATACCGTGCTTGCGATCAACTGTCGATGACAAATTGACCGCAAATGTATTATTTTTTCTTACGTTTACACTTTGTATCACAAAACTTCTACAGTGCAAATACTCGGAAGTGTTTCTGAACAGATTCATATTTCCCTGTTTCGTAATTTAGTATTCTCCATACCGAATTTAATTTCTCATCCGTTAACAGAGCAACTTGATTGTCTTTATCCAGCCATGCAAAAATTATCTGTTCTGATTCTATCCAGGTTAAGTTTTTATCTTTCTTTATCTCATCAATATTGTCCTCATCATCAACGTTATACCAAAAGAGCGAATACGATGGTGACATTTTCAACCCCGATCCAAATAGCCAGAAAACTTCATAGTCACCACAAGAACAAATATGCATATCCTTCACATTGACAAATTTCAGGACCGCCCCTTCTTCATCCGTATCATATCGAAGATAGAGCATCAAATGATTCTTTTCAAAATCGTATTCTATATGAGTAATTCTATAATCATGAAATTCTGAGAATATACCTAAGAATTCCTTGAAATACTCTTCATCTTTAATTACTTTATACCAGCCTTGTGTTTTCATAATGTCTGCATGTAGCACAAGCATTCATGTAATGCAACAGGCAATTTCGTTACTGTATGGCTACCTAAAATGAATTTTAAACAATAAAAACAAGACCTCCCATTATACTTTTCAGTATCTGAGAGGTCTGTATTTATAAAAAGTTTAATCGACTGACAGTCCAATTTCATTTAACGCCAAAATGTTTTCTTTTACACATAGAATTTCTTTATTTGCTGTATATTCTCGCCTCATATGGTTGCAACCATTCGGACTCCGTTTCATGATAATTGCACAATACACATTTTTGATCAATTTTTTGAAACTTCAGCTTTTCATTTGTAAAATTTACGATCACCAGTAATCCTTTGCCGTTCACTTCTCTTTCATAGGCAATTAATCCCGGATATTCTTCGTACATCGGGCGAAACACTGCCTGTCTCACAATATCTGCATGGTCATGGTAACACTGAATCAAACACTTATAATAATTGTACAATGAATTCGGATCATTCACCTGACTCTGTGCATTGATTGTTCTATAATTATCATTGCATTTAATCCATGGCTTTCCACCCGTAAATCCTCCATTTTCAGAGTCATCCCACTGCATCGGCGTTCTTGCATTATCTCTTCCCAACTCTGAAAAGTATGCAAGTACTTCATCCGGATCTTTGCCCTGTCCGACCGCTTCCTCATAGGTTCTTTTTGCCCTTATATCATCCATATCATTAATATTCTTCCACTTGACATTAGTCATGCCAATTTCCTGTCCCTGATATATAAAAGGCGTTCCATATAAAAAGAAATAGATACTCGCCAGGGCCGATGCACTATAGAAACTAATATTTTCTCTTTCCAGAAATTTGTTTAGACACCGAGACTGATCATGATTTTCCAAGAAAATGGCACTCCAGCCAATTGTACTATTATGCGATACATGTGAAAAAATTTTTTTCTTCCACCGTTCTACCGCATGAATGCTTGATTTATCATTTTCCCCTTCCATATTTTCCCATCCAAAATCGAAAATCATGGAAAAGTAACCATTCTTTCCGGCATACCGTTCAAAAGCAGCATCGTCTACCCCCGGTGCTTCGGCAACTGTCATACAGTTATATTTAACAAAGCACTGTTCTTTCATCTCATCAAGGAATGTTCCGATTCCCTTATAATCCGTAAGTTTTTCAACCGGATATCGTTCCCCATCATTCGTAGGACGACTGGCAAAACTTAAGTCTTTTTTAATAAAGGTAATTGCATCGATACGAAAACCGGCGATTCCTTTTTCCAACCACCAGTTTATCATCTCATAAATTTTTTGACGCATCTCTTTGCATTCCCAGTTCAGATCCGGCTGTTCCTTCGCAAACGTATGATAATACCATCTGCCATCCGGTAATCTCGACCAAACAGATCCGCCAAAATTGGATCGCCAGTTATTCGGTTCTTTATCATTCTCCGTTGTTCGGAAGTAAAAATAAGACGCTTCCTCACAATTAGGATCCTTCATTGCCTTCTGGAACCATTCATGCTGATCCGAGCAATGATTGACCACCAGATCCAATATGATTTTAATCTTTCTTTTTTGAGCCTCCTCTATTAAATGCTCCATATCCTCGTTTGTTCCAAAGATTGGATTTACCTTGTAATAATCCGATATATCATATCCATTATCCACAAGTGGAGAAGCGTACATCGGGCATATCCATAATACATCTACGCCTAGATTTTGGAGATAATCAAGTTTCCGGATAATTCCGTTAAAATCTCCGATTCCATCTCCGTTGCTATCCATAAAACTTTGCGGATAAATTTGATACACTACGGACTTTTTCCACCAATTGTTTTTCATTCACAAATTCCTCACCTTACTTTATTGCCCCTTCTGTAATACCTTTTACAATGTGTTTTTGACTAAACAAATAAAAGATAATAATAGGAGCCATGCACATAACCAATCCGGCAGAAGCCAAATCCCAACGTTTTGCAAATTGTCCAAAGAACAGATATGTTTTTAAAGGCAACGTCTGTAAGCCCTGTTTATTAATAATCAGCGATGGTAATAAGAAGTCATTCCATGTTCCCATAACATTAATAACTGCAACCGTGACCATAATCGTTCTCATCAAAGGAAGCACGATCGAAATAAACAGACGTATTGAACCACACCCGTCAATTGTAGCGGCTTCCTCCAATTCCTCCGGAATATTTTTTATGAACCCATGAAACATTATGATTGCCATACTTGTTTGAAAGCCCATATACATAAAGATCAAGCCACCACGAGACATCAAACCGATTTTACTTGCAAATCCAACCAATGGAAGCATGACACACTGAAATGGAATCAACATAGAACCGGCAAATATCAAAAAAATAATCTTACTTGCTTTGGTTTTATAACGTACAAGTACCCAGGCCGCCATAGCCGATATCAACAGCACCAGAACCGCTGTCACTACCGTGATAAGCAGCGAATTCGTAAAAGATCTTATGTAATCCAGTTCTTGAAACGCATTCTTATAGTTTTCAAGTGTGAATGTTCCTTTCGCTGGAAATCCCAACACATCTGTAAAAATTCCCTTGGTCGTCTTAAACGAATTCATAATCAAAATATAAATCGGAAACAAAAAAATGCATCCAAGAATAAGTCCTGTTGCTCCATAAGCGATTTTTTTCTTCATTACATTTCAACCTCCTTGCGCTTTGTTACAACCAACTGGGTAATTCCGATTCCTGCCACAATAATCAGAAAAACGATTGCCTTTGCCTGTGCAAAACCAAATTCATTTGCTCCAAAGGCAGAATTGTAAATGTTTAACGCAATCATTTCTGTTGATTTGTATGGTCCACCTTGTGTCAAAGCTAAATTTTGATCAAACATTTTAAATGAACTCGAAATAGATAAGAATAATCCGATTGTAAACGCAGGCATCATCAACGGAAGGATGATATATCTCATGAGCTGCCATGAGTTTGCTCCATCAATTCTTGCCGCCTCCTTAACCGATTCCGGTATCTGCTGAATCTGCGCAATATATACGATCATCATATATCCCGACATCTGCCACACAGTCAAAATCAACAATCCTATAAATCCGGTTTCCGGATTCGACAGCCATCCGCTAAAGGCTGCAATTCCCGTCTTTTTTGAAAAAGCTTCAAAAATCGATATAAAAATAAACTGCCAAGTAAATCCAAGCAATAATCCGCCTATCATATTTGGCATAAAGAAAATTCCACGTAACAGCGTTGCGCCTCTAAATTTCTGTGTCACTAACAATGCCAGACCAAAGCCAACAAGGTTTACCAATACAACTGCGCACACCGAAAAAAGCGCAGTAAATAAAAAAGCATGTACAAATGAGTCATCTCTCGTAAAAATATCAATAAAATTTTGAAAGCCTACAAACTTAACGTCCGAGCCTACAATTCCATTCCAGTTTGTAAGTGAATAGAAAAATCCAATACATGTAGGTATGATTACAACAATACAAAATGCAATTAATGACGGTGCCAAAAATCCCCAAAACCGTAATTTACTTTTTCTCATACTTCTTCTATCCGTCCTTTCCAAACAAAGGATTTTACCCTTATTTGAATTTCCGGGATAGAAGCTCTATCCCGGAACCCTCTTTAACTCTTACTAGTTGTTCTGTTGTTTTCTTAACTCACTCCACTGCTCGACACAGGTCTTTGTAACCTCATCCCAATCAGCTTCTCCGGCAAGATATTTCTGTACTTCTACACCAGCCACCTGCTGACCCCATGTATTTGGAGCTCCACTGTATACCCATCCGTTCATGGTATTTCCGGAATTATTTGCATCCATAATTCTCTGTGAAAGTGGATCGGATGCTTTCATTCCATCAAAATTATCATATGGAGGAATAAACTTACAATCATTCACAACAATTTTCTGTGCTTCCGGATCGCTGAACATCCAATTGATGAAGTCTTTTGCAGCAGCTTTCTGCTCATCGGTTGACTTGCTATGGATTGCCCAATATCCTGATACACCTACAAAATACTTGCCATCTGAATATTCCGGAACAGAATATGGCAACATATCCAATTTTTGAAGGACTTCCGGATCCGTTGTCTCTACTGCTGGAGCTACCCAGTTTCCCTGCTTGATACATGCAACACGTTCAATGGCAAGTCCACCCTCTAATGATGTTGTGTAATCTACAGAATTAAGATTTGCCGTATTGTTGGCATTGGTTGTATAACTGGCCTGAAAATCAACCATTTTCTTATAGTCTTCAAAGCCGGTTCCCAGAAGCGAATCTGCCGCATATGCTTCATTCGGGGTCTTAAAGTCATGTGTTAAAGCAACATTAGCGTCATGGTCTCCTGCAATCCATAACTCCTTTGTCGGATATTCCATAACAGCTTCCAGATTCGGATATTTATCCTTCATCTCACCATTGTCGATTTTCTCTTTCAAAGTATCAAAACCGGCCTGCATGCCTTCAAAATTCATCATGGAATCTACAGAAACGCCTGCGTCCTCAAACATCTGCTTATTAATAACGAATCCATAACCTTCCATATACAACGGAATCGCATATACTTTTCCGTCCTTTGTAAATGTATCTGTCGTTCCCTCTAAGGTGTGCTGCATAATATCCAGATTCGAAACATCTTCAATAGCATCTCCGTAATCCTTCATGTCCGAAAAACCACCTACAGAAAAAATAGTCGGTGGATCCGACTGCATCTTTGCTTTCAGTGATGCACCAAAATCATTTCCTGTGACAGCTTCAAGATTGATTTCCACATTTGGATGCTTCTCTTTATAGGCTGCAATTAATTTCTTGTATCCTTCATTTGCCTCAATCTTACTCTGGAAAATTGTAATCTTTACATTTTCTCCACTGTTTGCTTCTGTCGATGAGGTATCTGCAGAATTTCCGCATCCCACAAATAATCCCCCAAGCATTAGCACCGTCATTCCAACTGCTACTAACTTCTTTGCTTTCATATATATTCCTCTCTTTTGTGAAACTGTTCCATATCTGATCAAAAAAAATTTTTCATCTATGGATGCGTCGTTTTGTGCCACGGAACTGTCCACATTGTTTGTGGAACTGTTCCATATCTGTAATATACTCTATGCGCAACTATATTGCAACATAAAAATGCAGTTTATTCATAGATTCGTTATTATATCCAAAAATCATCTTGAATTTTTAGTAAAAAACACTAACAAAAAGAATTTTCCCCTTTGTGCCAATGCTCTCCAGGTTCTTTCTGAACTTTGGGTATTACAAGAAAAGGTAGATATGAAAGTATCTGCTTTTTCTTTCGCTTCATCATTTCTTATATTTGGGTATTTATGATATGATAGAGTTATCAAAAGATGAACGAAGATGAAAAGATTGAAGTATTTCCCGACACAAGATTATTCTTTTCTGTTAGATGAAAATCACTACGTTTATGACCATGTTGAAAATGAAGATAGTTTACATATCTATATCAAATCAAGAGAACATGGCTGTTGCTGTCCCGTTTGCGGAAAAATAAGTCACAAGCTTCATGCTACTTACAGGAGAAAATTTCAGGATACCCCTATCCGATGTAAACAGACTTTCTTACATGCAAACGTATATAAATATGATTGTGAGAATCCTGAGTGTAAATGCAAGGTCTTTATGGAAGATCTCCCGTTTGCGAAAGCTTCTCAGGTGCGCACAGATGCATTAAATACATTGGTTCTCGCCGTTTCAATGTTTCTGAGTAATGAGAGGGCAAGCAAAGTTTTGTCGCTACTCGGCGTCCAGATCAGTAATGACACGATACAACGTCTGTATGACAGGATCGAATTCATAGATAATCCGGATGTGGAAGAAATTGGAGTTGATGATGTGGCAATCCGAAAAGGGCAGACATATGCTACTGCCATTTACGATTTAAGGGAGCACCATCTGATCGCATTACTGGACGGACGTGATGACGAACCCCTGAAAGAATGGTTGAAATCACATAATAAAGTGCGCCTTGTTGCCAGAGACCGGGCAAGTGCATATGCTTCTGCTATCAACGAAATACTGCCGGATTGTATGCAAGCAGCTGACCGGTTTCATTTATTGCAAAACCTTCTTGAATATATGAAAGACATTTTCAAAGAAGAAATGCCCGCTAAACTATACATTCAAAATGGAAAAGTGTCTGAGAGCGCACCAGATAAGATATTGAGAGAAAAGACACCAGATCATGCTATACTTGACAGTCTGCACTATGATAATACTTCTCCGAGAGATTCGGATGGTAACGAGTTGTTTTATGATAATAAGAAACACAATTTAAACTCAGCACAATACCAGCATCACGAAGAGATGCGGAAAAAAACAGCAATTAATCCGGAACATACAGGAGTATTGGGCGAACCAAAAGAAACCGCGGCTAAAAGGCGTAGCAGATGCATTTGGAATATCGTCAGTGACAGCAAAGAGATATCTGTCCATGACGCAGGAAGATATTTCCCGTCTGGATCATCCCAATCATTATAAAAAGCGGGAATCACCTATGAATGCGTGGCTAAATGTCATTTATAAGATGATGGCTGATGGTTGTAGCAATGAACTGATTTATTTTTATATAAAGCGTCAAAAAGCATTTCACGAATCTGAGCGCAGCCTTGCAGACTATATTTATCTTATCGGAAAAAATAATTTTCCAGACAGAACCCCGTTCAATACAAAAACGGTTATGGAATGGGTGTTACCACCCGGAGTAATAATAATCACCAGGACAGATTTGCTCAAATATATTCTGACCTGTAATCCTAAGACGAAACGTGACCCCGATATTGAAAAATATATTGATCAGATAAAGAGCCAATATCCTGTTGTAGAAAAAGTTGAAACTATATTCAAAGAATTTCATGCATTGTTATTGGGGAAAGACGAAACGAAACTGGATGAATATTTGGGAAAGTATAGTGCGAGTGAGATAGAATCTTTTTGCAATGGAATAAAAAAGGATATCACTCCGGTCAAGAATGCGATATCCCTTTCTGTAAACTCTGGATTTGTTGAAGGAAACAACAACAAATTCAAAGTCCTCAAACGTATTGTATATGGTAGAAGCGGATTAGTCAATCTGGAGAAAAAAATGTAAATTGGCTTTCCTTCCTAAGAATCAGAATTTTTCACTTTCTGCCTTGTTGTAAAACAAGCTGGTATCGAATTGATACCAGCTAATGTTTTATACGCTATACCCAAAGTTCAGAAAGAACCGCTCTCCATTCTACAAAGTATCGCCCTTTTTATATTTTACAGGAACCAATACTTCCCTTTTCTTAAGCGGTTGATCATTGATCAGTTTAATAAGCATATTCACACTTTCCTTTGCAACCTTCTTCGCATCCTGTACAATTGAATCAATCGAATGGTAATTGAAGTCCGTGGCATAAGTTCCATCATAAGCCAATATTTTTTTGTTTTTTTCTGTCTTGAGGAAGGCGGCTGCACACAAGTCCAAAGCCATAATTCCATCAACGTCCGGATATTGATCCAACAATGTTCTGGTACGGTTCATACACAATTGATAGTTTACAACTTCCTCCCATTGAAAAGATTCAATGATAACCTCCCTATTATGCTTCTCCATCACATCGATAAGGGCTCTCGCGCTATTGGCAGAGGAAAGTTCCATCCTGGTCGGATCACTAAAGCACATCACTTTTTTACAGCCTTTTTCCAAAAACAATTCGCCCGCTAAAATTCCTCCCTGATGATGATCCGATGTCACCAGCGGGATTCCCGGTATAATCCGATCCAGCGAGATAATTGGTTTCTCAATATTCATATAATATTCATCAGGAAGAAACGCAGATCCTACAATCAGTCCATCGAACAGATTACGTTCCAATGTATCAAGATATTCTCTTTCCTTGTCCTGATTTCCTCTGGTATTACAAATGACCACATTATATCCATATTGATCTAATTCTGCCTCAAGATAATTCCAAAGAGTTGAGAAATACGGATGGATAATATCCGGTGTCATAACACCGATAATACCCGTTCTTTTCTTATACAGATTTCTGATCCACTGATTAGGAATATAATCTAGCTCCTCTACCGCCTTCTTAATTTTGCTTTTGCTTTCCTCCGATACATATCCGCTACCATTTAACGCTCTGGATACCGTGCTGGGTGCTACATGTGCCAGCTTTGCAACTTCTCGAATACTTGCCATAATCTCTTCTCCTCACTTGTGTAATTGCAAACGAATCGCCCTTATATTCTCCTTTATCCTCTTAATTAAATCCGACAACCTTCTGCGATAATCGATAAGCCGCAACCGAAATCTTGCGACCTCCCTTACCCGGAAGATTCATGGTCTGTCCCATAATACCATGGCGGAGTTGCCGGAATATTATAATATCTTTTTCCTTAATATACTGAAGTTCTATTTTATTATACACTTTTTGTCCATGGAGTCGAACTATTTTTACTTATAATGGTCTCATAAATTAAGACACTTTTTCGGACATTTTTTAATGAATCTGATATACTAAATTCAGTATGAAAGAGAGGATTCATAATTATGTCCAAACAAAGAAGAAACTTCAGTGCCAAATTTAAATCAGACCTAGTGATCGAGCTGCTTAAGGGTGAAAAAGATCTCAATACCCTGGCAACTGAAAATAATATCCAACCAAACTTGCTTCGTAATTGGAAGAAAGAATTCCTAAACAATGCTTCTGCTGTATTCGATGACAAGCGTGAAGAAAATCTCAAAAAAAATCTTGTTGTGGTCAAGCTTTTTTGTAACACTACGACCTAATTTCCACTACAGGAGTTATACACTCCCGTAGCGTGCCTCATAAGGCGTTTTGTAGTTATTATAAGAATGCGGTCGTACATGATTATATTGTACATACGCAAATTCTTCGATTGCTGTGTAAAGTTCTTCCTCTGTACGATAATAATGCTGGTAAATAAGATCATTTTTCAATGTATTAAAATATCTTTCCATAGGAGCATTATCATATGGATATCCAGCCTTACTCATACTTTGAGTGATACCAAGCTCCTCACAAAATTCAGTAAACTCTTTTGATGTGTACTGGCTTCCTTGATCCGAATGCACGAGAAGCTTGCTCAAGTCAATTCCTGGTTGAGAATGAATTGCTTTTTCCAACGTTCTTTTCGCTAAATCAGCGGTTATATTTCTGTCCGTTATACTTGCAATAACGCTTCGGTCATGTAGATCTATAATCGTGCAATTATAACGCTTGCTGCCATCCGTCAGGAAAAGATAAGTAAAATCTGTACACCACTTGTGATTGATTTCATCTGCTCGAAAATTCTGATTCAGTTTGTTCTCGTATACTTTGTGAGCGACGCCATGTTCATATGTTGTTTTCTTTTTTCTTGAAATTGAAAACAACTGCATTTCAGTATTCATATATTTGTGAACTGTTAAGCGGCTAATATCGTATCCTTTACGAATAAGATAGGCATGTATAGTTCTGTATCCATCAACTCCGCCATGAGAATGATAGATTTCTCGAATGGAATCTTTGATCTCATCTTTCTGTTGATGATAATCAGCTTTTCTATTTTTTAGATAATTGTAATAAGCATTTAGACAGATGTTAAACTTTCTAAGAAGCCATCTTAGTCCAAAGTCTTTGTTGTATTTCTGAATGAATCGATAAGCCTCTAATCGATTTCCTTCGCAAAGAATGCCACTGCTTTTTTTAAGAAGTCATTTTCCTTTTGGAGTTCTGCAAGTTGCTTTTTAAGCTGTAGATTCTCTTTCATGTAACCATAATCAGCTTTGGCTTCGTCGTTTGTTTGGCACTCTTCACGGAATTGTTTTGTCCAAATAGATATACTTGCTTTGGATACACTTTTGCAGACTTATCCTTATTTCCGAGCCTCATATGTTATTTCTGTCCGTCGGACCAAGAGTTTGCCTACAGCTTCCTTCAGATTCCACCTCACGATGGACACCCTTGCTGTTCGGCTATACACTTCCTCGTTGCCTATGCATGTTCGGGACTTTCACCCATTAGAGCACGCCCATGGCGCGCAAACAAAAAGCAGCAATGACTTTTTCAATCATTACTGCTTAAAATAAGCGTCCCCTATAGGAATCGAACCTACAATAGAGTCTTAGGAGGACCCCGTTATATCCATTTAACTAAGGAGACAACTGCCGTATTTCCGGGCTTTTTCGGCCCTTTGGCTCCGGCTACCATCATCTATAATTCTATCACTTCTGTGATGAACTATCTCTTTCTTATCTCTTCTGATTTTTCAGATTTCGCATCCTTAAGTGACCCTCAAACGCTACCCTTTTTCTTCAAAAGGGTTCCGTCATGGTTCTACCTTAGGAGTTCTAAATGTCCTTTCGCAGCAAATAGTTTCTAACCTCCTGTAATAC
>OBYG01000126.1_pt1 | contig 103951 bp, 95 predicted proteins | sample 1538201 | NCBI WGS metagenome assembly OBYG01 (sample SAMEA2580177, study PRJEB22360) | human gut metagenome | biome: human gut; feature: human-associated habitat; material: faeces | place: Denmark | collected 2008/2010 | reverse complement strand
TATTCCAAAACGGAATAAACTTCAAAATATTATAGTGCTAACTCCCAAAGACGGGAGTTTTTTGAAGAATTCTGTAATTTTTATACAAAAACGGATGATGAGAAGGACGTATCACGAAAATGGTTGTGCAAAAATGATAATAATATAACGATATATTGACTTATATTGTATAATATGTTAGGATTCTCTTAGTTGAATATGAACCAGGAGAGAGGAGCAGGTGGATAACGGCAGAAATGCCGCTTATTGAATCTGCTCTTTTTTTCCTTTATAGGAGGCGTTTACACCCTGTAAAAGGAAAAACGTTCCGCCGCGGCAGCCCGGAATTGATTCATACCAGCAGTTTTAAGGAAGGTGAAGCATGGAGCAGAAACTTTACGATACCGTGACAGATTGTCCGGTGATTGCGGCGATTAAGGATGACGCAGGGCTGGAACGGTGCCTGGATTCAGACATACAGATCGTCTTTGTGCTGTACGGCGACATTGTCAGCATACCGGAAATTGTAGACAGAATTAAGAAAAAAGGAAAGCTGGCCATGGTGCACGCAGACCTGATATCAGGTCTGGCGGGGAAGGAGATAGCCATTGATTTCCTGAAGAGGAATACTCAGGCCGATGGAATTATTTCCACGAAGCTGTCATTTATTAAAAGAGCGAAGGAATTGGGTATGGCTACAGTGTTCCGATTTTTTGTGATTGATTCCATGGCGTTTGACAACATTCAGAAGCAGTATGAGGCGGCCTGCCCGGACTTTGTAGAGATTCTTCCGGGAATTATGCCGAAAATTATTGCGAAGGTAGCTAAAATGGTATCCGCGCCTGTGATTGCAGGCGGTTTAATTGCGGAGAAGGCGGACATCTACGCGGCTATAGAGGCCGGAGCCATTTCCATCTCATCCACAAATCAGAATACCTGGTTTATCTAAGAGAGGGGGAGACGGATGTCAGATACAAAAAGAAAAATGGCCCAGGCTTTGAAGGAGCTTATGGCGGAGAAGCCGTTAAAACGAATTACCATTCAGGATATTGTGGAGAGAAGCCACATGACGCGCCAGAGCTTTTACTACCATTTTCAGGATATCTACGAGGTGCTGGAGCTTATCTGCCGATACGATCTGGTGGATCAGATCGCTTACCGGGAGGAGGAGAGCTTTTCCCACTGGATGGAGCGCCTGATGGAGATTGTGGAGACGAATAAGTGGTTTTACAGGAAGATGCTTCAGGATATGGACTGGGAGAGAGTAGCCGGTTATCTGAAGCCGGCGGTGGAGGCGCAGATTCGCCGTCTGGTATCAGGGATGCTGACAGAGCAGGAGACGCGGAGCCTGTCAGGAGGCCGGGAGCTGCTGATCGATTTCCTCACAGTCTCTGTGATTCAGTACATCTTCCGTTACATTTCCAGCCGGAAGGTTCAGAAGGAGCAGAATGCCGCCAGTCTCCGGGAACTGCTTCAAATCTGCTCGCTGCTCTGCGCCAAGTGCAGCTCTTCGTCTGAAAATAAAGATGAAGTATACATTAAAAACAGGATAAAGACGGCGTAAGAAGAATTTGTTTTAACAAATAAGAACTATTGTCTAAAGACATTTGACAATAAAGGTGATACTATAAATGCATATCATGTAAGGAGGGGTTTCTTATGGCAAAGTATGTAATGGCATTGGACGCTGGAACAACCAGCAACAGATGTATCCTGTTTAACGAGAAGGGTGAAATGTGCAGCGTGGCGCAGAAGGAGTTTACACAGTATTTTCCGAAGCCAGGCTGGGTTGAGCACAATGCAAACGAAATCTGGTCCTCTCAGCTTTCCGTAGCAGTTGAGGCTATGGCTCAGATCGGAGCGAACGCAGAAGATATCGCCGCAATCGGTATTACAAATCAGCGTGAGACTACGATTGTCTGGGATAAAGTGACAGGAGAGCCGGTATATAATGCGATTGTGTGGCAGTGCCGCCGTACCTCCGAGTACTGCGATTCCCTGAAGGAAAAGGGACTGACGGACAAATTCAGAGAGAAAACAGGTCTTGTAATCGACGCATACTTCTCCGGAACCAAGTTAAAATGGATTCTGGACAACGTGCCGGGCGTAAGAGAGAGAGCAGAGAAGGGCGAGCTCTTATTCGGTACCGTTGAGACCTGGCTGATCTGGAAGCTGACCAAGGGCTCTGTTCATGTAACAGACTACTCCAACGCATCCAGAACGATGCTGTTTAACATCAATACCTTACAGTGGGACGACGAGATCCTGGCTGAGTTAAATATTCCGAAGTGCATGCTTCCTGAGGCAAAGCCGTCCAGCTGCGTTTACGGCGAGTCCGATCCGGTCTTCTTCGGCGGCCCGATTAAGATTGCAGGAGCTGCAGGAGATCAGCAGTCCGCTCTGTTCGGACAGACCTGCTTCAATCCTGGCGAGGCTAAGAATACATACGGAACCGGCTGCTTCATGCTGATGAACACAGGCGAGAAGCCGGTATTCTCCAAGAACGGCCTTGTTACAACTATCGCCTGGGGACTTGACGGAAAGGTTAACTATGCGTTAGAGGGTTCTATTTTCGTAGCCGGCGCTTCTATCCAGTGGCTGAGAGACGAGATGAGACTCATTGATTCCTCACCGGATTCCGAGTACATGGCCAAGAAGGTAAAGGATACAAACGGCTGCTACGTGGTTCCGGCCTTCACAGGACTGGGCGCTCCGCACTGGGATCAGTACGCAAGAGGAACCATCGTAGGAATTACAAGAGGCGTAAACAAATACCACATTATCCGCGCGACACTGGAATCTCTGGCATACCAGACCAACGACGTACTGCAGGCAATGCAGGCTGACTCCGGCATCCAGCTGGAAGCTCTGAAGGTAGATGGAGGCGCCAGCGCAAACAACCTGTTAATGCAGATTCAGTCTGATATTATCCAGGCTCCTGTTCATCGTCCGAAATGCGTAGAGACTACAGCTATGGGCGCCGCTTATCTGGCAGGTCTGGCAGTAGGATACTGGGCAAGCAAGGAAGACGTTATTAAGAACTGGGCCATTGACCGCGTATTCGCTCCTGAGATTGAACCAGAGGAGAGAGATAAGAAGGTTAAGGGCTGGAATAAGGCTGTGAAGTGTTCCTTCGGCTGGGCTAAGGAAGATTAATCGGCAGTAAGAGACATCGATCGGATAATAGAAAAGGGGGAATTTTTATGCTGCCATATATAGCTGAATTTTTGGGAACCATGATGCTGATCCTTCTGGGCGACGGCGTTGTAGCAAACGTAAACTTGAATAAATCCGGTATGAAGGGCGGAGGATCCATCCAGATTACCTTTGCATGGGGCCTTGCAGTTATGGTTCCGGCATTTATCTTCGGCGCAGCTTCCGGCGCTTCCTTTAACCCGGCTCTGACGCTGGCTCTGGCTATTGACGGAAGCTTCGACTGGGCTCTTGTTCCTGGATACATCATCGCTCAGTTTGCAGGCGCATTCGTAGGCGCTGTCCTCGTATACATTCTGTTCAAAGAGCAGTTCGACGCTACTCCGGATGCAGGATCCAAGCTTGGCGTATTCTGTACAGGACCGTCTGTTGAGAACAAACCATTAAACATTTTGTCTGAGGCAATTGGAACCTTCGTTCTCGTATTCGCTATTAAGGGTCTTGCAAATGTTCCAGGCGCAGCAGAGGTTGGCCTTGACAAATTCCTGGTATTTGGTATCATCGTATCCGTTGGTATGTCCTTAGGTGGACTGACAGGCTACGCAATCAACCCGGCCCGTGACCTTGGCCCCAGAATTGCACACGCAGTTCTGCCTATCAAGGGCAAAGGCGATTCCAACTGGGGATATGCGCTTGTTCCGGTAGTAGGACCGATCATCGGCGCTATCGCAGCCGTATTACTCTACGGAGCCATTCCGTGGTAAAGCACAAATAACGAAGTTATTTGTGCGCTACTCAAACGGAGCAAAGCGTAGTTTGAGTTTCCCGTAAGGAACGAAGTTATTTGTGCGCTGCTCAAACGGAGCGAAGCGTAGTTTGAGTTTCCCGTTTAGAACGAAGTTATTTGTGCGCTGCTCAAACGAAGCAAAGCGTAGTTTGAGTTTCCCGTACTGAGTGCACAGACGCGGAAAACGAATTATAACTAAATAAGTATTGCATGGAGAGATGAGCCGGGCAAGGAGATCATCAGCTTACAGGCTGATTCCTCTGCCGGGCTCTCTTTAATTTTCTGATAAAAAAGTGATAAAAATCAAATTGCAGAAACAATAACAGAGCTGCAGCAAGGAGGAATGGAATATGTATGACGTTATTATTATCGGCGCAGGCGTTTCCGGATGTGCGTCAGCCAGAGAGCTGTCACGGTATGAGGGAAAATTCTGCGTCGTAGAGAAGGAAGAGGATGTGTGCTGCGGCACTTCCAAGGCGAACAGCGCCATTGTCCACGCAGGCTATGACGCGGCCACAGGTTCTCTGATGGCCAAACTGAATGTGGAAGGCAATCAGATGATGGAGCAGCTGTCCAAGGATCTGGATTTCCACTTCAGAAGAAACGGTTCCCTCGTACTCTGTATGCATGAGGAGGAACTTCCGAATCTCCAGGCTCTCTATGAGAGAGGCATTGCCAACGGCGTGAAGGAGCTTCGGATTCTCAGCAGAGAGGAGCTCAAGGAGATGGAGCCGAATGTTACAGAAAACGCAGTGGCTGCCCTCTATGCGCCTACCGGCGGAATTGTATGCCCCTTCGGACTGACCATTGCCCTGGCGGAGAACGCCAACATGAATGGTGTGGAGTTTAAGTTCAACACAGAGGTGAAGGACATTCAGAAGCTGGAGGACGGCACTTTTGAGCTTCACACGAACAATGGAGTATTGAAGACAAGGTTTGTGGTAAATGCAGCAGGCGTTTATGCAGACGTATTCCACAACATGATGAGCGAGGAGAAGATCCACATCACCCCAAGAAGAGGCGATTACTGCCTGTTAGACCGCACGGCGGGAGATTTAGTAGACAAGACGGTATTCACGCTTCCTGGAAAGTTCGGAAAGGGTATTCTGGTTACTCCTACGATCCATGGAAATCTGCTGTTAGGACCGACAGCCATTGACATTGACGATAAGGAAGGCACCAATACCACGAGAGAGGGGCTGGACGAGGTCATCGAGAAGGCTCAGCACAGCGTGAACAACATTCCTATGAGACAGGTGATCACCTCCTTCGCAGGTCTGAGAGCCCATGAGGATCACCACGAGTTTATCATAAAGGAGCTTCCGGACTGTAAGGGATTTATCGACTGCGCCGGCATCGAGTCCCCAGGCCTCTCCAGCAGCCCGGCCATTGGCAAGATGGTGGCCGATATTCTGAAGGAGAAGGCAGAGCTTCGTGAGAAGGACAATTTCATTGCCACGAGAAAGGGCATCCTGGATCCGAAATCCCTGTCCAAGGAGGAGAGATCCAGGCTGATTAAAGAAAATCCGGCTTATGGAAACATTATCTGCCGTTGCGAGACTATCTCAGAGGGAGAGATTTTAGACGCCATCCACAGACCTCTGGGAGCTAAATCTCTGGACGGTGTAAAACGCCGCACAAGAGCTGGAATGGGACGCTGCCAGGCAGGCTTCTGTTCACCGAGAACCATGGATATTCTGGCAAGAGAGCTGAATATCAGCATGTATGAGGTTACCAAGTCCGGCAAAGATTCCAAAATTGTAGTTGGAACAAACAAGGACAAACTGTAAGGAGGGGGACGCCATGAAATCATATGATATTGTCGTTATCGGAGGAGGCCCTGCAGGACTGGCTGCGGCAGCGGCTGCAAAGAGAAGCGGGATCGACAGCATCCTGATTCTGGAGCGCGATAAGGAGCTGGGAGGCATTTTAAACCAGTGCATTCACAACGGATTCGGCCTTCACACCTTTAAGGAGGAGCTGACAGGACCGGAGTATGCACACCGCTTCATTGAGCAGGTGCAGGAGCTCAACATAGAATATTGTTTAAACACCATGGTCATTGATATTTCCCACGAGAAGGTAGTTACGGCCATGAACCGTGAAGAGGGGCTGTTCGAAATTCAGGCCAAGGCCGTGATCCTGGCTATGGGCTGCAGAGAGCGTTCCAGAGGAGCTTTAAATATTCCGGGCTATCGTCCCGCAGGCATTTACTCAGCCGGAACGGCTCAGCGTCTCGTCAATATGGAAGGCTTTATGCCGGGCCGCGAAGTTGTCATTCTGGGATCCGGCGATATCGGCCTGATCATGGCCAGACGTATGACCCTAGAGGGCGCCAAGGTGAAGGTAGTGGCAGAGCTGATGCCTTATTCTGGCGGATTAAAGAGAAATATTGTACAGTGTCTGGACGACTTCGGCATTCCGTTAAAGCTGAGCCACACGGTTGTGGAGATCCGCGGCAAGGAGAGACTGACCGGCATTACGCTGGCGCAGGTAGACGGCAGAGGAAAGCCGATTCCTGGCACAGAGGAGGACTATGACTGCGATACGCTCCTTCTGTCTGTAGGCTTAATTCCAGAGAACGAGTTAAGCCGCGGCATGGGTGTGGACATTGAGCCGATTACCTCCGGACCGTCTGTCAACGAGAGCCTGGAGACGAATATCGACGGCGTATTTGCCTGCGGAAACGTGCTCCATGTTCACGATCTGGTAGATTATGTATCTGAGGAAGCAGCTGCAGCAGGAGAGAATGCAGCCAAATATGTGAAGGGCATCCTGCCGGCAAACAGCGGAAAAGAGATTAAACTGGTTCCTACAGACGGAGTCCGCTATACCGTTCCGAAGACAATTGATCCGGAGAGAATGACAGACGAGCTGACTGTCCGCTTCCGCGTGGGCAATGTCTATAAAAACTGCTTCGTGAGCGTTTACTTCGACGGCGAGCGGGTAGTCCACAGAAAACGTCCCGTACTGGCTCCAGGCGAGATGGAGAACGTGAAGTTCAAGAAGACGCAGCTTGCGTCCTATCCTGATTTAAAGACGATTACACTGAAAATAGAGGAGGCGTAAGGCTATGGAAAAAAGAGAACTGATCTGCATCGGCTGCCCTCTGGGATGTATGGTGACCGTTGAGATGGAAAACGGCGAGGTAAAGAGCGTGACAGGCAATACCTGTAAGCGCGGCGACGACTACGCCCGCAAGGAAGTGACGAATCCTACCAGAATCGTTACCTCCACGGTCATGGTAAAGGGAGGAAGCCTTGACATGGTTTCCGTAAAGACGAAAAACGATATTCCCAAGGGAAAAATCTTCGACTGTGTCCGCGCCCTGAAGGGCGTCTGTGTGGAAGCGCCGGTACACATCGGAGACGTGGTTGTTTCCGATATCTGCGGCACAGGAGTAGATGTGATTGCCACAAAGGAAATTGAGGAAAAGAGAGCATAGAAGCCAGCCTGCATAAGGCAGACTATTTCAGGGGAGAGGCAGAGTACAGAAAAAGAGCTGTGTTCTGCCTCTCTTTGCGTCTGGTTTGACGGTCATGGCACACTTTGATGCAGACGCATGGCTTCCTGCAGCAGAAGAGAAGGCCTGCCAGTAGCAAAAACAGGGAGAATGGGATATAATAATGGAAAGCAGCCGGCAATGCGGCTGCGGAATACAGAAAACAGAGAGGATAACAGGATGGTTGAGATTTGCTGCGGAAGCTATGAGGACGCTGTGTCCGCCAGCCGCGGAGGCGCTGAGAGGATTGAGCTGAATTCTGCCCTGGCTTTAGGCGGGCTGACTCCTCCGGCGGGATGCGTCAGGCTGGTAAAAGAGCGTACGGATTTAAAGGTGATTTCCATGGTAAGACCAAGAGGAGGAGGCTTTTGCTATACAGCTCTGGAGACAGAGCAGATGTTTGAGGACGCCAAAATGCTGTTGGAGTATGGAAGCGACGGCCTGGCCTTTGGATTCCTGACAGAGCGGGGAGAAATTGATCTGGAAAAGGCTGGCAGAATGGTCAGACTCATCCACAGCTATGGGCGCGAGGCAGTGTTCCACCGGGCTTTTGACTGTACCAGAGAGCCGGAGGAGGCCGTTTCCAGTCTGATTGCTGTGGGGGTGGATCGGATCCTGACCAGCGGCCTGAAGGAGACAGCCTGGGAAGGGCGGGAATTGTTAAAAAAGCTTCAGCATGAATTCGGAGGACAGATCGAGATCTTAGCTGGAAGCGGCGTAAACGCAGAAAACGCCGGAGCGCTGATGGAATGGACGGGAATTTCTCAGATTCATTCCTCCTGCCGCGGGTGGAAAAACGATCCCACTACTTCCGGAGAGAATGTGAGCTACAGCTTTGCTGCTGCGCCCCATGAGAATGACTATGATGCGGTGGACGAAAGCCTGGTGAAACGTCTGGTGGAGAGGGCTGGGAAATCTGTGTAGCGGGAGATTTCCTGGCGGAAGCTGTTCTGCCTGAGTCTGTACAGAAGGAGGAGACGCCATGACGGGAAAAAAAGGCGTGATTTTAAAACGTTTAACAGTGGGGAAAATTCTGCTGATTTTTCTTATTATTTACATTGGATTTTTAGTTTTGCCTTATGTCTGCCATAAGAAGGTTCCGGCTTCTTATCAGGAGAGCTTCGACGTATCCTCCTTTTACGGCAGCGGACCGGGACCGGAGCGGACGGCTTACATAGATAATAATGATGATGCGCTTCTCTGGAGACTGCGCCTGATTGAGGAAGCCAGGGAGGAAATTATCCTGTCGACGTTTGACTTTAAATCCGATGAGGCGGGGAAGGATATTATCGCCGCCTTGATGCAGGCGTCGGATCGGGGCGTGCAGGTACGGGTGATTGTGGACGGATTTAATGGAGTGCTGAAGCTGACAGGAAATAAATACTTTAAAGCGCTGGTATCCTGCCCCGGCGTTTCCATTAAGATTTATAATCCTATCAGCCCGTTCAGGCCCTGGGATATGCAGGCCAGACTCCATGATAAGTATCTGATCATTGATAACAGCATGTATATGCTGGGCGGGCGCAATACCATGGAGCTGTTTCTGGGAGATTATTCACCTGAGAAAAATGTGGATCGGGAGCTGTTTGTGTACGAGACGAAACAGCCGGATGAAAACGCCTCCATTTCTCAGCTGAGGAGGTATTTTGAGACCGTCTGGGCGCTTCCCGACAGCAGAGAATACGTCTGCCGGAAAAAGACCTCCTCTGTGGAGCAGGCGGATAAGGAATTGCGGGAGCGGTACGAGTACCTGAGAGAGACTTACAGCGAGGCCTACACAGACTGGGATTTCACTGCGCTGACCATGGAAACGAACCGGATTTCACTGCTTTCCAATCCGATTGAGACAGAAAATAAAGAGCCGCTTCTGTGGTATTCTCTTCAGCAGCTGATGCAGGAGGCGGATCAGGTGACCATGTACACGCCTTACATTATCTGTGGGAAGGAGATGTATCAGGGACTGGAGGAGCTGAAAAACAGAGGCGTTTCTGTGGAAATGATCACAAACGACGTGGCCAGCGGAGCCAATCCGTGGGGCTGTACAGATTATTTGAATCAGAAGGAGAAGATCTGGGACACAGGAGTGAAGGTGTACGAGCTGATGGGAGAATATTCCAGCCATACGAAGGCAGTGCTGCTGGACAGCCGGATGAGTCTGGTGGGCTCCTATAATTTCGATATGCGCAGCACCTACCAGGATACGGAGCTGATGCTGGCGGTGGACTGTCCTGAACTGAACCGTATCATCCGCCAGGAGGCAGAGCGGGATAAAGCGAAGAGCAAAATCATGGGGGCAAACGGGGAATATCAGTACGGAGAAGGCTACGTTCCCAGGGAGATGAGCCCTGGAAAGAAGATATTTTACGCCATTATGAGAGTTCTGGTAATTCCGCTGCGCCGTTTTCTGTAAAGAGCGCTATAATAGAAATATGGCGAAAGCTATTTTCATTCCGCACATCACACTTCCTGCATTAGTGTGCGTCGCCAGACAGAGCAATGTGTTTGACTGGCATGGCAGCGCGTGGGTGGGAGAGAACATTCCAGGCGCCAGAACCGTATTTTTTGAACATTCCGGACATATGCTGTTCTGGGATGAGGCGGAGAAATTTAACCGGGAAGCTGCAGACTTTGTATGCAGGCACTGATATCTGAATAAAAAATTCTGACTGTCAGATATAGAAAGGGCGCTGCGCTGTCATCCATACAGACGACGGCGCAGCGCCCAGCTTCTTTATTCGTAAAAGATATTAGAACTCCGGTTCAATCAGACCGTAGGTTTGTCCTTTTCTCTTATAAACCACATTGACCTCCTCGGTCTCTGCGTTTAAGAATACGTAGAAGGAATGTCCGAGAAGCTCCATCTGTACGCAGGCCTCTTCCGGATCCATGGGTTTCATGGCAAATCTCTTTACCTTTTCGATCTTAATCTCATCGTCAGCCTCGGTCTCCTCCTGTATATAGAATTCACTGAAATCCACAGGAGACTGTTTCTTGTCGATGAGTTTCTTCTTATATTTCTTGAGCTGGCGCTCGATGATTTCCTCTACCAGGTCAATGGATACATACATGTCTGTGCTCTGCTCTTCAGCACGGATAATGTGGCCCTTCACCGGGATAGTAACCTCAATTTTCTGGCGGTCTTTGGTGACGCTCAGAGTGATGATGGCCTCTGTATCCTGGTTAAAATACCGTTCCAGTTTTCCGATCTTTTCAATAACTGCTTCCCTAAGTCCAGGCGTAACATCAATATTTCTTCCGGTAATTGTATAACGCATAAGTCATCGCTCCTTTTTTATTGGGATGTCCTTAGTATACCACGTTTATCAGAAAAATTCAATTAAAAAATGAGAGTATTAAGAAAATTATTGTGAATTTTCCATAAAAGGTTTTCATTTATATAGGAAGGAAGCGGATTATCCAACGAAACTTTTTGGGGATTTTTTGTCAAGAAGAAACGGTGTATTTTATGAAGAAATTATAAAATTTATTACAAGTACACAAAAAATGGAAGATTTGGAGTATGCTGTCGGAAAGCGGTGATAAACAGAAAAAAATTGTGGATAATGTGGATAAATCGGTGTATAACTGCTTTTTTGACGAAAAACAGACAAAAAATAATGTGGATAAATCGTGTGTATGGGTAGTGGTAAAATTGTGGATAATGTGCATAAATGAAAAACAGAACATATATTTTGTGCAACCTGCTGGGTTTACAATAATGGGAAGAATTATGTAAATTATACTGAGAAGAAGAAGACGGATAAGGTTCACCTAGGCAAACTGTAAAAAAATTATGAACTTCTTGAAAGATAGGGCGGTTAATGATAAAATAAATAAGATTATACATCTGTTTTTACAGATAGACTAAGTAAAAGAGACAGAATAAAACGGAGCATAAAGAAATCATAAAACAGAAAGCAGGAAATAGGAGATTAAAGCATGAATCTGATAGAGAAAGTGTTTGGAACTCACAGCGACAGAGAGTTGAAGCTGATTTATCCCATTGTTGATAAGATCGTAGCCTTAAAGCCGGAGATGGAGAAGCTGACAGATGAGGAGCTGCGGGACAACACCAGAAAGTTTAAGGAGCGTCTGGCAAACGGGGAGACGCTGGACGATTTGCTTCCAGAGGCTTTTGCCACTGTCCGCGAGGCGGCGAAGCGGGTGCTGAAGATGGAGCACTATCCGGTGCAGCTGATCGGCGGTATTGTCCTTCACCAGGGACGTATCGCAGAGATGAAGACCGGTGAGGGTAAGACACTTGTTTCCACCTGTCCGGCGTATTTGAACGCCCTGGCCGGAAAAGGCGTATTTATCGTTACAGTCAACGATTACCTGGCGAAGCGAGATGCTGAGTGGATGGGCGAGGTACACCGCTTCCTGGGCCTGACCGTCGGCGTGGTATTAAATGCCATGACTCCTCAGGAGAGAAAGGCCGCCTATGGCTGCGACATTACCTATGTGACGAACAACGAGCTGGGCTTTGACTATCTGAGAGATAATATGGCCATCTACAAGGAGCAGATGGTTTTAAGAAATCTGGATTACGCCATCATTGACGAGGTGGACTCTGTGTTGATCGACGAGGCCAGAACGCCTCTGATTATCTCCGGCCAGAGCGGAAAGTCCACAAAGCTCTACGAAGTCTGCGATATTTTAGCCAAGCAGCTGGAGCAGGGCGAGGCCTCCGCAGAGTTTACCAAGCTCTCCGCCATCATGGGCGAGGAGATCGAGGAGACGGGCGACTTTGTTGTCAATGAGAAGGACAAGGTAGTCAACCTGACTTTAGAGGGCGTTAAGAAGGTAGAGAAGTACTTTAATATCGAGAACCTGGCAGATCCGGAGAACCTGGAGATCCAGCACAACATGATCATGGCTCTGCGGGCAAACTATCTGATGTTCCGCGACAAGGATTACGTGGTAAAGGACAACGAGGTTCTGATTGTCGACGAGTTTACGGGACGTATCATGCCGGGACGCCGTTACTCTGACGGCCTTCACCAGGCTATCGAGGCCAAGGAGCATGTGGAGGTTAAGAGAGAGAGCCGCACTCTGGCTACCATTACCTTCCAGAACTTCTTCAATAAATTTAATAAGAAGGCCGGCATGACCGGTACGGCTCAGACAGAGGAGAAGGAGTTCCGTAATATCTACCAGATGGACGTTATTGTGATTCCTACGAACCGTCCGGTTATCCGTATTGATAAGAATGATGCCGTTTACAAGACCAAGAAGGAAAAATTCCACGCAGTTGTGGAGGAGGTGTGCGCGGCCCACGAGAAGGGACAGCCGGTTCTGGTGGGAACGATCACCATTGAAACTTCCGAGCTTTTAAGCAAGATGCTGAAAAAGAGAGGAATCCCCCACAAGGTGTTAAATGCCAAGTTCCACGAGCTGGAGGCTGAGATTGTAGCAGATGCAGGCATCCACGGCGCCGTTACCATCGCTACTAACATGGCCGGCCGTGGTACGGATATTAAGCTGGACGACGAGTCCAAGGCTCTCGGCGGACTGAAGATCATCGGTACAGAGCGCCACGAGTCCAGACGTATTGACAACCAGCTGCGCGGACGTGCCGGACGTCAGGGAGATCCGGGCGAATCGCGCTTCTACATTTCTCTGGAGGACGATCTGATGCGTCTCTTTGGCTCTGAGAAACTGATGGGCATGTTTAACGCCCTGGGCGTGCCGGAGAACGAGCAGATTGAGCACAAGATGCTTTCCAAGGCCATCGAGAACGCTCAGATGAAGATTGAGACAAACAACTACGGAATCCGTGAGAACCTGTTAAAATACGACGAGGTTATGAACGAGCAGCGCGAGGTTATCTATGAGGAGCGCCGCCGCGTTCTGGATGGCGAGAACATGAGAAACGTGATTATGAAGATGATTACGGATATTGTGGAAAATGCAGTGGATCTCTCCATCTCCGACGAGCAGACTCCTGAGGAGTGGAACCTGACAGAGCTGAATTCCCTGCTTCTCTCCATCATCCCGCTTCCTCCGATCACTCTGAACGAGGATCAGAAGAAGATGAAGAAGAATGAGTTAAAGCATATGCTGAAGGAGTCCGCGACCAAGCTCTACGAGGCCAAGGAAGCTGAGTTCCCGCAGGCAGAGCAGATCCGCGAGCTGGAGCGTGTGGTTCTTCTGAAGGTAATTGACAACAAGTGGATGGCTCATATCGACGACATGGATCAGCTCCGGGAGGGAATTGGTCTTCAGGCATACGGCCAGAAGGATCCGCTGGTTGAGTACAAGATGAGCGGCTACGAGATGTTTGACGCCATGACGGCCTCTATCCGCGAGGATACGGTGAGAACCCTTTACCACATCCGCGTAGAGCAGAAGGTGGAGAGAGAGCCGGCTGCCAAGGTGACTGGAACCAATAAGGACGCAGCTCCACAGGCTCCTCAGAAGAGAGAGACCAGGAAGATTTATCCAAACGATCCGTGTCCATGCGGTTCCGGAAAGAAATTCAAGCAGTGCTGCGGACGCCAGATGTTAGCAGATATGCAGGAGCGCAAGGAAAAAGAGCAGCAGAAGAAAGAACGCCGGGACGAGCGCCGTAAGGAGCACCAGGCGGAGAAGGCTGCCCGCAGAGCCGAGTATCAGGAGAGAAAGGCAGAGCGGTTAGCGCAGAAAGCAGAGAATAAAGAAGAGTAACGCATAGGGGAAGCAGAGCAATTTTCCTTGTTCCAACTGGAAGCCACCGGAAAACGTTCTGCTTCCCTTTTTTAGTACGGAAACACATCAGAGAAAGAGAAACTGTTTTCTTGTTCCGCTTAAAGTCACCGAAAACAGTTTCTCTTTCTCGTTCACGACCTTGCGCAATCTCCCCTGCTCATGTTAGAATAGGGGGAAATATAAAATAAGAAAGTGGGTGAAGCTATGGTTGAACTTGATCAGTTTAAGTACACACTGTCAACGTATGAGGATACCCTGGTGGAAGTGAGGGATTCACTTTGACCTGGACGGCAAGGTGAAACGAATTGACGAATTAGATAAATCCATGGAGGAGCCGGGCTTCTGGGACGATCCGGAGACGTCGACGAGACTGATGAGAGAGTCCAAGAATCTCAAGGATACCGTGGAAAGCTATAATAAGCTGGAGCAGGAGTACGAGGATATTCAGGTGATGATTGAGATGGGGTATGAGGAGAATGATCCGGCCCTGGTGCCTGAGATCCGGGACATGATGGATGATTTCGTGGAAAAGCTGGAGACCATCCGGATTCAGACGCTTCTGTCCGGCGAATACGATAATAACGACGCGATTTTGAAGCTGAACGCGGGAGCGGGCGGCACAGAGGCCTGCGACTGGTGCAGTATGCTGTACCGGATGTACCAGAGATGGGCGGACAGAAAGGGCTTTGCCACCTCTGTTATCGATTATCTGGACGGCGAGGAGGCCGGCATTAAATCCATTACCCTCAAGGTTGCCGGAGAAAATGCCTACGGTTTTCTGAAGTCAGAGAGAGGCGTCCACCGTCTGGTGAGAATTTCCCCCTTCAACTCTGCCGGAAAGAGGCAGACGTCCTTCGTATCCTGCGATGTGATGCCGGATATCAAGGAGGATCTGGACGTGGAGATCAATCTGGACGATTTGAGAATTGATACCTACCGATCCAGCGGCGCAGGCGGACAGCACATCAATAAGACCTCCTCCGCCATCCGAATTACCCATATTCCTACGGGAATCGTGGTGCAGTGCCAGAATGAGAGATCCCAGTTCCAGAATAAGGAAGTGGCGATGCAGATGCTGAAGGCGAAGCTCTACCTGATGAAGCAGGAGGAGAACGCAGAGAAGCTTTCCGATATCCGCGGAGACGTGAAGGACATTAATTTCGGAAACCAGATCCGTTCCTATGTGATGCAGCCTTATACCATGGTAAAGGATCACCGGACCGGGGCGGAGAGCGGAAATGTGAACGCAGTTCTGGACGGCGATATTGACTCCTTTATCAGCGCTTATTTAAAATGGATCAACCTGGACAGCAAAAAGTGATTGAATATACTGGATAAATATGATAATATCTTTCCTGTGAGTACAAGTGTTTTTCACACGCATACATTTTGATTCGGCAGCCATTGGTACGGTGGCTGGAAAAAATGGCGGCTGAAGGCAGAAAGCAGGGATCCGTTCAGCTGGAAAGCCGGCGGATTCCAGGCAGAGCCTTCGGCCGTTTTTGATCCGAATCACAGAGCGCGGTAAAATAAGCTGTTGCAGGCAGACTGTATGCAGCTGAGCGAAAGAGGAATGGGAATGGAAGAGCGGACAAAATATTTCGTTTTGAAGCAGAAGGCGGTGCCGGAGGTGCTGTTAAAGGTAGTGGAGGCAAAACGCCTGCTCGAATCAGAGAAGGCTATGACAGTTCAGGAGGCTTCGGACAGGGTTGGAATCAGCAGAAGCTCCTTTTACAAGTACAAGGACGATATTTTTCCCTTTCACGATAATGCGAAGGGACGAACAATCACCCTGGTTCTTCAGATGGACGATGAAAGAGGACTGCTCTCTGACATCCTCCATATCGTAGCCGTCTATAAAGCTAATATTTTGACAATTCATCAGAGTATCCCTGTGGGAAATCTGGCGTCTCTGACGCTGAGCGTGGAGGTAAGGCCGGATACAGGGGACATTTCCAGAATGGTGGAGGAGATGGAAGCGCAGAAGGGAATTCACTATGTGAAAATTATTGCCAGGGAGTGATAGATTATGATTTATGCAGCAGTTATGGGGTATGGGACAATCGGTTCTGGAGTGGCGGAGGTTCTGGAAAAGAACAGGGACGTTATTACGGCCAGAACCAGGGAAGAGATACAGGTAAAATACATTTTAGATCTCCGGGAATTTCCGGGAGATCCCAATGAAGATAAGGTGATCCACGATTTTTCCGTCATTGAGCAGGACGAGGACGTAAAAATTGTGGTGGAGACTATGGGAGGCGTCCGCCCGGCTTACGACTTTGTCAAGGCCAGCCTGCTGGCGGGCAAGCATGTGGTGACGTCCAACAAGGCCCTGGTGGCTGCCTGCGGAACAGAGCTTCTGCAGATTGCCAGAGATAAGGGATTAAATTTCCTTTTTGAGGCCAGCGTGGGAGGCGGAATTCCGTTAATCCGGCCGCTGACAGGGGCTCTGGCAGGCGAGAGAATTGTGGAAATCAGCGGAATTTTAAATGGGACAACCAACTACATTCTCACCAAGATGGCGAAGGAGGGACAGACCTTCGAGGAAGCGCTGAGAAAGGCCCAGGAGCTGGGATACGCGGAGCGCAATCCGGAGTCAGATGTGGAGGGCTACGACACCTGCCGGAAGATTTCCATTCTGACAGCCCTCGCCACAGGCAGAGAGGTCAATTATGAGGATGTGTATACAGAAGGAATTACGGCTGTGACAGATACAGATTTCAGGTATGCGGCCGCCCTTGGAACCTGTGTCAAGCTGTTCGGCAGCAGCCGGATGGAGGATGGCAGAGTATCCGTCTTCGTGTGCCCTATGATGATTCCTCAGGAGAATCCTCTCTCCAGCGTCAGCGATGTGTTCAACGCCGTGATGGTGAAGGGAAACATGGCCGGGACTCTGATGTTCTACGGAAGCGGCGCCGGAAAGCGGCCTACAGCCAGCGCGGTGGTGGCGGATATTATGGAAACTGCCATGAATATGGACCGGAATCTTCCGTTTGGCTGGGGACAGGAGCGCCAGACTCTGACTCCGGTGGAGAAGACGGAATTTTCCTATTTCTTGCGGTTTGAGGGAAGCGCCCAGGAGAAGAAAGCGGAGATTGAGGCGGCATTTGGCCCGGCAAGGTTCGTGGAGCTTCCCGGCATGGATGAATTTGCCGTGCTCACCGGCAAAATGACAGAAGAGCATTACAGAAAGGTATCTGCGGCGTTTGGCGACATCAGGCAGATGATCCGGGCGCAGATTTAGCGCGGCAGCCACAGTGCGCCAGGCCGGATGGCAAGGATACCATGGAGGAAAAGGCATGTTAGTCGTAAAGAAATTCGGCGGCAGTTCCGTTGCCGATACGGAGAGGATTTTCAATGTGGCAAGGCGCTGCATAGAGGATTACAATAGAGGAAATGACGTGGTGGTGGTTCTCTCCGCCATGGGGAAGACGACGGACGGGCTGATAGCCAGGGCCCATGAAATCTCCGATCATCCGCCGAAACGGGAGCTGGATATGCTTCTGACAACGGGAGAGCAGGTTTCTGTGGCTCTGATGGCCATGGCGATTCAGTCTCTGGGAGTACCGGCTGTTTCGCTGAACGCGGCCCAGATCCGTATGAAAACCACATCCGCCTATGGGCAGGCGAAGCTGAAGCGGATTGATACAGAGCGCATTAAAAATGAGCTGGATGCCAGAAAGATTGTGGTTATCACAGGATTTCAGGGGATTAATAAATTCGACGATATGACGACTCTGGGCAGAGGCGGTTCCGACACTACGGCGGTGGCTCTGGCAGCTGTCCTTCATGCAGACGCCTGTGAGATTTACACGGATGTGGACGGAGTGTACACGGCGGATCCCAGAATTGTTCCAAATGCCAGGAAGCTTCCGGAGGTATCCTACGACGAGATGCTGGAGTTTGCGTCCCTGGGGGCTAAGGTGCTGCACAACCGTTCTGTGGAGATGGCCAAGCGTTATAATGTGCAGTTAGTAGTTCTGTCAAGTCTTGTCCGGGCTGAGGGCACAGTTGTGAAGGAGAGTACGAAGATGGAGAAAATGTTAGTCAGCGGTGTGGCGGCCGACAAGAATACCGCCAGAATCTCCGTGATAGGAGTGCTGGACGAGCCGGGAATCGCCTTTAAGGTGTTCAATCTTCTGGCCAGACACCATATCAATGTGGATATTATTATCCAGTCTGTGGGCCAGGAGGGGAGGAAAAACATTTCCTTCACTGTGGCGAGAACTGACCTTCAGGAGGCCATGACTGTCTTAAACGAGAACAGGGAGTCCCTGACCGCTCAGTCGGTAGAATGTGCTGCGGACGTGGCTAAAATCTCCATCATCGGAGCCGGTATGACCAGCAATCCGGGTGTGGCGGCCAGGATGTTCGAGGCCCTTTACAGCGCAGACATCAACATCCGCATGATTGCCACCTCAGAGATCCGCATTACGGTCCTCATTGATGAGAAGGATGCGAACCGGGCCATGCGGGTGGTCCACGACGCGTTTTCTCTGGGAGATTAATTGATACTGGAAAGTCCGAAAAGATGGAAAAATCTTTGAAAGTCAGGCAGGGAGCGCTTCCCTGCCTGTTTTTTTCATCTGTTTTCAATCTGTTTTCTGCCGGGGCGTTTCAGTTGCGCCCTCTCTTAAAATCTATTATAATAAGCAATGCAGAAGATGTATCGGCAGAATCTGCCAGCGGCAGTTTGGCGATACGTCTATTATGTTTGGAAATGAGGAAATTATTATGGATATGATACAGGCGCTTGCATCGGAGCTTCAGATTGGAAGACACCAGGCGGAGGCTGCCGTCAGGCTGATTGACGAGGGAAATACGATTCCGTTTATTGCCAGGTACAGAAAAGAGGCGACCGGATCGTTAAACGACGAGATTCTCAGAAATCTGGACGAGAGGTTAAAATATCTCAGAAATCTGGAAGAACGGAAAAACCAGGTCATTGCCTCTATTAGGGATCAGGAGAAGCTGACACCGGAACTGGAGAAGCAGATTTCAGACGCCGCGACGCTGGTAGCTGTGGAGGATCTCTATCTCCCCTACAGGCCTAAGAGAAAGACGAGGGCCGGGACGGCCAGAGAGAAGGGACTTCTTCCTCTGGCAGATAAGATTTGGGATCAGAGCCTGACGCAGCCGGCGCTTGCAGAGGCGGAGCAGTTCATTTCGGAGGAAAAGGGAGTGGCCGACGCTAAGGATGCCCTGAACGGTGCCAGAGATATCCTGGCGGAAAGAATTGCTGAGACAGCCGAGTTTCGAACCTACATTAGAAAGGCAGTCCTTCAGGAGGGAGTGATCGAATCCTCCGCTAAAAATGAGAAGGAAAAATCAGTCTACGAGATGTATTATCATTTCTCCGAGCCGGTGAAAAAGGCGGCGGGGCACAGGATTCTGGCTCTGAACCGGGGAGAGAAGGAGAAACTTCTCACAGTGAAGATTGTTGTTCCGGAGGAGAAAATTCTTAGATATCTGGAAAAACAGATTATTACAAAAAATAATGAATATTCTGAACCCGTACTCAGGGAAGCGGCAGCAGACAGCTTCAGCCGCCTGATTGGCCCGGCCATCGAGCGCGAGGTCAGAGGCAGCCTGACTGAGAAGGCGGAGGCAGGCGCTGTCCAGGTGTTCGGCAAAAATTTAAAGCAGCTGCTCATGCAGCCGCCGGTGGCAGGCAGAGTTGTGCTGGGCTGGGATCCGGCTTTCCGCACCGGCTGCAAGCTGGCGGTGGTGGACGAGACGGGAAAGGTTCTCCACACCGTTGTGATTTACCCTACCGCGCCCCAGAATAAGGTGGAGGAGTCCAAGCGGATCTTAAAGGATTTAATTAAGAAGTACCATATTTCTCTGATTTCTGTGGGAAACGGAACGGCGTCCAGAGAATCGGAGCAGGTGATTGTGGAGCTTTTGAAGGAAATTCCGGAGCAGGTGCAGTATGTGATTGTCAATGAGGCGGGAGCGTCTGTCTACTCTGCCAGCAAGCTGGCCACAGAGGAGTTCCCGAAGTTTGACGTGGGACAGAGAAGCGCGGTGTCCATTGCCAGACGGCTTCAGGATCCCCTGTCTGAGCTGGTGAAGATTGACCCTAAATCCATCGGAGTCGGACAGTATCAGCACGATATGAACCAGAAAAATTTGAGCGAGGCTCTGCAGGGCGTGGTGGAGGACTGTGTCAACAGCGTGGGCGTGGATCTGAACACAGCGTCGGCTTCCCTCTTAAGCTACATTTCAGGAATCAGCAAGACTGTAGCGAAAAATATTGTGGCTTACCGGGAGGAAAACGGCGTATTTAAGACAAGAAGAGAGCTTTTAAAGGTGCCAAAGCTGGGGCCGAAGGCCTTTGAGCAGTGCGCCGGATTCCTGCGCATTCAGGGAGGGAAGAATCCTCTGGATGCTACCAGCGTACATCCTGAGAGCTACCAGGCCGCCGAGACGCTGCTTGCACGTCTGGGCTACAATGTGAAGGAGCTTTCCAAGGACGGATTTGCGGGAATCGGACGGAAAATCGGCGATTACAGCCGCCTGTCGTCTGAGCTTTCCATCGGCGAAATCACGCTGCGGGATATTGTAAAAGAGCTGGAGAAGCCGGGCAGAGATCCGAGAGACGAGATGCCGAAGCCGATTCTGAGAACCGACGTGCTGGACATCAAGGATTTAAAACCAGGCATGATTTTAAAGGGCACTGTGCGAAACGTCATTGATTTCGGCGCTTTCGTGGATATTGGCGTCCACCAGGACGGCCTGGTTCACATCTCGCAGATGACCGAGCGCTACATCAAGCACCCGCTGGAGGCAGTGAGCGTAGGAGACGTCGTGGAAGTCCAGGTACTGGAAGTAGACCAGGAAAAGAAGCGGATTGGGCTGACCATGAAAATAAAATAAGGTAAAATCAGAGAAAAGGACGTATTTTTTTGTTCCACAAAAGTTACCAAAAATACGTCCTTTTCTCTTGTATAGACCAGGTGGAAGAAAAAAAGAAGAGGGAAAGTTTCCAGCGCCCCAGCTTCAGAGAAAAGAGAAAATATAGGAAGAAAGAGGAAGAGTTTCTAGTGGCTTTAAGCAGAACAAGGAAAAAGAAGAGGGAAAGTTTTTCAGCGACTTAGCTTCAGAGAAAAGAGAAAATAGAGGAAGAAAGAGGAAGAGTTTCCGGTGACTTTAAGTGGAACAAGGAAACTCTTCCTCTTTCTAATAATCCTATTTCCGATTTTCCTCCAGATACTTCTTCCCATCCTTTAAAAAGCTGGCCACGATCAGAAGAATCACAGCTGCCAGAGGAAACGCCGCGATGATGGACACAGTCTGCAGATTCGCCATGGAACTGTCTGAAAAGACAAGAGCGATGGGCAGCAGAATCAGCATCAGGGACCAGAAAACCTTCACTCCCATGTGGGGCTCCTCCCCGTCTGGAATCTCCTTGTAGGAGTAGGCGGAGGCAACTAAGGCGATGGCATCAAAGCTGGTGGCGTAGAAGGTGACCATGGCCAGAGCCAGGAGAACCAGCACGATCTGCGCCATAGGCAGGGTGTTGATAACGGCGATGATGGTTGCATAGAGATCCTGCCCTGCATTGTAGATTCCCATAACGTCCAGCCGTCCGGAAACCTGCAGTCCTAGGCTGTAATTGCCCAGAATAATGAAGCTGGTGAAGGTGCCGCCCAAACCGAACACATAACCGCCCAGAATCGTCTGTTTTACGGTGCGTCCCTTAGAGATACTTCCAATAAAGAATGGAGCGGCCACCGCCCACACCATCCAGTAGGCCCAGTAGAACATGGTCCAGGTCTGAGGGAAGGAGGTGGTTCTTTGAGGATCCGTAAAGGTAGCCAGAGTAAAGAAATTCTGAATCAGGGTTCCGACTGCCGAAAAACCTGTTTCCACAATGTAGCGGGTCTCTCCGCCGGCCAGGAACACATAGGCCAGCAGAGCAAAAAAGAGATACACGCAGGAGGAGGCCAGCTTCATGACGCCCTTCATGCCGCGGACGACAGAGAATGTGTATACAATACAGGTAACGATCAAAATTCCAATGGTAATCCATTTGGAGCTTTCCACGTGGAGCAGGCTGGCAGCCGTCTGGCTCATCAGCGGGGTGGCCAGACTGAAGGTGGTGGCCGTTCCGGCTAACAGAGCGAAGACGGCCAAAAGGTCAATGAGACGCCCGGGAGCCTTGTCTGTCAGGGATCCGAGAATCGGGCGGCAGGCCTCGGAATATTTCTGTTTTCTGCATTTTCTCACATGGAGCATAAAGCCGAAAGCGCAGGCCAGCACCACATAGAAGCTCCACGGAATGGGGCCCCAGTGAAACAGGGGATAGACGCTGGACCAGTCCTGGATGGAACCCATTTCTGCTATGTGGGGATCATTGGCATAGAGAATCCATTCGCACAGAGAATAGAAAAGGATGTCGGCCGCCAGACCGGAGGTGAACATCATAGCGCCCCAGGAAAAGGCAGAATACTGAGGCTTTTCTCCCGGCGCCCCCAGCCGGATGGTTCCGAAGGGGGAGAAGGCCAGATAGAGCGACAGCAGGAAAATGCCCAGGCCTACGGCCAGATAGTAGACGCCGAATTCCTCCCCGATAAAGAAGCGGACAGAGTCCAGAACGTGTTTAGACTGCTCCGGAGCCAGGAAAAAGGCCAGGCACAGGGCCAGAATCAGGGCCAGGGAAACGGCCATCGGCATAATATCCAGCCGTGCGGCCAGCTTTTTGTTATCTGAATGCGTTTCATTCATGAAAAGATACCTCCTCGGTTTTATTAAGCAGTGCATATATCTGCCGGATGTTCATTTTTAATTGAAAATAAAAGATATTGAACATTATAGCAGGAAATCATAAGAAATGCAAGACATCGGGACAAAAAAAGAATGTTTTTAACAGCCGTGCATATTGCAAAGCAGAAAAACATTCTTTTTAGTAGCTATGTAAGACAAATCTGTGTAAGTTTTTGAAATTACATATTAATTTGATACAATTTATATCAGGCTTACATCACATTCTGGGGAGCATTGTTCAGCCATGCGGTGATATTGTCAAAGACGATGACTGCCCGCTTTACCAGGGCCTCCTTAGTGGCAAAGGCCACGTGGGGAGTGGCGATGACATGCTTGGCGTTTAACAGCGGATGATCCTTTTTAACAGGCGGCTCTGTCTCAAAGACATCAATGCAGGCTCCGGCAATCCGTTCCTCATTTAATGCCTCTGCCAGCGCCTGACTGTCCACTACCGGCCCTCGGGCTGTATTGATGAGAACCGCGTTTTTCTTCATCAGGGCCAGCTGTTCTTTGCCGATTAACCCTCTGGTGGAATCGTTCAAAGGTGTGTGAAGAGATACAATGTCACACTGGGAAAGGAGAGTGTTGAGGTCTGTGTAGGTAATGCCGGGAACATCCTTTTTTGTTCTGCTGTATGCCAGAACCTCACATCCAAAGGCCTGGGCAATGGCTGCCACCCGAAGACCGATGGCGCCTGTTCCCACTACGCCGAATTTCTTGCCTTCCAGCTCAAATCCCACCAGTCCGTCCTTGGTTCCCTCTCTTCTCACTACCTCATTGCAGGCGGGAATGTTCCTATATAAAGAGATCAGAAGGCCGAATACCAGATCCGCCACAGCGGCGGTGGAGTAACCGGCACAGTTGCTCACCAGAACGCCGTTTCGTCTGCAGGTGTCCAGAGCGATGTGATCCACTCCGGTGAAGGCCACGGACAGCATTTTCAGGTTCTTGCAGCCGTCAATGACATCAGCATTTAATGGAAGATTGGATACCGCGATGATATCGGCGTCCTTTCCCCGCTCAATCAGTGTTTCAGTGTCTGTGACGCGGGTGTCGTAGTAAACCACCTCCACAGACTCCGGCAGCTGCTCTGCCGCCATGGAAAGGAGCTTTTCCTGCTCCACGCCTAAAGGTTCGATGATAACAAGCTTCATAGATTTTACTTTCCTTCTTTCTTAATAATGATTGTTTTTGGTAGATACGCCATAATTGTAATATAAGAATAGCTTAGCACAAATTACATCATTGAAAATTAAGAATATAACATATATATGGAAAAAATATAAGAAAAAAATGGATAATATTAAAATGAGAAAAAATATTGACAAATAAATGAAAAAATATTACTCTTAATTCAAGAGAAAATTGAGAAGAATGAGAAAATTAAGAAAGGGGGGAGATGCAGATGGGTTAAAAGGAGATAAGGAAAAGCTAAAGGGGGTGATTGTAATAAAAAATAAACAGCTTTTTTTGAAACAGTGGTATGTTTTATAGCTGTGTGTTATTTATACCTTTATTTTGCATTTTTAAAAAATATAGATAGTGAGAATTACTCGGCATTCTATTTTAATATTACATATATCATAATATTTCCAATATTTTATTTTACATTAGCATTAATAATAACAAACTTTGCAAAATATTATTTGGTTCAAAAAAAGTATAATGTTGCTATGAAAAAATTTAAGAGCATAGGTATACTCTTATTAGTAATCTATATAGTAATGCTAACATATTTTTTTATTACTAATAGCTATCCTTTTGGTTTTATTTTTCTTATCAATAATCCGTGGATATTCATTATTCCAGGTTTTTTTTGTAGCACTGGGTTATTAATCAGAGAAAGGAGACTAGTATATGAAAAAAAATAATAAGTATTTTAATAATGATTTTTGCATTAGCTTTTTCGACTCAGGCTTATGCATCCACAGAGGAAGTGGCAAGCAGTTCTGAGGAGTATCTTATAAGTGATACAGGTGAAACTGTTTTTGTAAAAGGAATTCGTGTAGAAACTCCATTTAGATATTCATTAGATGAAGAGATTACCACATATGAATTTACATTGTATGGCAATCCAGAGTATGTTTTATCTGGTAATCAAACGGACGGTTCTGAATCAATAAAAGTATATTTGAACATACATTATAAAACACAGCCTAATGGAAAAAATAGTGAGTATCTTTTAACGAGAGTGACGGGAAACTGGGAAATGCTGGATTCCAGAGTGTCGGTAACAAATGCATCTGTGTCTTATGGGTGTTCGGATACAGGACATTCCCAGAATGGGGAAAAAGCAGTTGGCAATAATTTCAGCGTTGATACAGGATTTAATGGGTATATTTTACCTGAAATGGGAGGAATATGTGGAGCTAGTTTAACAACAAATTTAAAAATGGGTTCCACACGGACATGGACATTTGTTATGAAGAATAATGTCGTTGGATGATTTAGAAAAAGGCTGTGTATAGTCCAGAGAAGGGCTATACACAGCCTTTTATTTTTTTCTATAAAAACAAGGAAAATCCGTGAAAAAAATCTTCCGGAAGCCTTGACAGAAGCCGACAATCTGATATAATGAGTAAGCGTGCAAAATTCTCATGCAGTATTTTTGTGCGCAAAATCAAGGCTTTAGAATAGAAGAAGCCGCAACCAACAGACAATATCACAGGAGGTGAAAAGGATGCCTACATTTAACCAGTTAGTAAGAAAGGGAAGACAGACATCTGAGAAGAAATCCACAGCACCGGCTCTGCAGAAGGGATACAACTCTTTACAGAAGAGAGCTACAAACGTATCTGCTCCTCAGAAGAGAGGTGTTTGTACAGCAGTTAAGACTGCTACACCTAAGAAGCCAAACTCAGCTCTTAGAAAGATTGCCAGAGTGCGTCTGTCCAACGGAATCGAGGTAACAAGCTACATTCCAGGTGAGGGACACAACTTACAGGAGCACAGCGTTGTTCTTATCCGCGGCGGCCGTGTTAAGGACTTACCAGGTACAAGATACCACATTATCCGTGGTACACTTGATACAGCAGGCGTAGCCAACAGAAAGCAGGCTCGTTCCAAGTACGGCGCTAAGAAGCCGAAAGACAAGAAATAATTAGGTGAAAATTCAATTGAATTTTAGTGCCGGACTTTGATATTGACTTGTAGGTTGCAGGTTTAATCATAAGAACCGAGCACGACACGTGCAGAGAGAAGAAGAGGGAAGCGCATAAGGAAGCGCCATGCTCAGCGGCGCGCGCAGAAGACGCGCTGGCTTCGCAGGCGTGCTTGAACGCTAGGTTCGCAGAGACCTCACCAAGCGCTCAATGCACGAGTACCTAAGATCTAATGAAACGCTGCGGAAACGAAATCTGCCTGCATTTGCAGCGTAAATCAGTTTCAGGCAGCCATATTAAGGAGGGAAGTAACGTGCCACGTAAAGGACATACTCAGAAAAGAGACGTATTAGCAGATCCGCTGTACAACAACAAGGTTGTTACTAAATTAATCAACAACATCATGTTAGACGGTAAGAAGGGAGTTGCCCAGAAGATCGTTTACGGCGCATTCGACCGTGTAGCAGCTGAGACAGGCAAGGACGCTGTCGAGGTATTCGAGGAGGCTATGAACAACATCATGCCAGTTCTCGAGGTTAAGGCAAAACGTATCGGTGGTGCCACATACCAGGTTCCGATCGAGGTTAAGCCGGAGAGAAGACAGGCTCTCGCACTTCGCTGGATCACACTCTACTCCCGTAAGAGAGGCGAGAAAACTCAGGAAGAGAGACTTGCAAAAGAGATTCTGGATGCAGCTAACAACACAGGCGCATCTGTAAAGAAGAAAGAAGACATGCATAAGATGGCAGAGGCTAACAAGGCATTTGCTCATTACAGATTCTAATAGGAGGAAAAAGCTTTGGCTGGAAGAGAATATCCGTTAGAGAGAACCAGAAACATCGGAATTATGGCTCATATCGATGCCGGTAAGACGACAACAACTGAGCGTATTCTGTACTACACTGGTGTAAACTATAAGATCGGTGATACTCATGAAGGTACTGCTACCATGGACTGGATGGCTCAGGAGCAGGAGAGAGGTATCACAATCACTTCAGCGGCTACTACTTGCCACTGGACACTGCAGGAGAACTGCAAGCCGAAGGAAGGCGCTCTGGAGCACCGTATCAACATCATCGATACTCCAGGACACGTTGACTTCACTGTAGAGGTTGAGCGTTCTCTTCGTGTACTGGACGGCGCTGTAGGCGTGTTCTGTGCAAAGGGCGGTGTTGAGCCACAGTCTGAGAACGTATGGCGTCAGGCAGACACATACAATGTTCCCCGTATGGCATTTGTAAATAAGATGGATATCTTAGGAGCAGATTTCTACGGCTGCGTAGAGCAGATCAAGACAAGACTTGGCAAGAACGCTATCTGCTTACAGCTTCCTATTGGAAAAGAAGACAGCTTCAAGGGAATTATCGACCTGATGGAAATGAAGGCTTACATCTACAACGATGAGAAGGGCGAGGACATTTCCATTACAGATATCCCGGAGGATATGAAGGACGATGCAGAGCTTTACCGTACAGAGCTGGTAGAAAAGATCTGCGAGCTGGACGACGATTTAATGATGCAGTACCTGGAGGGTGAGGAGCCTTCCGTTGACGAGTTAAAGAAGGCCCTGAGAAAGGGAACCTGCGAGTGCCAGGCTATCCCGGTATGCTGCGGTACAGCATACAAGAACAAGGGTATTCAGAAGCTCCTTGACGCTGTTATCGAGTATATGCCGTCTCCGCTTGATATCCCGGCTATTAAAGGTACAGACCTTGAGGGCAACGAGATTGTGAGAGAGTCTTCCGACGACGAGCCATTCTCCGCTCTTGTATTCAAGATCATGACTGACCCGTTCGTAGGTAAGCTTGCTTACTTCCGTGTATATTCCGGTACATTAAATTCCGGTTCCTACGTTCTCAACGCCACAAAGGGCAAGAAAGAGCGTGTTGGCCGTATCCTTCAGATGCACGCCAACAAGAGACAGGAGCTTGACAAGGTTTACTCCGGCGATATCGCCGCAGCAATCGGATTCAAGTTCTCCGGAACAGGTGATACAATCTGTGACGAGCAGCATCCGGTAATCCTGGAGTCCATGGAGTTCCCGGAGCCGGTTATCGATATCGCTATCGAGCCGAAGACAAAGGCTGGACAGCAGAAGATGGGCGAGGCTTTAGCAAAGCTTGCTGAGGAGGATCCGACCTTCCGCGCTCATACAGATCAGGAGACAGGCCAGACAATCATTTCCGGTATGGGTGAGCTTCACCTGGAGATCATTGTAGATCGTCTGCTTCGTGAGTTCCATGTAGAAGCTAACGTAGGCGCACCTCAGGTTGCTTACAAGGAGACCTTTACAAAGGCTGTTGATCAGGAGTACAAGTACGCTAAGCAGTCTGGTGGACGTGGACAGTACGGACACTGTAAAGTTAAGTTCGAGCCGATGGACGCTAACGCTGAGGAGCTGTTCAAGTTCGAGTCTGCCGTAGTCGGCGGCGCTATTCCGAAGGAGTACATCCCGGCAGTAGGCGAGGGTATCGAAGAGGCTTCCAAGGCTGGTATCCTTGGAGGATTCCCGGTACTGGGCGTTCATGCTACTGTATATGATGGTTCCTACCACGAGGTTGACTCCTCTGAGATGGCGTTCCACATTGCAGGTTCCATGTGTTTCAAGGAGGCTATGAAGAAGGCTAACCCAGTTCTTCTCGAGCCGATCATGAAGGTAGAGGTTACTATGCCTGAGGAGTATATGGGCGACGTTATCGGTGATATCAACTCCCGCCGCGGCCGTATCGAGGGCATGGAAGACGTCGGAGGCGGTAAGCTGATTAAGGCATTCGTTCCGCTTTCTGAGATGTTCGGATACTCTACAGACCTTCGTTCCAGAACACAGGGACGTGGAAACTACTCCATGTTCTTCGAGAAGTACGAGCAGGTACCGAAGAGCGTACAGGAGAAGATCCTTTCCGAGAAGGCAGGAAAGTAATTTAGGAAATTCCGTTTCCAAGTGCTCCCCCGGCAGGAAAAAACTGCCGGAGGAGTATAAAAATAGGCTTGAAAAAGATATTCTGATAGAATATAATTGAAACAGCCTAACATATATCATATGGCCCTTTTTGGGCAAATTTAAGGAGGACGTTATAAAATGGCAAAAGCAAAGTTTGAAAGAAGCAAACCACATTGTAACATTGGTACCATCGGCCACGTAGACCATGGTAAAACAACTTTAACCGCTGCTATTACGAAAGTACTTTCTGTAAGAGTTGCTGGTAACACGGCTACTGATTTCGAGAACATCGATAAGGCTCCGGAAGAGAGAGAGCGTGGTATCACGATTTCTACTTCCCACGTTGAGTATGAGACTGAGCACAGACACTACGCTCACGTAGACTGCCCAGGCCATGCTGACTATGTAAAGAACATGATCACTGGTGCTGCTCAGATGGATGGCGCTATCCTGGTTGTAGCTGCTACGGATGGTGTTATGGCTCAGACGAGAGAGCACATCCTTCTTTCCCGTCAGGTAGGCGTTCCGTACATCGTTGTATTCATGAACAAATGCGATATGGTTGACGATCCGGAGCTGCTTGAGCTGGTTGAGATGGAAATCCGTGAGCTGCTGAACGAGTACGAGTTCCCGGGCGATGACACACCGATTATCCAGGGTTCCGCTCTGAAGGCACTTGAGGATCCGAACGGCGAGTGGGGCGACAAGGTTATGGAGCTCATGGACGCTGTAGATTCCTATATCCCGGATCCGGTACGTGATACAGATAAGCCGTTCCTGATGCCGGTAGAGGACGTATTCTCCATCACTGGCCGTGGTACGGTTGCTACTGGCCGTGTTGAGCGTGGTACGCTGCATGTATCTGACGAGGTTGAGATCGTTGGTATCCATGAGGATGTTCGTAAGGTAGTTGTTACTGGTATCGAGATGTTCCGTAAGCTTCTGGATGAGGCTCAGGCTGGTGATAACATCGGTGCTCTGCTTCGTGGTGTTCAGAGAAACGAGATCCAAAGAGGACAGTGTCTTGTTAAGCCAGGTTCTGTAAAGTGCCATAACAAGTTCACAGCTCAGGTTTACGTTCTTACAAAGGACGAGGGTGGCCGTCATACACCATTCTTCAACAACTACCGTCCGCAGTTCTACTTCAGAACAACAGACGTTACAGGTGTTTGCGAGTTACCAGAGGGTACAGAGATGTGCATGCCTGGCGATAACGTAGAGATGACAGTTGAGCTGATCCATCCAGTAGCTATGGAGCAGGGACTTCGTTTCGCTATCCGTGAGGGCGGCCGTACAGTTGGTTCCGGTAGAGTAGTTTCTATCCTTGAGTAATCAACAGGACGATTGAATCTTTGCACAATATGTGCTTATAAATAATATGATGCTTTCCTGCTCTGCATGTATGATTTCACAGATGCAGGCCAGGGCAGTATCTTGCTCAGACAGTGTAAAAGGCGCTGCAAAGCTTTCGGGCTTTGCGGCGTTTTTTGATCAAAAGAGGGTATATGCGAAGGCGTATGCCTTCTTTTTATTGCAGGAACATTTTTTGGAACCCCGGCCTTTGGATGGGATGTTTGAAAAACTGTCCAGAACCAGGGGCTTTGCAGACAGACTTGAATTGACGAAAAATTAAGAAAATAGTCGAAGATTTTTTGACTGCACTATGGTATGATAAATAAAAATTCTACAGATAGGAGGCCATATGAGAACAGTCAGTGAACAGGAAATCATCAGCCTGGCTCCCAATGCGGGGGCTGTATCCAATGGAAGAAAAATCTCTTCCAGCCAGGGATTTGTGTCCAGAATGCGATCTGCGGACGATACCTTCTACATGGGGGAATGTAAGGGAAGCGGAAAATCGAATTACAGAGTGTCGGCCGACTTTGTGAAGGAGGGAGCGCCGGTCTTCCGGTGCAGCTGCCCCAGCCGGCAGTTTCCATGCAAGCACGCGGTTGCTCTGCTGTTTGAGATAGAGGCGGGGAAGGATTTCCCCATAGGAGAGATTCCGGAGGATATTCTGGAAAAGAGAGCGAAAAAGGAAGCCAGAGAGAGGAAGGCGGAGCAGGCCGCTGAAGAGAAGGAAGGAAAATCAGGGATTCAGGATTCCGGGGAAGAAGGTTCTGCCAGGACGGAGAAAAAGGACAGCAAATCTTCCAAATCCAGATCAGGATCCAGGAGCGCCAGAACGAAAAAGCTGAAAAAGCAGCTGGAAGGGCTGGCCATGCTGGGACAGCTGACAGATTCCCTTCTCACAGCCGGGCTGGCGTCCATGGGAAGCATTTCCCTTAAAGAGTACAGAGAGCTGTCTAAGCAGCTGGGAGATTACTATCTGCCCGGTCCCCAGGCGGGGCTGAACCGTCTGATTTTCCAGATGGAGAAGTACCAGAAGAGCCAGGATGAGGCCTGCCGGAAGGAGGCTGTCCGCATTCTGATCCGTCTGAGGGCGCTGAGAAAGAAAGGGGAGGCCTATTTGACGGAGCAGCTGGAACAGGATTCTGAAGAGACAGGAAGCTGGCTTTACGAGGAGCTGGGAGGAATCTGGCGTCTGGATCAGCTGGAGAAGCTGGGATTCAAAAAAGAGAACGCCTCTCTTTTGCAGCTGGCCTTTTCAGTCCGGTACGACGAGGCGGTGAAGGAGTATATTGACGAGGGCTTCTGGGCGGATATCGAGACTGGCGAGGTGTCGGTGACGAGAAATTACAGGCCGTTAAAGGCGCTTAAATACATTAAGCAGGAGGATTCCTGTTTTTCCCTTCTGAAGGTTCCGCTTCTTCTGTATTATCCGGGAGAGGGAAACAGGAGGATCCGCTGGGACACGGCTTCTTTTGCCGAGCCGGAGGACAGAGACAGAAGAGCTCTGATGGAGAAGGTCCAGACGGATTTTACGGCGGCGGTGAAGCAGGCCAAGGGCCAGTTAAAAAATACGCTGTCCGACGATTTCTGCGCCGTTCTTCTGGCTTTTTCAAGGATTGGCCGTATCCCGGAAGAGGGAAAGGAAGGCGCGTGGCGTTATGCGGCGGAAGACAGGGCTGGAAACAGAATCGAGCTGCGGGATCGAAAGGGAGAGGGCTGGGAGCCGTGCACAGCTGTGCTGGATGTGATTTCTGATTCATCTCTTCTGCAAAATCAGGTTTTGTTTGGTTTCCTCTACTATGACGAGGACGACCGAAGCGTCTGCCTCCATCCGAGAAGCATTGTGACAGAGAAAGAGATTGTGAGGCTTCTGTATTAGGAAAAAGGAGGGATGAATATGAATCTGACGGCTTTATATGAACTGAAGGAACAACTGGAGACTGCCGCAGTCAGCGGATGCGGGCTGATGAGGGAAGATTTCCGGCTGAAGAGGGCGATTGAGCAGATGAAACCGTTAGCTGCCGCGGCCCCTGTATTTCAAAAGATTGAGCAGACGGCCAGGCTGGCAGTTTCTCCGGAGTGCGGGGATCCGGCTGGAACGCTTTTAGATGCTCTGGCCCTGATTGACGCGGTGGCCTGCACCCAGGGAACCGTGGGAGTGTCCGGAGAACTGCAGCCCCTGGAGGGCGGGGAGGAAACGGATGGGCTCCGCCTGTTAAGCAATATTTCCTACAGCCGTATGGCTCCGCTGGTGGAAGCTCTCACGGGAACCGGGAGCGGACGGTATGCCGTCATAGTGAAGGCCATGGAGGAGGAGCCGGAGCTGTTTTGTGACCGCCGCCTAGCAGGACTTCTGGTGGGCGCCCTGGGGGACAGCTACCGGGAGCTGGCCAGCCTGGCTTACAGGCAGCTGCTGAAAACAGGCCCCGGCGTTCTGCCTCTTTTAAAGAATGGCTTCGATGTGGCGGGAAAGAGGGAAATGTCTCTCAGGCTGGAACTGATTGGAAAGCTGGCAGGCAGATCGGAAACGCGTCTGTACCGCCAGGCAGCTCTGGAAGGGGACAAGCAGATGAAGGAGACTGCCATTCCACTTCTCAGCCTGGATCAGGAAAACGTGCCGTTTCTTTTCGATATGATGAAAGCGGAGAAGGGGACTGTAAAAAACGCTGTGCTGAAAGCGCTGTCGTGTATGGATATGGAGGATGATTCTGAATACAGAAAGGCGCTGAAAAAGAAAAAGGCGAAGGAGCAGGCGGCTATTCTGGAGGAATCCAGTCATGACAGAGCTTCCGATCTGATGGCTGATTTGATCGAACAGGAGCTGGCTTCAGAGCAGAAACAGGAGAAAAAGCGGGATTCGGAGGAGCGGAACGCTCTCTGGAGAGCGGCGGGAGGCAAGCATTCCAGAAGGCTTTTAAATTTGATTCGGACGCTTTACCAGGAAAAGCCGGAGGAAATTCCAGAATGGTTTTTCTACGATTCTCTCTGCGACAACCCATGTCAGGAGCTTTTTGAGTTTACAGAGGAAATGTTTGAAATCTGGGATAAAAGAGAGCCGGAAAAGAAGGAACGGAGTTCAGGCCTTCTGGAGGCTGAGTGTGCGGCAAAGCTGATTACAAGGCCGGCGGCGGAGGTCTATGAGTGGTTTCAGTCCAGGGCAGAGGAGGATACGTCCGGCATTTTCCGGGCTCTTCTGGGCGTCAGGTATGCCAGCCAGAGCGGGCAGTACGTTTTCTCAGACTGGGGCCATGGAAAGGGGGAGGAGAAGAAAGTGATCCCTCTGTTGGAGCCTCTGGACGGCAGATGGTACGACTGGCTTCTCACCAAGACGACCAGAAGCAGAATCAGGAGAGCCAATATTAAGCTCCGCGCGAGAACGGCCTATGACAGAGCAGCCTGGGACTGGAAGGGATGGACAAAGCTGGATACTCTTTTGGCCTCTCTGTACTGCCCGGAGCGGGAGGGCCTGGCTGAGAGATACCGGGAATATTTCGGAAGCCTTCTGCAGGACGGAGTGGGAATCGAGCGTTTCCATATTGATATATTGAGCCGCTGCGGCTACTCAGACTGGGATATGGCGGTGGACCGGATCTTAAAAAATAATAAGGATCGGTATCTCTGGGGCGTGCGGATGCTCCTTGACCAGATTCCGCTGGAAGGAAGAGCGCTGGCGGAATGTATGAAAAAATCTCTTTCCCACGGAACGGCCACAGGCCAGGATCGGCTTCTCGTATGGGCGGATCAGCTGATGTGCGGCGCATCCGTGATGGAATTGATATAGCCGCAGAAAAAGAAAAGAGAGAAGATAAGAAGGCAGAAAAAAGGCAGAAAAAAGAGGGAAAGGCGGAAACAGGATGGGAAAGAAAAACGATGTGCAGAGGCTTCCGGCGGAGGCTCTGTTTCAGAAGGAGATAGACGCGTTAATTCAGGCGGAACAGGATCCGGTGCCAACCGGGTGGAATATGTCGCCCCGATCGGTGCTGACATACATATGCGGAGGAAAGGCGGGGGACATGGATATTTCCCCCAAATATATCGGAAACAGAAGGCTGGTGGAGATTGCCATTTCGACTCTGGTGACAGACCGGGCGCTGCTTCTGATCGGGGAGCCGGGAACGGCGAAGTCGTGGCTGTCAGAGCATCTGACCGCCGCCATTAATGGGGATTCAACCAAGGTGGTGCAGGGAACGGCGGGAACGACGGAGGAGCAGATCCGCTATTCCTGGAATTACGCCATGCTGATTGCAGACGGCCCGTCGAAGGAGGCCATGCTGAAAAGCCCCGTTTACCGGGCCATGGAGACGGGAACCATCGCCAGGGTGGAGGAGATTTCCAGATGCGCCTCCGAGGTACAGGACGCGCTGATTTCCATTTTGTCAGAGAAGCGCATCTCTGTGCCGGAGCTGGGAATCGAGGTTCCGGCTAAAAAGGGATTTTCTCTGATTGCCACGGCTAATACAAGGGATAAGGGCGTCAACGATATGTCTGCCGCTCTGAAGCGGAGATTTAACATTGTGGTGCTTCCGTCACCGGAAAGCCTGGATGCGGAGATGGAGATTGTGAGAACCAGAGTGGCAGGCCTTTCTGAAAATCTGGATTTGAACGCAGCTCTGCCGGATCAGGAGGTGGTGGAGAAGGTCTGCACGATTTTCAGGGAACTGCGTTCCGGCGCGACTTTAGATGGAAAGCAGAAACTGAAAAGCACCTCCGGCGTGCTGTCCACAGCGGAGGCAATTTCTCTGCTGGCAAACAGCATGGCGCTTGCAGGCAGCTTCGGAAACGGACGGATCACAGACGGGGATCTGGCGGCAGCTTTACAGGGAGCTGTAGTCAAGGACGAGGAGAAGGACGCCAGGGCCTGGGTGGAATATCTGGAAAACATTATGAAGAAGAGGGGATCCAGGTGGCTGGGACTTTACCAGGAGTGCCGGGACCTTAATACGGTTTAGCGGCGGGATACAAGGGGTATCGTGCCCCTCAGCGGGAGGAATGAAATGGAGAGACAATGGAACAGCGGCATGGAACAGCCGGATCGTCCTCATCTGTTTGGAATCCGCCACCTGTCGCCTTCAGGAGCCTGGCATTTGAGAAAATTTCTGGATGAGACGGATCCGGAGCTTGTTTTGATCGAAGGGCCGTCCGATTTTACAGAGCTGTTGGAGGATTTGACAAAGAAGGAGGTAAAGCCTCCGGTGGCCGTTATGGCCTACACGTCCGATTTGCCGATCAGGACGATTCTCTACCCCCTGGCCGTCTACTCGCCGGAGTACCAGGCGGCGCTGTGGGCCAGGGAGAAGGGGAAAAAGGCCAGGTTTTTTGATCTGCCGTCCTCGGTATTTCTGGCGCTTGAGGATCAGGAGAAGCTGTCGGAAGAAAATCCGGGAGAGAAAGACAAGGAAGGCCCGGAAAGCGGGGATACCGGAAATACGGGAGACGTCTACGCCCGTCTTGACCAGGCGGCGGGAACCGGGGGAAACGAGGATTTCTGGGAGCACGTACTGGAGCACTCCGAGACGCCGAAAGGCTATCAGATGGGAGCGGCTGTCTTTGGAACGGAGCTTCGCCGCCTTTCTGAGAATACGGAGGGAGAGACAGACAGAGAAAACAGGCTTCGTGAACGCTGCATGCTTCGGGAGATAAAGAAAGCGGTGGAGGAAGGAATTCCAGCCAGCCGGATTGCAGCTGTCACAGGGGCCTTTCACGTGGCCGGGCTTTTAGAGGAAACTCCTATGACAGACGAGGAGTTTGCCGCCCTGAAGCGGCTGCCTGTCCATAAAACGCTGATGCCGTATTCGTATTTCCGCTTGTCGGGATTAAGCGGATACGGAGCCGGAAACAGAGCGCCGGCGTACTACGAGCTTTTGTGGGAGGGCAGGAAGCGGGGACAGGCAGATTACGGGGCCATTCAATATCTGGCCCGTCTGGCTGCTTTTCAGAGAAAGGAAGGAAACCCTGTCTCGTCGGCAGAGGTGATTGAAGCCCTGCGGCTGGCCGGCGCCCTGTCCCGTCTGAACGGATATGAAAATCCCTCGCTGCAGGACTTAAAGGACGGGGCGGCGGCCTGCATGGGACATGGGAATATAGGGGAGCTGTCTGTGGCCATGGCGGATACGGAGATAGGAACCACAATGGGAAGCCTTCCCCAGGGCGTGAGCCAGACCTCTGTCCAGGCCGATTTTAACAGGAACCTGGCCCGGCTTAAGCTGGAGAGATTCCGCTCAGTGACGGCTCAGGTGCTGGATCTGGATCTCCGGGAAAAGCTGACTGTAAAATCAGAGCAGGCGGCGTTTTTAGATTTAAACCGATCCTTTTTCCTTCACAGACTGAGAATTCTCCACATCAGCTTTGCCTGTCTTTCGGACAGCCGCCAGACGGAAGCTACCTGGAAGGAGCGGTGGACTCTCAGGTGGACGCCGGAAGCAGAGATGGAGCTGGTAGAGTCGGTGTTAAAGGGAGATACGGTGGAGCAGGCCGCTTCGTTTGAGCTGAAAAGCAGGGCGGACGGGGCGGAAGAGATAGGAAAGCTGTCGGAGATTATCAGGGAGGCTTTCTTATGCGGAATGCCGGAGGCTGTTGCCTATACGGTGTCGGCGCTTCAGGCCATGGCGGTGGACGCAGTGTCTGCTCCAGAGCTGGCCCAGGCGGCGGGAGCGCTCTCTTTCGTGATTCAGTACGGAGACATCAGAAAACTTGACAGGAAACCTTTAATTCCGGTGCTTAAGCAGCTGTTTTTAAGACTCTGCCTGGTGCTTCCGGGGGAGTGCCGGTGTGACGACGAGGCGGCGGACCGTTTGATTCCTGCCATGGATACGGCGGCCAGAGCGGCGGCAGCCCACGACTTCTTAGACGGACAGCGTCTGGAACGGACGTTTCGGGAGATTTCTGAGAGAGATGACGTCAATACGAGGCTGTCCGGATTTGCGGGAGCCATTCTCCTGGAAGCAGGAAAGATGTCAGAAACGGAGCTGTCAGCAGAGGTGTCCAGGCGGCTGTCCAGGGGAATTCCTGCCGAATTGGGAGCCGGATGGTTCGAGGGCCTTTCCATGAAAAATCATTATGGTCTGATTGCCAGGCTGTCTCCCTGGGAGAGCCTGAGCGGCTATCTGGACACGCTGGACGGGGAGGAGTTCAAGCGGGCTCTGGTGTTTTTGAGGAGGGCTTTCGCTGATTTTACTTCAGAGGAGAAAAATAAAATTGCCGAAAATCTGGGAGAAATCTGGCAGGTAAATCCGGCCGCGGCCAGCGCTGCTCTCAATGAAACGCTGACAGCGGAGGAGACGAAGGAACTGCTGGAGGGCCTGGAGGATTTTGATTTTGGCGATATTTAAAAAGAAATTGACAGACTGATTTGGGAGAGGAGGGCGGCCGATGGACACGATGGAACAGATGAGACGGTGGAGGCTGATTCTGGGCGCAGAGAGCGAAACGCAGTTTGAGACGATGAACGGATATGGGGAAGCCGGTCTTTCCAAAGAGCAGCTTCTGATGGATCAGGCGTTAGCCGCTATCTATAACAGCAGCGCCTACGGAGGATTCGGATCCCCGGGAAACGCTGGCAAAGGAGGTGGGAGAGGACCGTCCAATCCGCAGATTACCAGATGGCTGGGAGATGTGAGGACGCTGTTTGACCGGGATTTAGTGAAGATTATACAGGCGGACGCCATGGAGCGGTGCGGCTTAAAGCAGCTTCTCTTTGAACCGGAGGTTCTGGAAAATCTGGAGCCGGATATTGGTCTGGCCAGCACGATCCTGCTTTTAAAGGATCAGATTCCCAGGGCGTCGAAAGACAGCGTGCGGGAGTTTATTAAAAAGATTGTGGAACAGATTAACCAGCTGCTGGAGCAGGATATCAGAAGAGCGGTGACAGCTGCGGTGAACCGGAGAAACCATTCGCCTATTCCGTCTGCGTCTGCCCTGGACGCCGCCATGACCATACGGCGGGGACTCAAACACTACAATCCACAGCTTAAAAAGATCGTTCCGGAGCATTTTTACTTCTTTGACAGAACCTGCAGAACGGCAGCAGAGCGGTATACGGTGATTCTCGATGTGGATCAGAGCGGATCTATGGGAGAGTCGGTGATTTATTCTTCCATTATGAGCTGTATTCTGGCCAGCATGGCGGCGGTAAAGACGCGAATTGTAGCTTTTGACACGAATATTGTGGATTTAACGGACAAATGCAGCGATCCGGTGGATCTGCTGTTCGGATTTCAGCTGGGAGGCGGCACGGATATAGACAAGTCGGTGGCCTATTGCCAGCAGTTTATAGAAAATCCGAAAAAAACCCTGTTTTTTCTGGTCACCGATCTGGAAGAGGGCGGCAACCGGGCCTCTCTTCTGCGCCGCCTGGAGGAGATCAGGCAGTCAGGGGCCTCTGTGATCTGCCTGCTGGCTATCTCCGACAGAGGAAAGCCCTGCTATGACGCCCAGATGGCCGGACGGGTGGCGGGCCTTGGAATCCCCTGCTTTGCCTGCGCGCCGGAGAAGCTGCCTCTGCTTCTGGAACGGGCCTTTAAAGGCCAGGATCTGTCGGTGTTTGAGAAGCAGAAGGAATAGAAAGGATGCAGGAAAGAAATAGAAAGTTTTCCCTGCTCCACTTAAAGCTGTAGGAAAGAAATAGAAAGTTTTCCGCGCTCCACTTAAAGCTGTAGGAAAGAAATAGAAAGTTTTCCACGCTCCACTTAAAGTCGCTGGAAAACTTTCTATTTCTTTGTGGAGGAACGGTATGGCTGGCGAAGGCAGGCATATGAATGCTTCAGCAGGAAAGACTGTCTGAAATATCATACTGGTTTCTGCCTTCTTACCAGCGATTTAAAAATAGTTGTCACCGCATGTTTCTTGTGTTTCCCACGCTACGCACAAGGGAACATTTTCGGTGACTTTAGGCGGAATAAGAAAATTTTTTCTTGTTCTGCCTTTTATATTTAAGGGAACAGGAGTTTGTGGTATACTTGGAAGCAGAACAGAAATAATTTTTTGCACAACAGGAGACCATTTTATGACTTCATCACATACAACCGGCGCGTCTGCCCGCCAGGAACTTACGCCGATTCTCAAGTGGGTAGGAGGAAAGCGCCAGCTTTTAGACTTTATCCGCCCTCTGATTCCAGAGCACACCACCTACTGCGAACCCTTTGTGGGAGGGGGAGCCGTATTTTTTGACCTGCAGCCGAAAAAGGCGGTGATCAATGATTTTAACCAGGAGCTGATCAATGTCTATCAGACGGTGAAGGCTCAGCCGGAGGAGCTGATTGAGCTGCTTCTGCGCCACAGGGAACAGAACAGCCAGGAGTATTTTTACCAGATCCGCGCTCTGGACCGGGAGCCGGAGAAATATGAGGCGCTGACTCCAGCGGAGCGGGCGGCCCGGATCATCTACCTGAATAAAACCTGTTATAACGGCCTGTTCCGCGTCAACAGCGCGGGCCAGTTTAACGCTCCCTGGGGCCGCTATAAGAATCCCAATATCGTCCCGGAGGACAATATCAGGGCTATGAGCCGGTATCTGAACAAGTCTAAGACGGCAATCCGCTGCGGCGACTACAGGGAAGCCCTGAAGGGGCTGAGAAAGGGAGCTTTCGTCTATCTGGATCCGCCCTACATGCCCCTCAGCTCTTCCTCCTCCTTCACCGGATATACTGCGTCTGGTTTTGGACAGGCAGAGCAGATCGAGCTGAAGAGACAGTGCGATCTGCTGAATAAAAAGGGGATAAAGTTTCTGCTCTCCAATTCCTGCTGCGATTTCATCGAGGATCTGTACAGTGGATACCAGATCGAGCGGGTTCCGGCCAAGCGGGCCATCAACGCCAGAGCGGACAGGCGGGGCGCCATTGACGAGGTGCTGGTGAGAAACTTTTAGGAGAGAGCGTATGGGGATCATCGAGGAAAAATGGAACGCCCTGTTTGAAACATACAGCATCGCGGAGCAGGTGAAGCGGCAGGGGATTTTTTCAATTACTGCGGATCAGATCCGGGAATTTAAGGAACCCAGGCTGATGACGAAATTTGATACCAGAGAGTCGGTTCCCACAGTGTTTGGGAAGCTTGGCATTCTGCCTGTGACGAGGGGAAGCTACGTGATTGGAGATTTTTCCCTGTATCACGATTTTCCGGAGGAGGAGAGCAGAGGCGGCGTGATTCAGGTGGACAGAAGCCGGATCCCAGACTATCTGGAGACGATCGACATCCGCGACGTGCGGTCGGAGGCCGCCGCCATCAAGCTTATCAGCCTGACTGGGATTCTGGAGGACTTCCTGGGGGAGAAGCGGCTGGCGGAGACCGTGTCGGGGCGCATGTCATCCGGCGCCTTTGGTTTTCAGATTCACTCTGGAGACAGAAAGCATGTGTCCAGAATCCAGGTGAACAACTCTCAGCTGGAGATTGACGGAGGCTTTGAGGGGAGAGACAGCTTTGCGATTCTGGAGGGGAAAAACGTAGTTCACAGCAATTTTCTGGTGCGTCAGCTCTACTATCCCTTCCGCTTGTGGGAGAGCCGCCTGACAAAGCCGGTGCGGCCTGTCTTTCTGGTCTGTTCCAACCAGATTTTCAGACTGTTGGAGTACGAATTTGACGATCCGCTGGTGTACGACTCCATCCGGCTGGTGAAAGAACAGCGGTACAGCCTGGAGGACACGAAGATTACCATGGAGGATCTGGCCGGGATCATGAGAAGCGCGTCTGTAAAGCCGGAGCCGGAGGGCATTCCTTTTATTCAGGCTGACAGCTTTGAAAAAGTCATTTCCCTGATTGAACATCTGGGCGAAAAGCCGTTAACTATGGCGGAGATTGCAGAGATTTTCGGCTTTCAGGAGAGACAGTCAGGCTACTATTATAACGCCTGCGCCTACCTGGGGCTGGCGGTCAGGAAAAAGGGAAGAGACGGCATTGTCCGGGCCCAGCTGACAGAGCGGGGAATCAGCATAAACAGGATGGATTATAAGAAGCGCCAGCTGGCATACGCAGGCCAGATATTGGAGCACGAAATTTTTCATGAGCTGTTTGAGACTGCGGTGCGGATGGGAAGACTGCCAGAAAAGCTGTATATTCAGAAAAGAATGAAAGAATTAAGGCTCTGCGGAGACAGCCTGATCGGCAGAAGGGCCTCCTCTGTGGCCAAATGGCTCAGATGGCTGGTGCGGCTGACGGAACAGTAGAGGAAAGAGCAGAAGAAGATCAGAGAGAAGAACGGAAGAAAAAACAGGAGGGGAAAAATATGGATTCAAAAGAGACAAGAGAGAGAATGAGAACAGGCCGCCTGTACTATGAGAGCGGAAGCGATCTGGGGGAGGAGCAGGCCAAATGCCTGGAGCTTTTATATGATTTTAATCAGACCAGGCCGTCGGAGGATGAGAAAAGACAGGCTCTTTTAAAGGAGATGTTTGCAGAATTTGGGGAGAACTGCCATATTGAGCCGCCTCTTCACGCTAACTGGGCCGGCAAAAACGTCCATTTCGGAGACGGAGTTTACGCGAATTTCAATCTGACTCTGGTGGACGACACCGATATTTTTGTGGGGAACAGCGTTATGTTCGGCCCTAACGCGGTAGTATGTACAGGAAATCATCCAATCTGCCCTGAAATCAGGAGAAAACAGGCGCAGTATAACCTTCCGGTCCACATTGGGGACAATGTGTGGGTTGGTGCGGGAGCCATTATCCTTCCAGGCGTATCCATTGGAGAAAACTCTGTGATTGGAGCGGGAAGCGTGGTGACGAAGGATATTCCGGCCAATGTGGTGGCAGTGGGAAATCCCTGCCGCGTGATCCGTCCGATTGGAGAGGAGGATCGGAAATACTATAATCACGGAGTGGAGATCGACATTGAGTAGTTCAGCTATGTGATAAGAGAGATTTTGGAAAAACAGGATAAGACACAGGGGGAGGCGGAAAAATATGAAGAAACAGAGGAGAAGGCAGCTTGTCAGCGCGGCGCTTACAGGTCTGTGCCTGGTTCAGGCGCCGGTTTTATCTGGATGCAGCGAAAAAACGCAGAGCTCACAGGAGGAGACAGATTCGCAGGTATCTACGGAAGCTGGGGCAGCAGAAACAGCAGAAGATAAAGACAGATATCTTTACTATTTGAAGGATAACGCCCTTTACAGGGCAGACGCTAAGAATCCGGAGAAAGCGGATCCGGAGCTGCTGGTGGAACAGGTGAACGAGAATGAGGGGGAAGGGATTTCCAGCAACCTGGATATGAAATGGTCAGAGGATGGAAGCTATGTGCTGGTTCCCCTGTACCAGGAGGAGGAAGAGAGCCAGTATATGCGGCTCTATGTGATTGAAAACTGTAAAGGCGGTAAGGCTGAGAGGATAGCAGAGAACGCGTCCTGGTACAAGATGGAGGGAAATACGGTTGTTTTCAATGAAAAGAGCAGAAAGCCGGACGTGTCCCCGGAAGCTTTATACTGCTACAGGCCAGAGGAGGGGGTATTTGTCATCTCCCAGCAGGGTGGTTCCAGTTATCCTGCTTTAATGACAGAGAGCTGTGTGTGCTTTTCCGTTCAAAGGACAGACTTTAAGGAGAATCCGGTGGAGGAGGACGTATATTATTCCGATTTAACCTCCAAAGAGGCGTCCAGCCCTGTGCTGCTTGGGGAGGACGTCGCCTATATAGAGGGAATGAGCGGAGACGGCTCTAAAATCTGGTATACAAAGGAAGATAAGGATACAGACCGGCTTCAGCTGTTTTTGTGGGAGAAAGGGAAGGACAGCACACAGCTTTTAGACATGGATTTGGAGAACGGCTACGTTACCTCTCTGTCTGGGGAAACAGGGGAGGTTTACTATGTGGACAGGAATCCTGAGGACATGGCTGCTGAAAGCGGCAGTCTTTTCGACGATATGAAGGCTAAACAGGAAAAGCGGGAAAATGGCCAGTCAGGCCTCAGAGACGCCCTCTACTATTATAAAGACGGAGAAACCGTTATGCTCAGCCCGGATGTGTACGACTGCGCTTACGGAGAGGAGGAGGGAATCTTCTGGTATGAGGAAGAGAGAGAAGATGAGGAAGGAGCTGTGGTCCGGTACCTGGTGAAAGACGGACAGTCCTGGGAGCTGAAAGGAGTACCCTATGACGGCTGCGAGTATCCTCAGATTTACAGCCCGGAGGAGGAATGTTGCTATCTGGTGTGCTATGAAGCAGAGGAGGACGACGAGGCGTTCTATGGCTGGATCTGTGAGTACAAGCTGGTGAAGGCAGATATGTCAGAGGGGCACATGGGAGAAATGGAGCTGCTTGACACTTCGCCGGAGGAGATTCTGTTAAGCAGCGCAGAAAATTCTCAGCTTTTATATGAAAAGAGTATAAATACGGAAGATTCGGAAAATTTCGGAAAAACGGAATTGTATCTTAATGAGGAGAAAATAGCAGAGGATCCTCTGACATATGGCACTTTGGATACAGATTCAGGGGAAGTTTACCTGATTGCTCCCTATGAAGACAGGAGTTACCAGTATTTAGGCTATCGCTATGACACTTCTGGAAGGCTTCAGTGGTTTTCACAGGGGCAGACAGAGACTGTGGCGGAGGAAGTCACAAACGTATCGGCGGCAGATGATTTCCTGGTTCTGCTGACAGACTACAAGAATCCGGAATTTTATGGAAATCTGAATATTTATAAAGACGGTCAGACTTATCTGATAGACGATCATGTAGAGAGCTTTTATATCAGGGAGATAGAAAAATCTCTGTCAGCGCCCAGCTATTACCTGCAGAAGGATGAAGAGCAGGAGGACGGTGAGGACATGTCCAGCATGTTTTCGGATTTATTCGGCCAGACAGAAGCCCAGGATGATGGGGGGATGGTGACCATAGAATTTCCAGTGGAAGACGAGGCGGATACAGGCGGAATATCTGCGGAGGAAACGGAAGGGCAGCAGGCTTAACCGTTTTAATTTAGAAAGAAATGCAGCTGTGCGGGGAAGGCTTTCCCCGCACGTGCTGTCTCTGCTATTTTGGATAGACCAGGCGGCTGCCGTCGATTCCGTCTAATACTTCCCGCAGGAAGCGGTCTGCCAGCCAGTTGGCCATAGGCAGGTTCATATCCAGGTAGTTTCCGCAGTCTCTGGCGCAGGCTCCTGGAACCTCGCCCCGGTAATCCCTGATAAAAGTGAAAAGCTCCTTCATGAGAGGCACAATATCTTCTGACTCATAATCGCCGGCCAGAAGCAGGTAGAAACCGGTGCGGCAGCCCATAGGGCCGAAATAGAGCACCCGATCTTTCCAGAGATTGTGATTCCTTAAAAAGGTAGCCGCCAGATGCTCAATGGTGTGAACCTCAGCCGTGTTCATCACTGGCTCGAAGTTAGGACGTGTCATGCGGATATCAAAGGTGGTAATGACTGCGCCGCCTGCTTTGTCCTTCCGGGATACGTAGACGCCTGGCAGCAGATTTAAATGGTCGATGGTAAAGCTGGTAATTTTATCCATAAAAGTTCTCCCTGTATAAAAACTTGCGGCGGAAAAGAAAATGCCGCTGTAAGCGTCAGTGTACAAAGCGTGTTGCCCCTTGTGTACTGGCGCCAGTATCAGTGTAGCAGAGAAGGAGCGGGAAGACAAGAAAATTTCCTGTTCTGCTTAAAGCCACCGAAACATTTTCCTCTTAGCGGGAGTATTGTGATGTTCGTACTGAAAAACCTTCAAAAGGTTTACAAACCCTGATTTTCTGCTATACTATAAGGCGTCTGAGATAAAAAAGGGAGGAAAGGTATGAAACTCGGCGTTTTGAAAAAAGAAGAGACAGAGAGACAGGGCAGGGAATCAGGGAGAATCTGGATTACATCCCGCTTTTTCTATCTGTTTTTTTTATATACGGTTTTTATATGGAGCTGCGAGGCGTTAGATCTGATTGGCTGGCTGGCCGGATATGAACAGGCAGGCCTTTTATCGAGAATTACGGCTTTCATCATGACTGGGATCGCGCATCTGCGGGTGCGGAGAAAGACGTCTTTTTACGGCTGGGACGGCACAGGAAAGCTGGAAAATAAGGAGCAGAGGGACTGGATCAGCCGCCTGGAGCAGTGGCTGTTTTTAGGCAGCTGTCTTCTGATTGCAGGATTCTGCCTGCTTAAATGTATTTTTCCTGATTTCAGTTATGATACGGGAAATTATCATCTTTATGTGCAGAATCCCGGATTTGCCGACAACATTCATTACAATGTGCTTCCAGGCCGTTTTCAGCTGTTTGGCTTCCGGCTTCCGGATCGGATGTTTTATCTGCTGCGCAGTGTTCTGGGGCTGAGGCTTGGCATGATGTTTACAGCAGCAGCCCTGATTACAGCTTGTGCCCAGACCTGCGCTCTCTTAAATCGGTTCAGAAAGCAGGCTGGTATTGGAACAGACGAGAAGGCAGGAAAGGGCGCGGCGGCGGCCCGCCTTCTCACCTGTGCGCCTGTGCTGGCGCTTCTGTTTCTCCTGAAAAACGAAGTGCTGATGCAGCTGGGCAGCTATATGGTAGAGCTGCTGGCGCTTCCTTATTTTCTGGAGCTTCTTTTCCTGCTTTCTGACGAGGAGGAAAGCAGGGAGCAGGCAGCTTGGTTCTGCCTGCTGGGAGGGTTCTTTTTCGCCATGAAGATGACGAACATCGTCTATCTTCTGCCGGTCCTTCTGCTTTACATTGTTAAAATCAGAAAAAAGATTACGACAAAATTGGTGATCGTCTGTCTGGCGGCAGGATGCCTTCCAGTAAGCGTATATCTGATCTACAACAGCGTCAGTACAGGGAACATGGTCTATCCCTATTATAATGAAATATTCCAGTCGCCCTGGTTTCCTGATTCCAGCTTTAAAGATATGCGGTGGGGACCGTCCAGCGTCAAGGAGACGCTTTTGTGGCCGTTCTACATGATTCTGTATCCAGGCTATCGGATGTCAGAGCTTCCCACCTGGTATGTGCTTGATCTGGCGGCAGGATATTTGGCCATGCTTCTTTTAACGGTCCAGGGCTTCAGAAAGGGCTGGAAGAACTACTGGAGAGAGGGACTGTTCCTGATTGTCTATGTTGTCTCTGTCTATGCCTGGGCTGCAACTACCGGACATACCAGGTATTTTATGCTGGGAAGTATTTTGAACGCTCTGCTGTTCGGCTGCTGGTATATCAGAATGGTATCGCAGCCAAAGCCGGCGCTTCGGATTGCGCCTGCCGCTTTGCTCCTTCTCTTTGCAGGACAGGTATTAAGCAGCGGGCGGGATGTGCTGTACGGAGGAGAATGGGGATTTCGAAGCATTGACCATCCTGAGAAGAAGACGAATATCTCCTGGTTTTTAAAGGACAGGGAGCTGGCGGATCCGTCTGTGAAGGACCAGATAGACATGATTTATCTGACTCAGAACAACTGGGGAGGCTGGGCAGGCATGATAGCGGATGGAAAGCCTATTGTGAACATGCAGGCCATCCAGTTTGAACTGGAAAACAGACAGGAATTTTATGACAGAGTTCACAGCTGGATGGAGGATAAACGAGTCTGGGATATGTTCCTGGAGGGAGAGGAAACCCTTCATACCTATCTGGACAATTTAAACCAGCTGGGTTACTATGTGGAGGATTTGACCTATCTGGACAACTCTCTGGTAGGCTACAGGACCATGGCTATGGCAAGGCTGACGCAGGCTGGGGACAGAACGAACCAGCTGCTTACGGCAGGCAGAGAAGAGAATCAGGTGATTTTAGAACGCCCTGCGGATCACTGTGTGATAGAGGCGCTGGCAGGCTCTCCTGTGTATACCGGGGAGGGCAGAAGCTTCACTCTTCTGATAGAAGCGGAGGACGAGAGCGGAAATAAAAGAACAGCCAGTCTTCCCATGGAAGGCAAGCAGTATCAGAAAGTGCAGATTCCCATTGATTTGACAGGAATGGACGAGGAGGTAACCCTTCGCGTCAGCACGTCGCCTGAGACGGTGATAGAGGCGGTGGTAAACCTGAAGCTGATGCCAGAAGAGCAGCAAGGAGCACAAGCCGAGCCATAGAAAGTATAAATCAGAACGCAGCAGTAAGAGAGATGCAGGAAAGAACAGGAAAAACGAGAGCTAGAAATTACAAAGAAAATATAAGAGGGGAGGAACCATGAGTATGAGAGAAACAGGACGGGAGAAGACCAGGAAGACGGCGGTTTTAATTCCGTGCTATAACGAGAGCCAGACCATTGAAAAGGTAATAAGGGAGTTCAGGGAGGCTCTTCCGGAGGCAGATATCTACGTCTACGACAATAATTCTACAGACGGCACAGGAGAGCTGGCGAGAAAGGCAGGAGCCATTGTGCGGCAGGAATACCTTCAGGGAAAGGGAAACGTGATCCGCAGCATGTTCCGGGATATTGACGCAGACTGCTACCTTATGATCGATGGAGACGACACCTACCCGGCGGAGCACGCCGGAGAGATGGCGGAGCTGGTTTTAAACGGGAAAGCGGATATGGTAATCGGAGACCGGCTGTCGTCCACTTATTTTACAGAGAATAAACGCCCGTTTCATAATTTCGGAAACAGGATAGTGAGAGGGCTGATAAACGGACTGTTCAAAAGCGATATCCATGATATTATGACAGGCTACAGGGCCTTCAGCCCGCTGTTCGTAAAGAGCTTTCCCATTCTTTCCAAGGGCTTTGAGATTGAGACGGAGATGACGATTCATGCTCTGGACAAGAATTTCAAGCTGGCTGAGATTCCTGTGTCCTACCGGGACAGGCCGGAGGGAAGCACGTCCAAGCTGAACACCTACCGGGACGGGGCCAGAGTGTTAAAAACCATTGTAAGGCTGTTTAGAGAGTACCGCCCCTTTGCGTTTTTCGGATGGCTGGGACTCCTGTTTTTCCTGGCGGCAACAGGCTGCTTTACGCCGATTTTTATGAGCTATCTGTCCACCGGGCAGGTGCTGAAATTCCCGACGTTAATCATTGTCTCCGGCTTCTACGTGATCTCCTTCCTGCTGTGGACCTGCGGCCTGATTCTGGACGTGATTGCGAAAAAGCACAGGCAGCTGTTCGAGCTGTATCTGAATGTGATTGCCGGAAAACAGAGAGACAGATAAACTTGAAACAACGGCTGTTCTGTACTATAATGTGTCCATAGAGACTGAGCAACCTCTGGCAGACAGAGGAAAATAAGGAGATCACGATATGTTAGACGGAAAGAAAACACTTTTCAGCGGTATGCAGGCAACAGGAAACCTGACTCTTGGAAATTATCTGGGAGCGCTGAAGAACTGGGTTACCATAAGCGACGAGTATCAGACCTTTTTCAGCGTGGTGGATATGCACTCCATCACAGTGCGCCAGGATCCGGCCGAGCTGAGAAGAAGAGCCAGAAATCTTTTGACTCTCTATATTGCCGCAGGTCTGGATCCGGAGAAGAACTGCATTTACTACCAGTCCCACGTCAGCGGCCACGCGGAGCTGTCATGGATTTTAAACTGCTTTACCTATATGGGAGAGTTAAATCGCATGACTCAGTTTAAGGACAAGGCGGCGAAGCACGCGGACAATATCAATGCCGGCCTTTTTACCTACCCGGTGCTGATGGCGGCAGATATTCTTCTGTACCAGGCAGACGTAGTTCCGGTAGGCATTGACCAGATGCAGCATCTGGAGCTGACAAGAGACATTGCGATCCGTTTCAACAACATTTACGGCGATGTGTTCACCGTTCCGGAGGCCTACATCGGAAAGGCGGGAGCCAAGATCATGAGTCTTCAGGATCCGGCCAAGAAGATGTCCAAGTCAGACGAGAATCCAAACGGCAGCATTTACCTGATGGACGATCCGGATACCATTATCCGCAAGTTCAAGAGAGCTGTGACAGATTCTGAGGCCTGTGTCCGCTACTGTGACGAGCAGCCGGGAATTAAGAACCTGATCGACATCTACAGAGCCTGCACAGGAAAGACTCCGCAGGAGATTGAGAAGGAGTTTGACGGCAAGGGCTACGGCGACTTTAAGATGGCTGTCGGCGAGGCGGTTGTGGACGTGCTCCGTCCTCTCCAGGAGAGATATGCAGAGCTTTCCAAGGACAAGGCCTACATTGACAGCGTGATTAAGAACAACGCTGAGAAGGCCCAGTATTTTTCAAATAAGACGCTGCGCAAGGTCCAGAAAAAGGTGGGCTTCCCGGAGAAGATCCGCTAGAGAAAGCCGTTGGCGCGGAAACGGACAGGGAATATTTTTAACAGGTGTAAGAGAGGAATCCATGAATGCATGGGTTCCTTTTTTCATCTTTTTTACATATTCGCAGAGTTGACTATTGAACATCTGCCTGAATTTTTTTATAATATATCTGATCATCCGGGAGAAGGCAGGTATTTTGCCGGCTTTTGGCGTGGGGTCAGAGAACAGGGCGCGTTTTGCTGCAGAAAGCAGCGTTTCTGTTCTGGGCGGACGGAAATAAGATTGGAGGAAACAGCTATGAAAAAAATTATCAACAGTGTGGAGCAGGTGGAGAATGAGATGGTCCTCGGCATGGCCAAGGCGTATCCACAGTATGTGAGAAAGCTGGACTGCGGAAACGTGGTTGTCCGCGCCAACAGAAAAGAGGGAAAGGTAGCGCTGATCAGCGGCGGAGGCAGCGGCCATGAGCCGGCTCACGGCGGCTATGTGGGAGAGGGAATGCTGGACGCGGCCGTATCCGGAGCTGTATTTACATCCCCGACGCCGGATCAGATTTATGAGGGAATCAAGGCAGTTGCTACAGACCAGGGCGTTCTCATGGTTATCAAGAACTATACGGGAGATGTGATGAACTTTGAGATGGCCGGAGAGATGGCCCAGATGGAGGGCATCAAGGTTGCGCAGGTCGTTGTAAACGACGATGTGGCCGTAAAGGACAGCCTTTACACCGTAGGCCGCAGAGGCGTGGCGGGAACTGTGTTCGTACATAAGATTGCAGGAGCCAAGGCAGAGACGGGCGCTTCCTTAGAGGAGGTTCAGGCTGTGGCCCAGAAGGTCATTGACAATGTGAGAACCATGGGAATGGCCATCCGTCCATGCACCGTTCCGGCGGCAGGACAGCCGGGCTTTGAGCTGAACGACGACGAAATGGAAGTGGGAATCGGCATCCACGGCGAGCCTGGAACCCACAGAGAGCCCCTTAAAAAGGCAGACGAGATCGTGGATCTTCTGTTAGAGAAGATTTTAGCAGATCTGGACTACAGCGGAAAAGAGGTTGCGGTGATGATTAACGGATCCGGAGCGACGCCTCTGATGGAGCTGTTTATCGTAAATAACCGCGTATCAGACGTTCTGGCTGAGAAAGGCATCAAGGTTTATAAGACGCTGGTAGGCGAGTACATGACGTCCATTGAGATGGAGGGATTTTCTATTTCACTGCTGCGCCTGGACGACGAGCTGAAGGAGCTTCTGGACGCAAAGGCAGATACGCCGGCATTTAAGGCTTAGGAAGCAGACGGCGGGGGAGGCCTTTTGCGCTTCTCCTGCCGTTTCAGATCACAGGAGCCGCCGGATAGAGGGCGGCTGTCCTGAAAAATATGAAAACAGGAGATGGGATAATGACAGACAGCGCTAAGATAATTGAACTGCTTGACAAAATCGGAGATAAGATTATAGAGGAAAAGGAGTTTCTGACAGAGCTTGATAAGCCGATCGGAGACTGTGACCACGGCATTAACATGGCCAGAGGCTTCGGCGAGGTGAAGAAAAAGCTGCCGGGTATGGCGGACAGCGACCTGGGAACTATCTTTAAGACTACCGGCATGACCCTGGTATCCACAGTGGGAGGATCCGCCGGACCGCTCTACGGAACGGCTTTTATGAAAATGGGTATGGCTCTGACTGGAAAGAAGGAAATGAGCTTTAACGAATTCCTGACAGCCTTTGAAGCGGCTGTGGAGGGCGTAAAGCAGAGAGGAAAGTCTGACAGGGGCGAGAAGACCATGTTGGATGCCATGATCCCGGCGCTGGAGGCCATGAAGGCCGCCGCAGCAGAGGGCAAAGACGCAGAAACAGCCTGGAAGGAAGGCACAGAGGCGGCTGAGGCAGGCGTAGAGTACACGAAGACGATTATCGCCACCAAGGGAAGAGCCAGCTATGTAGGAGAGAGAAGCATCGGCCATCAGGATCCGGGAGCGACTTCCTTTACCTTTATGATGGAGACAGTGGGAGCGGCACTTTAGGAGAGGAAGTAAAACGGAGGAGAACAGATGGTAGGAATCGTGATTGTGTCCCACAGTAAGAACCTGGCGGACAGTGTGGTGGAATTTACAGGATTGATGGCTCCTGACGCGAAGATTGCGGCGGCAGGGGGCATGGAGGACGGCGGCTTTGGAACCAGCTTCGAGAAGATTCAGAAGGCCATTGAAAGCGTCTACTCAGAGGAGGGAGTCATTGTCCTCATGGATATGGGAAGCGCGGTGATGACGACGGAGATGGTGCTTGACATGTTTGAGCCGGATACCGTTAAGATGGCGGACTGTCCGCTGGTGGAGGGCGCGGTGGTCGCCACCATCGACGCAGCCAGCGGCATGAAGATGGATGAGATTCTGGCGGCTTTAAGCCAGGTGGCAGGCACGCCGAAATTCTAGATTTAAGACATAAGAAGGAGGGTGGTATATGAGAAGATGGAGAAAGGCGGCAGCGGTCCTTATGGCTGGCGCGTTAGCGGTGGCAGCAGTGTCGGGATGCGCTAAGAAGCAGGATCCCAAAGAAATTTACAGCGCGGCGGTGGAGAAGAACAGCGCCCTGGACAGCGTTGACATGGACGTGACGATGAAGATGGCCATGACGGCGGATGAGGAGAGCATGGATATGGAGGTCTCCAGCAACACCAAGATGGATCAGTCGGATAAGGAGCACGTAAAATTCATCACAGCTTCTTCTGTGGCTATGGACGGCATGAATATGGAGACAACCGTATTTTATGAGGACGGCTACTATTACATGGAAGCCATGGGCCAGAAAATGAAATATCCCATGGATCTGGAAAGCCTGACTGCCCAGATACAGGAGAGTGTGGGAAGCACTACGCTTCCGGTGGAAAGCCTGGATACTGTTGAGGTAAAGAAGGACGGGGATAACCAGATTCTCACCTTTACGGCCAATCCGGAGAAGATGAACGATTATCTGGCGAAGGTAATGGGCGCTATGGGAGATGTGAGCCAGGTGTCCGGCCTGAATATGACTGTCAACTCTGCAAGCGGCGAGTACACCATTGGAAAGGACGGCTATTATACAGATATGAAGATGAATATGGATCTGTCCATGGAGTCTCAAGGCGCATCTGTGGGAATGATTCTCGATGTGACGGGAACTGTTCACCAGCCTGGACAGCCGGTGGAGATTACTCTTCCTGATACAGCAGACTATGTGGAAATTGATCCAGCCCTGTTAGGAGCCAGCTAGACTGGGCGGAAGGTTAAGAACAGAATAGAAGAACATGAAATGAAGGAGAGCGGCACGTTTCAGGTCCGCTCTCCTTTGTCAATATGGAATGGTTATGTAATTGTTATGGAATCTGCTATGGAATCCTTTAGGAAACGGCAGTTATTCCTCTGTCTCCTTATAATTGCTTAAATCATAAGGTGTGGAGAGAATTGCAATAGCAATCACCGTGATCAGCAGCCCTGCAATCATGAGAACGCCGGAACCGTTATGCAGGAATTTAATCACTGCTCCAATGGGAATCAGCGCGTTTCCGAAAAAAAGGAGGATCAGGAAATACACGCGTCCCAGAATGTTTCCATGTTTCGAATCTAAAAATTTCTGAATATTCATTATGAAGGCCACACTCCCATCTTACTCATAATAAAGGTGATAAACACAATGTTCAGCACAGAAATGCAGGCCAGAATGCCGGCATTGAAAAATCTGGACTGAATCACTTTCTTTCCAAGGTATCTGGGATCATTGCCCAGAAGATACCAGGAGTTTCCGGAGATCCAGTTGAACAGAGACTGCATGGCTGCGATAAAGACCACTACCATAACCGGCTTTCCGAAGAACGCGCCTAAGAAGCCGATCTGGGGAGCCAGCACGATAAATGGGTGATACCAGGCCTTGGTATCCTTCTTCACGTTTGTGGACTGATAGAAGGACGTAGCGCAGGTAACGCTCAGTCCGATCATGGACGAGCACACCAGAGCGATGATGCCGATGTAGAAGCCAATCTGGATCCAGATGGATGGAATGACAGATACAAGAGCGCTGCAGAGCTCTGTGGAGTCTGTTGGAATTCCTTCCTTTCCGGCAAAGGCCTCGGCGAAGGCGATGGAGACGAAGGACAGTACCAGAGTAACCGGCACTAAACCTCCGAATACAGCGTCGAATCGTCCCAGAGTTTCGTGATTTTCAGAGTAGCCGCGGGATTCCATGCCGTTGTTGAACAGCACCCAGTCCATAACGCCGATGGTGGCGGTCAGGGAGGCGATCAGCATAACAATACCGTCGATTCCGCTTGGCAGAGTCGGGATTAAGAGTCCCTTGATCATGGCCGGCACGTCGATGCCTGTGACGCAGAGCACGGCGCCGAATACCACCAGCATGATTCCGATTAAAATTTTCATGGCATTCTCTACGATGCGCACGCCCTTTGGGTTATCTCCGGATCCATACATCAGAGATAAGGGAACGGAGACAGCTACCAGAAGAATCCAGCTGATGTTTTTGGGAACGTTGATATTTACAACGGAGAACAGGGCGGTCACGGCGTCCGCGCCCAGGGCGTACTGTCCAAAGTTGTATACGATGGAGGCGATGAAGCAGGCGATTAAGCCTGTGGCCAGACTTCCGAAAAACTTGCCGTGGAACTTGTCCTGAGCCTTGATAACAGATATTTCAGAGGCAGTGACAAAGCGTGTGGACAGAGCCAGCATAAAAAGACCTAAAGCAAAAGAATAGAGGGGGATCCAGAGCATGTCGTAGCCGTAGGCGGCGCCCAGGGTAACGGAGCTTGCAAAGGATCCTGCGCCCAGCGTAAAGGCGGCGTTCATAAAGCCTGGACCTGAGAGCTTGCAGTAGCCGAAAAATTTCTGCAAGGGCGGTTTTTTGTTCAGTTCACTCAGAAACGCCTTTTCCCGCAGGGCGTTTTCTGAATAACGGGGATTGGTTTCCGTTTGATTCATGTGATTATATCCTCCTGTAGATAATAAGTACGGTTTACTTGTCCAGGCGCGTCACGATCATTTCGCAGGGCGCGCAGGGGCCGTCAGTAAACAGAGACGGACGCTCAAATTTGATTTTGCCGAAAAACGCTTCGTTCAGAGCCAGATCAATTTCTTCACAGTAAAGCTTTCCAGCCTGTTCCAGACCGATTTCCCGGAATGCGGTGGAAAACGGACAGATGCGGTTGATTTCCCTGAGCTGATTGCCCTCCACCGAGGACTCGCAGTCCCAGGCCTGATTATCAGGATAATCAGAGTATTCCTCCACTGTGTGGAACGTCACTTCCTTTCCGTCCTTCCGGATCCGCTCCTTAATGGCGTCTGCCCTTAAATTGGCAAAGCGCCGGACTGCCCTCCTGACGGCAGCCTCCCCCTTTTCATTTCCCATTTCCCGGATGATCTCGTCCGCCATGACGGCAAACAGCTTCGCCATGGTTTCCGTGACCTTTCCAACGGGATCATTTGGATTGTACATATGCTTCCCCCTTTCAATCCATCGCTGTCATTCGATCTATCAGTATTATAATAAATTACCGCAGTAAAGAATGGGAAATGTTGTAAACACCGGGAAAAATGTAGTGAAAAGAGCGGAAAAAGAATGCCCGGGGAAAAATTTCCCTGGGCATAGGCGGAGACTGGAGAAGGCTTTTCTTTTTCTTCTACACGCCGAACAGCACAAAGGACACTTCAAACCGGCCCTGTTCTGCCCTGATGTTCAGGTTTCCGCCGTATTTTGCCGCAGCTTCCCTGACATTGGATAGTCCCAGGCCATGCTGTTCCGGGCTTGGTTTCGTAGTGGGGAAACCGGCGCGGACAGGAACGTCCTGGCTCATGGAATTGGAGAATCCGCAGACCAGCATATTTTTCTTGTACAGAAGCTTGACAGAAATTCTGCGCTGTTCTGGGGATCTGATCAGGCGGCAGGCCTCGATGGCGTTATCCAGAATGTTTCCAAAGATAATACTGCAGTCTGCCATGTCGATATTCATATTTTTTATCACCATGATTTCTGTGTCCGTCTGAATGTCTGCTTCCGAGGCCTGCTCCAGCTTGGATGTGAGGACGGCGTCCAGAAAAGGATTTCCTGTATTTATGATACAGCGGCGGGCCGGAGGCGACAGCTGTTCCTGAATGCGCGCAACATAGTCGAGAACCTCCCTGGATTTTCCTTCAGAGAGAAGCGTCTGAACCGTCTGCCAGTGATGCTTCATGTCGTGGTGCAGACGGCGGAATTGTTCGTCCCTGGTTTCCATCTGCCTGTAGTGGCGTACCTGCTCGTTTAACTGCTGTTCCAGGCTTTTCCGTTCCAGGCTCTGTCTGTAAATCCGGGCCGTTTCAGGAACGAAGATTGAAAAATTGTAGAGAATCAGGCATACAGAGCCGATCACAAGGCTTCGTATGGCCACCATAGGCTGAAAATTGTAAAACAGCAGATAGATAAAAAAGGTAAAAAAGATAATCAGGATGCCAATGTACACAGTATGCAAAGGTTTGTTTTCCGATACCTCAGCGCTTAAAAAGCAGATGCAGACAATCAGCGTACAGATAAAGAGAAACCACAGAGACTGCTCCAGACGGTAGAACGGAAGGGAACCAGCCATCATGGCCAGGACGGCAGAGAGCAGAACCACAAAGTGAAACAGGTATAAAAAAGTGAAGATGCCGGGATACACTCTGGGAAATTTCAGGCGGATGTACCGGTACAGAAGCACTGGAATAATAAAAATGGACACACATTTGATCATATCAATGGAGAAGCCGTCCAAAACAGACAGGGCCAGAGAAGACTCACACAGAATCCAGATTCCATAGCCAAAGAAGCAGAAACCGATGGAGAAAATGTAAGTTTGTATTTTGTATACATATTGAAAAACAAATCCGGCGGCCAGAATGACAAACGCGACGAAAAACAGAACTGCCGCCGCCACGATGTGAAGGCTGCCGGACATGGCCAGATTACTCAGGAGAGCATTTCGGGATCCGAAGCAGATTCTTGGCGTTTCCGACAGGATGTATTCGCCGCAGGATTCGCGAAACAGCAGACTGGGAGCCGTTTGCAAAGGTTCAAACTGAAGCCTGAGGCGGGAAAAGGAAGATTCTTCCTTCTGGCTCAGGGGAATGAGAAACCAGGTTTCAGAATCAAGCGCAAAGGTTTCGCAGCTGTCAGGCACAGGGATTTTCCTTCCGTCCGCCCATATTTCTGACGGCAGCTGGCCGCTGACAGCCAGGGTGGGCTGGGCTGCCTGGACAGATGGGAGCGGGCAGCAGAAAGAAAGGGTGTCTTCTTCTGCCTCAGAGCTTTCAAAATGAACGGCTCCGCTGGATTTTGTCAAATCCAGAAAAACATGATAGGAGTCAGCTGGATGGACTTTCTGGAGGGAGAGGAGAAACACTCCGGCCACAGCCAGAAAAACTGCCCAGAATATGCGGTAAATATGGTTTGCCATGGCTGTTCCTCCTCTAAATCATGGAAAGGCCGTTCAGAAGGTAATTCTGATACTGCTCCACTGCATTGGCATATTTCTGTCCAATAGGAATCACCGTCTGGTCGACACAGATAAATTCCCGTCCCCTCAGATAGTCTACATTTTCAAAATTGACAATGTAAGAGCGGTGAACCCGCTCAAAGGAGGCAGACAGAAGATGATGTTAGAATATAAATAGTACAAAATAAACATGACCATTTTCAATAAATAGTATATGATAGTCATACAGCAAGGAGGAAAATGGTTATGGCAAAAGGTACAAAATATTCCCAACAGTTTAAAGAGGATGCGGTGCAGTATCGCTTGGATCATCCAGAGCTACCACTTCGCAAGGCTGCGGAGAATCTTGGAATCAGCGAATCCGCACTAAAAAATTGGATGAAAGCAGCAAAAGAACATGAAGGTTCTGTTCCGACCCGTGGTTCTGGTAACTACGCTAGTGATGAAGCAAAAGAGATTTGCTGTTCCAGGTCTTTAATGTTGCCGTAAAATTCGATGGCAGGACCATTTTTCAGATGAATTTCGATAATTCTGTTTTTTACTTCAAAATAAATAATATCTCTCAAAAGAACAGAGCCAATGGTTTTTCCGAATTTATAGGAGAAGGCTTCCTGCTGGCTTTTTTCAGCCAGAGAAACGGCTTTGAGAAGCACTTTTTCTATTTTTACTGTTCCCACATCCTGTTTCAAAAGATAGTGGAGAGGCATCACGTCAAGAGCCTCGAAAACGTGTTCCTTGCTGATTGTGAGAAAAATAATCTGGGCGGTAGGGCTGACGGCCCGAAGCCTGGCAGCCGTTTCTACTCCATTCAGTTTTTTCATCAGGATATCCAGAAAATAAATATCAATGGGCTGCTTCATTTCCTCCAGATGAAATAGAAGTTCTTCGCCGGAGCTGAAACGGCATACGCTGGCGCAAATGCCGTGTTTTTTGCAGATATCCTGAATTAGCCCGCTAAGACGGCCGCCCATAGCGTCGTCATCGTCACAGACACAAATATGTACCATAAAATAATCCCCCTTCAATGTCAGAGTGCAGTGTATAGAACCAGACTGCTCTCTGCATGCTGTTCCCCAATCAGATTATATAGGAAAGCAGGAGGAAAAGCAACGAAGAGACGGTTCACAAACCGCTTTTCATATGTTAGAATAGACTGCATCAATCATATAATCAGCTCTGGAAATATTTCACAGAGAGGAAAGAAGAGGATAGAGAGATGAAGATAGCAGTTGCTTATGACAATGGAAATGTATTTCAGCATTTTGGAAAGACAGAATATTTCAAGGTTTATGAGGTAGAGAATAACCAGGTAGTTTCAAGCGAAGTCATCAGCTCCAATGGAGAGGGACACGGCGCTTTAGCGGGAATTCTGGCAGCACAGTCTGTCAATGTGTTAATCTGCGGGGGACTGGGCGGAGGCGCTCAGACAGCTCTCGACGAGGCGAGAATTCAGGTATTTTCCGGCGCTCAGGGAAGCTGTGATCAGGCTGTGGAGGCTTATCTGAAAGGAGAGCTGGTTTCCACAGGCGTAAACTGTGATCATCATGACCATGAGGAGCATGAGGAGGGCCATTCCTGCGGAGGCTGTGGGGGAGGCTGCAGCGGCTGCGGCGGAGGCTGCGGTTCTCAGCCTCAGATTGTGATGGAGGGGCGCAATGCAGGAAGGCTGTGCCGGGCCCATTACAAGGGAACCCTTAATGACGGAACACAGTTTGATTCCTCCTACGACAGAGGACAGCCGTTAGAATTTATCTGTGGAGTGGGCCAGATGATCAAGGGATTTGACGCGGCAGTTGTGAATATGGAGCCAGGGCAGTTTGTGGATGTTCATCTGATGCCAGAGGAAGCTTACGGCATGCCGGATCCAGACGCCATTTTCACCGTGGAGATTGCGCAGCTTCCAGGAGCAGAGAAGCTGGAAGTCGGCCAGCAGGTATATCTGTCCAACCAGCTTGGTCAGCCATTCCCGGTTAAGGTGACAGCAAAGGATGAGACAAACATTACCTTTGATGCGAACCATGATATGGCGGGCAAGGAGTTAAACTTCCACATTGAGCTTCTGGAAGTTGAATAAATAGAGCAGAATATTAGAATTTTTTATCAGAGATGAATATAAGGAGAGATTTTCCAACAGCCCAGCAGCTGGGGCAGGAGAATCTCTCTTTTTTTGTGGCATAAGAAAGGGCATTCTATATCATAAAAACGCTCCGATTAGGAAGCACATTCTTTATTTGATGCTGCGGAGATCTTATAAAAAATATCAATAAGTGTATGATTTTATAAGCAAAATCAATTTTTGGTTTGCTGAAAGCTGTGATAATCTAATAACAGAAAAGCATGAGCGGGTTTCTGCAGGACAGAATGCGCTCGGTTTTGTTTGCAGAAAAGCTGTCAAAAGCGTCTGCAGGTTTCAGGAAATAAGATACAGGAGAGAAAAGAGATGTCTGAGAATATTCAACCTACGCCAGAAAATGATTATGAACTGGCTCAGCTGGGAAATTTGACCAGACGTGAGTTAAAGGAACTGGAAGAAAAAGAAAAAACTCCAATGCAGAAGCTTCTTGAGGCGGTCATTATGGCGCTTCCTGTTTTGTGCGGAGTCATTGCACTGCTGGAATATCTGATACTTCCAGATTTATCGAGAAATAAGAATCCCATGTACTATGTCTATGTGCTGGCTGGGCTGATAGCTGTTTATATCGGATTCGGCCTGTTTGTCCTTTATAAAAAATCAAAAGGAAATAAGATTTACTATGAGAAGCTCCGCTATGAGGCCCCTCTGTGTTCCGCCTTATTTTTGCTTCTTACATTATACGATTATCTGACTCTGAAAACAGGTATTCTGACACAGCCCTTTGTGCCCTGTATGAACTTTATTATCAATGCGTTTGTATCAGATTATCCGAAGCTGATTGAGTGTACGCTTCATACGCTGCGTCTCCTTATGATTGGCTACTGCATCGGCGTCAGTCTGGGACTGATAACGGGAATTACCTGCGGCTACTCGAAAAAGGTACGTTACTGGGTGGATCCGGTGATTAAATTTTTGGGGCCGATTCCTACCTCTACCTGGATTCCGGTTATCATGGTAATTGCCAGCTCCTTATTTGCCGGAGCTGTGTTTATTATTGCGCTGGGCTCCTGGTTTGCAGTTACTGTGGCTTCACTGACCGGCATTTCTAATGTGGACAAAGACTTTTTTGAGGCTGCCAAAACGCTGGGAGCCAGTAAAAGGCAGCTTGTGTTCCGTGTAGCGATTCCACATGCAATGCCGTCGATTCTTCAGGGCTGCACACAGGCTATGAGTTCCTCCTGTGTTGCTATTATGATTGCCGAGATGCTGGGTGTAAAGGCTGGACTTGGCTGGTATATGACCTGGCAGACAGGCTGGGCAAGCTATGATAAGGTATTTGCGGCGTTGTTTGTGATTTGCCTGATCTTTACTCTTGTTACTAAATTGCTTGAAAGGATTAAGCGCCATGTACTGCGCTGGCAGAATGGAGTTGAAAAATAATGGAGAATAGAAAAGTCACATTAAAACTTGACAATGTAAGCAAGGTTTTCGCAAAGGTGGAAAGTGATGACGTAACCCATGCGCTGTATAATATAAATGTTTCCATGGAAAGCGGAGAGTTTATTTCCCTGGTAGGACCGTCCGGCTGCGGAAAATCAACAATCCTGCGTCTGGTAGCAGGTTTGATTACTCCGACTCTGGGAACAGTTTCTGTCAATGGAACAGAGATTACAGGACCAGATCCCAATCGTGGTATGGTATTTCAGAAGCCGACTCTGTTTCCGTGGCTGACAGTAGAGAAAAATATTGGTTTCAGCCTGGAAATGCAGGGAAAGCTGAAGGGAAACGAGCACAAGGTGCAGAGGATGCTTCAGGTTATCGGCCTGGAACAGTTTCAGGATGATTATCCGGGACAGCTTTCAGGCGGTATGGCTCAGAGAGTAGCCCTGGTTCGTTCCCTGATTAATGAGCCGGAAATCCTTCTGCTGGATGAGCCCTTAGGAGCCCTGGATGCTTTTACACGTATGAATATGCAGGATGAGATTCTCAATATGTGGGCAGACACGAAGCAGCTGGCTCTGATGGTAACGCATGACGTAGACGAGGCGATCTATATGGGAACCCGGGTGCTGGTTATGGATGCCAATCCGGGACGTATTGTGGCTGATATTAAAATAGACGAAGAATTTCCAAGAGACCGTTCCTCCGCACAGTTTGTAGAGTATAGAAATGAAATTCTCAACACGCTTCACTTTGGAGGAAAGCGTCAGTAGATTAGATTACCATGTGTTTGAAATCGCGCTGCGATTTTAAATAAAGACTTTAAAGGAGAGAGGAAACAATGAAAAAGAAATTTACAGCATCATTACTGGCCTTAACTCTGGCTTGCAGTATGACAGCATGCTCTGGAAAATCAGAGGAGGCTGCTCAGACAACAGCTGCTGCCGCAGCTCAGGGAGAAATTGCCGGGGACACTAATAACGATGGTCAGATTGATATGGGAATTGATGAGAACGTAGAGGTAAAGGAAGAGAATGCAGCGGAGCATATGGATTCTTTCGAGGCTTCTACATCCGGAAAATGGGAAGCTATGTTTACTCCTGTCGATATGGAAGGGCGCGCCATTGACATGGCAGACTTTGACCTGACTCCTACGGCGGAAGAATTGGAGGCTATGAAAAAAGAGCCGGCTTATGGACAGAAGGTACTTTACTATATGGCAGACGGATGTACGGCAGGTCCTACAGTTGCGGCTCATCTGGGATACTATGAGGAAGCAGGACTGGAGTCAGAGGGCGTAAAGGGAAATTCCTATACAGAGGCTCTTGGAAGCGGCCAGGCAACTGTTGCAGTAGGCCACATTGCAACTATGCTGGTTCCGATTACAAATAACGTAGATCTTACTTTCGTAGGCGGCGCCCACATTGGCTGTAAGTCCTTATATGTATTAGCTGACAGTGAGTATAATACAACAGAGGATCTGAAGGGAACTTCTATCTCTGCTCCCAACGGAATTGGTAAGTCTGACTACAATATCACATGCCTGCTTCTGGATGCTGACGGCATCAACCCGCAGGAGGATGTAAACATTACTGCAGTATCTGCAGATGCCTGCCTGAAGGCAATGGCAAACGGAGAGATTTCCGCAGCTCTGCTTTCTGATACATTTGCTTACGGTTTAGTAAAGGACGGCACACTGAAATGCGTACGTTCCCTTCTGGACGAGGACTTCCAGGATGAGAATTGCTGCGTAATTGCCATGAACCGTACCTTTGTAAAAGAAAATCCGGTTATTGCAAAGAAGATTACGCAGGCAGTTCAGAAGGCACATGCCTATATGCGTGATAACCCGGAGGAGGCTACACAGATGCTTCTTGACCAGGGCTGGAACGGCGGAAGCTATGAGATGAACGTAATGCTCAACAATTCTCTCCAGTTCGGCCTGGATCAGGATTTTACAGAGGTTTCCCTGAGAGATGTGGTAGAAAGATATGTAAGGCTGGGACTGATTCAGAACATGGACGATGTAGACGAAATCATGTCTATTGCATGGACACCAGTTTTAGACTAGGATAAATACAAAGAAAAAGTTTTTACGTTCCACTGAAAGTCACTAAAAACTTTTTCTTTGCAAAACAGGTGAACACTTCAGCGGGAAAAATTTTCTTGTTCCACCAAAAGTCACCGAAGATTTTTCCTCGTATATAGGCGGGAGCCTGCTGGAGAAGGTACAAAGGGGAGAGTTTTTCTTTGTACGAAAAAGGGGTTCTGGCTGATAGGGAGTTTTGTCTGTACAGGGGTATGAAAAAGAGAAAATATACAGCTGTATGAGTGATACGGCGTGGATGTCAGGAGAATTCCCATCGGATCTTGCGGTGGGAATTTTTCTGTTAAAGTGAGCATGGACCCCCTGCCGGGGAGGGAAAATTCTGAAATGGCAGGCGGATGGTTCTACAAGACTGGATTAGCAGGGGACAGAACAGAATGAAGACGATTTTAATTGCAGATGACAATACTCAGATTATTGAGGTATTAAGACAGTATGCGGTGAAGGAAGGATACCAGGTGTTTACTGCTTATGATGGGACAGAGACGCTGGAGGAATTTTATAAAAGAACATATGATGCAGTTCTTCTGGATGTTATGATGCCGGCTCCGGATGGTTTTGAGGTCTGCCGGAAAATAAGGGAAACTTCTATGGTGCCGATTATTATGATCACGGCCAGGGGAGAGGACTACGACAGAATTATGGGACTTGACATAGGAGCAGACGACTATGTGGTAAAGCCATTTTCCCCTTCTGAAGTTATGGCCAGGCTCAGGGCAGTCCTGAGAAGGGTACAGAATCCAGAAAAAGACAGTCCGGAGCTGGTGTCTGCAGGAAGCCTGCGAATTGATCTGGGTACATTTAAGGTCTGTATTCATGACAGGGAAGCAGAGCTTACCAAAAAAGAAGTGGAAATTTTATGGCTGCTGGCCTCTAATCCAGGTCTTGTGTTTACCAGAGTCCAGATTCTGGATTCTGTATGGGGAATGGACTACTTTGGAGACAGCAGAACTATTGATACTCATATTAAGCGTCTGAGGGCCAAAACAGAGAAATATCCTCATCCGGATTGGAATATCGCGACAGTGCGGGGAGTAGGCTACAAGTTTGAGGTGACTCATGAGTAAAATCACCAGAAAGCTGTTTTTATACTTTGTCATTGTATCCCTGGTTCTGGCCGGTACGGCCTTTGCTGGCTTTTACGGTACATTCCGCTATTATTCCTATCAGGAATATAACCGCGAGCTGCAGGATCGGGCAGAAGTGATCCGGGCCAGGCTGGAGGACTTTATGCGGGACTGCAATGGAGCTCAGGAGCTAAGTGCCTATATTAAGGTTCTGGATGATATTACGCTGGCAGATGCCTATTTTATCAGTCGGGAGGGGGAAACCTTCACCTGTCCCTGTTCCTGTGGGACAACGGTGAAGATTGAAAAAAAGCCATCTGCCCAGGTGGAGCAGTTTGCACAGCAGGTATTTGAATCAGGCCAGTATATGCAGGTGAAGAATCAGGAAAGGGATTATGCAGGAATACCGGTTAAGGAGAAGGGAAGAACGACAGCAGTGGTGGTGATCACAGATACGTTTCATGTAGATCAGGGAAGCTTCTTGATGGCTGTTGCCAGTCTTCTTGGGTGTCTGGCAGCGGCCTTTCTTCTGGCAGCGGCAGTTGCCAAAAATATGGCCCGTAAGTTTATGGAGCCAATTCACAGGATTGCCTTTGCTGTTTCAGAACTGTCCTGCGGGAATTACCATGTCAAAACAGAGGTAAAGGCTCAGAATGAGATAGGAAACCTGGCAAGGCAGACAGATCTTCTGGCAGAAAAGCTGGAGGAGACAGACAAAGAGCGGGCTCGCATGGAGCAGATGCAGAAGGATTACATCGCCAATCTCTCCCATGAGCTGCGCACACCTGTTACAGTCATCCGAAGCTCCATGGAAGCGCTGTATGATGGAATGGTACCAGAGAAAAAGGTAAAAGAATATCAGAAGCAGATGCTTTCCGAAACCATATCACTGCAGCGCCTGATTAACGATATGCTGGAACTGTCCAGGCTGGAGAATAAGGATTTTCCAATTTCCAGGGAACTTCTGGATCTGCGGACTGTTCTGGAGGATGCCTCCCGTTCGGTCCGTATGCTGGCCAGGGAAAAGCGGATTCAGGTAAATCTGGCCATACCAGAGGAGGAGCTGCCCTTTGAAGGCGATTATGGAAGACTGAAGCAGATGTTTTTAGCGGTTTTTGACAACAGTGTGAAATACTCTGAGCCGGATAAAACGATTCAGGTTCAGATTACAGTAAAGTCAGATGATTACTATATTGTTATTGAGGATGAGGGCTGTGGAATTGCCAGAGATAAGATTCCTAACATTTTCGATAAATTTTACCGCCTTTCCAAGGAAAGCGTTCCCGGAACAGGACTGGGAATGGTGATTGTCAAAAGCATTGCAGACAGACATCAGATTGATATCCGGATTCAGAGCGAGGAGGGGAAGGGAACAAAGATTACATTTATAGTTCCTGTCTATAAGTCACATTAAAAAAACCAATCGTAAATGTCACGGGAATGCCACATTTCTTTTGTACAATAAGTTTTGTCAGCTTCGTGAATCAAGGGAGAAAACCAGACTGATTCAGAGCTGCTGTACGAAGGGAAAGGAAAGGGAAAAAACAATGGAAAAGAAAACAAGTAAAAACAGTTTGATTCTGGCAGGAGCAGGAATGGTACATGCTGCTGCCCTGCTTCTTACAGTAAAAGTCATCGCGCCGGTATGTACCGGAATGGTAGAGACGGCAGCAGGAAAACAGATTCCCATGAAGTGCCACTATACAAGTGCGGCATTAGTATTTTTAGCTGTGATTCTTCTGGTGAACGCAGTGATGTGTGCAGTCAGAAAAGAGAAGGCAGTGTTTGGAGCGATTGCGGCAACAGTATCTGTGCTGGCAATTCTGACACTGAATTCCTCTGTGGGAATCGGTATCTGCATGAACCCGGAAATGGCATGTAATTTTACTGCACCATTTGTAAAAGTGCTGGGAGCTGCCGGTGTGGTACTGGGTGCTATTGCTGTCTATCTAGGAGTAAAAGAGACAAAGTAAAAGGTAAGAGGTTCAGCAATGAAAAGCGATAGAAAACTAAGCACTCTGAACATGGCGGTGCAGAATTTAAAGGCAAAGAAATCCCGTACCGCGTTTATGATGTTCTTCGTCATCTTAATGTCAGCAACCGTATTTTTCAGTACGATTCTGATGAATAATCTGAAGCAGGGAATTAAAAGTACAACAGAGCGGGCCGGAGCCGACATGATTGTGATTCCGGACGAGGGAACTGAGGATATCAGAGATTCTCTGTTTGCAGGTACTCCCTGTTCTATTTTCTTTGACAAGGAATGGAAGGAAGCTGTGGAGCAGGTGGAGGGCGTGGAGCGTGTTTCCGGCCAGCTGTATGTAGGAACACTGTCTGCCTCCTGCTGTGATCTGCCTGTACAGATGGTAGCTTTTGACCCGGAAACGGATTTCGTGGTTCAGCCCTGGCTGCAGAACCAGAATGCAGTGAAGCTTGAAAAGGGACAGGTTCTGGTAGGAAGCAGAGTAGAAGCTGAACCTGGAGATATGATTCAGTTCTATTTAACAGAGTTTGAAGTGGCCGGAAAGCTGGAGCCGACGGGAATGGGCTACGACGGTTCCGTTTTTATGACCTTTGATACACTCTATGAATTAAAAGATTCTGTAACAGCTCAGGCAACTCTGCCTATGGATGAGATTGAAAATAAGCTGTCCATGCTGATGGTAGATGTAAACGATGAGATTCGGGATGTGGATCTGATCCGTTTAAGGCTGGAAGTAGCCAAGTGTGGTCCGGAGGGACAGAAGATGTATGCAGGCACAACAGATGAGCTGTTAAGTGGAATTTCCGCTCAGGTGAAAAAGCTGGCCGGCTATGGAAATGTGCTGACCTACATTTCACTGATTTCCACTGCCCTGGCACTGATCAGTATTTTCGCTATTACCATCAATGAGAGGCGGTATGAATTCGGAGTTCTGTATGCTCTGGGAGCTAAAAAGAGCCAGATGAGAAATATTATTTTATCAGAAGCGCTGATGATCAGCGGAATTGGCGGAGTAACGGGAACTCTCCTTACATACGGCGTTGTAGCTGCCTTTAAGGATGTAATCAGCGTGAAGCTGGATGTGCCAGTCCTGGATATGAGCCTGGCGCAGACTATGCCGGTAGCAGCTATTTGTATTGGAATTGCCCTGTTTACAGGAATCATTGCAGCTGTATGCTCTGCCTGCCAGATCAGCAAGGGCGAGGTATACCGCCTGCTCAGGGAGAATGAATAAATGATAAAGGTTGAAAATTTAACAAAAAAATTTACCAGAAATGGCAGAGATTTCGATGCAGTCAGGAATGTATCCCTGGAAGTGAAAAAGGGTGAATTTGCGGCGATTATCGGTCATTCAGGAAGCGGAAAGACGACTCTGTTCAATATGATCGCAGGCCTGATTGCTCCGCTTTCCGGAAAAATTTATATCGATGGATCGGAGATTACAGCCATGGCGGAAAACGAAAAAGCAGTATTCCGGAACCAGAACATGGGCTATGTACTCCAGGGACAGAGTCTTTTAAATAACTTTACGATTCTGGATAATATCTGTATGCCGGCCTACCTGTCTTCTAATTCTAAGGAATTCAGGGAGAGAGCCTTGGAGCTGCTGAAGCAGATTGGACTGGAGGAGTTTTCCAAGGAATACCCCTCTAACCTGTCAGGAGGAGAAATCAGAAGAGTTTCCATTGTACGGGCCATGCTGAATCAGCCCAAGGTCATACTGGCCGACGAGCCTACCAGCAACCTGGATCCGGAAAACTCACATAAGGTGATGCAGATGCTTAAGGACATCAGCGCACAGGGTACAACAGTCATCCTCAGTACCCATGAGCTGGAGTATTTAAGTTATGTGGACACTGTATTTAAAATGAATCAGGGAAAGTTAGAGAAGTAGGGGAGAAGCAAAACCCGCCAAGGTGCAGAGCACCGAGGCGGGTTTTGCGGTTGAAGGGAAAATGTAATTGAGATGGTGGATGAGGAATGATAAAATATAAGTAATTGAATACAAAATATAAAGAGGATACCGTTTTATGGGGAGTACAATAGAATATTATAATCAAAATGCACAGAGCTTTGCCAATGGAACGGCAGCAGTGAATTTTACAGAGATTCAAAACGTGTTTTTGGAGCTGATTCCAGAAGGCGGCTATATCCTTGATTTTGGCTGCGGTTCTGGAAGAGATACAAAGTATTTTCTGGATCAGGGATACTGGGTAGAAGCAACTGATGGTTCTGAAATACTGTGCAAATTAGCAAGCAAATATACCGGTATTTCAGTAAAACATATGTTTTTTGAAGAATTAGAAGAAATAGAAAAATATGATGGAATCTGGGCGTGTGCCTCGATCTTACATGTAAAAAAGAAGGAATTGCCAGATATTATCCATAAAATGAGCCGGGCAGTAAAAACAGGTGGAATTATTTATACTTCATTCAAGTACGGGGAGTTTGAAGGAGAACGAAACGGAAGATATTTTACCGATCTGACGGAGGCCTCGGCGGCGAAATTGCTGGCGGGTATTCCAGAATTAAAGATTGAAAAGCAATGGATGACAGGAGATGTAAGATCTGGCAGAGGAGAAGAAAGATGGCTAAATCTGATTTTCAGAAAGCAGAGTCCCAGCTGCAGATAGATGCAGAGTATTACAATACACTGGATATTGGGGGATTTTCAAGAATGCTGAAGGATCCGTCCTACTGTTATAAATTTTATTGGCTGGAAGCGATCGTGAAGCTGATTTCAGAGGACAGGCACGAGGCTTCCTATGATGAAATTATCAATGAGATGATTTCCAACGCCTGGTATTCTGTGCTGGAATTCCATGTGCATCTCAGCGGTATTTGGGGAGACGGAGAAATCAAAGACAGCCTGGAAAAGGCAGTATTGAAATTATATAAACTAAGCGGACTGCCAGCTAACGCATCAAAAGTGGAAATCAAAAATAAAATTGCAGAATTTGACAAAGAGCTGCATGAAGAGAAAATGGTGCTGACGAAAAATGTGCCCTATAAAGCCTTGTCCGGATTTGCCAATCGATGTTCAGAGTGCATTGATTTAAACAGCAGCGCTGGCAGAATGATAGCTTACTACAATAGACTCAACAGCAGAGGAACCTTGCTTCCGTATACCTTTGACAGTCAAAAAGGCCTGGAACGGAAAATCATCTTTCAGGAAGCATGGATTCAGATGATTCAGGATCAGATGACTGCCATTTTAGGATGGATTCAGTATGAAAAGGTACGATGGCTGCAGAACAATAACCCAGAAGTTCCGGGTCTTGTATACAAGCTGATGCCGTTAGACGATAAAATGAGGAAGCTTGCCCATGTCCGAAGGCTGTGGGAGGGAATCCTGGATACAACCAGTATTACAGATGTGTTTAAGCATGAACCAATTAAAAAGGAATCCTACGATGTAGACCATTTCATTCCATGGTCATTTGTGATGAACGATGAACTGTGGAATTTAATGCCAATGGATTCCTCTCTGAATTCCTCAAAAAGCAACCGCCTGCCGCAGTGGGACAGATTTTTTGCGCGCTTTGCTGAAAATCAGTACATTATGTATGAACTGATTCACGGAAAAGCAGGGATAAGAAAGCTATATGAAGCCTGTTACCGCGATAATCTTCATTCTATCTGGGCCAGCCAGGAGTTATACCGGAAAGGGAATACGAGAGAAGAGTTTTTCAGCATATTAGAGAAAAATATGCGCCCAGTTTATGATTCCGCCAGAAGGCAGGGGTACGAGATCTGGAGGGTGTAGGGGGGAGGGCAAACAGGTGATGAGACAGTACCTGCGGCACTGATTCATACAAGTGGAAGACAATCCAATATTTTCAGAATCGATGGGATATACATGATAAGAATTTTTTTGGTATGTTTATGTAAATGATAGACAGGGCATATATAACGCTGACTTGAAAAAGTAAATTCCAGTGCAGAGGTAAATTCCACCAGACATTAAAATTTCTTGATTTTATTGAATTATAGTGTGCAAAAACTTTGCATAACTGGTATAATTAAGCTGACTTCCCATAAAATATCTGAGTTTATGACATGGCAAAGAGACCTCTGGATATCTGGTGTGTAAGACTAAATTCCACAGGCCGCATCTAAAAAATGTGAATTGCTAAGTTCCAGTCTGACAGCAGATTTTTATGCTAAGTTAGTGGTTAAAGCGAATCAGCTTAGGTGTCAGATTGACCTCGTCGGGTGGAATCGGCCTAAGCTGAAGCGCTTTTAAAATGTCAATCCCGTAGTTTTCAAGTGCGACATCATATGGAGTGCGGCCGCCAAGACTTTCTCGGGGAGTGGAGTTGATGTGGTCCACAATCGTTCTCAGATCCCACTGAGTGAGAAATTCAAAGCTGGTTTTCTTTGGCAGAACCATGCGGAGCATGGTGTGTGCCTGCTCAATGCCTCCTTTTTGCCCACTCCTCATCGGATCACAGAAATAGATATTGGAACGGATCATACCATCCGTTCCTGTTTCTAAAGAGTCCGGGTCTCCGAATTCTGAACCTCGATCTGTCAGAATTGTGTTGAATAAAGTGAGAAAATCATAGGTTCCAACTTGTCAAAAATAAGCCGTACAGCACCTTTGGTACACCGATTCATAATGAAAGCCAGGAATAACTTCTCACGGGTCAAAAAGAAGGTGAGAATGACGCGTTTAGACTCCTGTGAAGAATGAACAGTATCCATTTCTGCGAAATGATCGAGTTCCGGTTTTTGAAAATCTGTAAACATACGACCTTCAAAAACAGTCCGGTCTTTGATCTGGGTCTTGTGAACTTTACGAGGTTTGAATTTTACCTTGCGTTTTAAATCAATATTTCTTGCTGTGAGAATGCCATCATTGAGATAGGAGTACAGAGTTCTGACTGACATATCCAGTTCAGGGTGGTTTGTAATGATCTGATAAGGCGATTGTCCCTGATAAATGAGAGGGGTAATGACCATGTCCTTTTGATGCAGCTCATGTTTTGTCATGTTTATACCAGCTCTGGATGAAGACAGACACTCCTTGTATTTGCGGTCTGCAAAGACAGCATCGTAACGGTACTTGTGAGCAATGGAACAATGATTGAGGGCTTTCGGACATCCATTACAGACATAAGGAGCTTTATCAAGATGGTTACACTGTTCTTTGACAAAATCGGGGCAGGTTTGGTTACAGGTGGGACAGGAAGTACACTTAATGTTACAGAGTATGATTTTTCTGCATACATTAGTTTTTCTGCAGTGATATCTGTGAACGCAGAAGTTGTGAGCGTTAAAGAAGGTTCCTTTATGATACCAATCGCTTACACGATGGAGCTTCACTTCCTTCGAAATAGTAGTAGGATCCTTGCATAAGAATCGGGCGATATCTTTAAAGGAGCTGCCACTGTTGAGGGAACGCTCAATGTATTTACGGTCTTCAAGAGAAAGGTGCTTCTGGTTACCAGGAATATATTTGCTCATAGGAATCTCCTTCTACTGCTGTCAGAAGGTCTCCATAAGCATAGCACGAATGTATGAAAAATTAAACTCTACTTATGCGAGAGTAAATTCCACCGCATAAGCGGACGGTGGAATTTACTTTTGAAAGTTTTACTTTACTTCATTTATATATGATGTATTTTGAATATTTATTTTCGAGATAATTTGTTATAATATTTGCAAAGATAGTGAAAACATTCTTGTTAATTAAGAATAAAGGATAGGAAGGTAAATAAAATGGGATTTCCAATAAATGTTGCCGATGAAGTTTTAGTGCGTTGTGGTAGGCATTGTTGTTTATGTGGAAAATATGTAGGGCAAAAAATAGAATTGCATCACATAAAACAAGTTGCCGATGGAGGTGATGACAGTGCTGATAATTGCATACCATTGTGTTTTGACTGTCATGCCGAAGTGAAAGCCTATAATAATCATCACCCAAAAGGTAGGAAATTTACAGAAAAAGAATTAAAAGGACATAGAGATAAATGTTATGCAAAATATTCAATAAATTCAGATAGCAATAAAAATACATATAATTTTGATAATATGCACACAAAAATATTTCATCCAAACACAAGTAACTTATTAACAGAATGGGGGTATTCAGAATTGGATAAAATTTGTCCGTTACTTCCAGGGAATATAGTTCTTGTGGCTGGATATACTGGAACGGGAAAGAGTGCATATTTGCACCATATTGTTAATTTTAACATTAAAAGAGGGCAGAGAGTAGTATATTGCTGTTTAAAGGATAAGCCTTTCAATGTAGGATTAGAAATTATTGCGGAAGATATTCATGTAAATGTAGAGTACATAAAACGTGGTATGATTACAGAAGAAGATTGGAATAAAATAACTCATAACCAAAACGTATCTAATAGCAAAAATCTAGCACTAATTCCATATAGTGAAATTTCAGATGATAGCGATATTATATCATTAGTTGAAAGTTCGGGTGCTGAGATAGTTGTAATTGATGATTTTAATGGAATTATATTTGATGATTTTAAATTGGCTGAAAGATTTTTTTATCAGTTAAAAGACGTTTCTGCCCAAAATAGTGTGATAGTATTTGTAATTTATAATCTTAGTGTTCCTTCAAGACCAGATAAGCACCCTATGCTTAGAGATTTTCCATCTGATTGCTATTTTCGGTTATTTGATATAGTGCAATTATTATACAGACAAAATATGTTTTATATTGATGATTACAGTGCTGAAGATAATTTAGAAGTAATTATTACTAAAGGGGCTTTGAAAAACCCTCATATTGTAAAATTATAATCTATTACTGTATTCGAATGTATTGAAAAACAATAATAGTAAACAGAGAGTTGACCATTATTCCAAATGATAACTCTCTGTTTTGGCACCTTGTCTGTCAGCGTTAATAATAATTTGTTGTAAATACTGCCTTATCACCGAAAAACTAACGTTTATCGGCATTTAAACACTCTCAAGTACGCCAGTTTGTACGCCAAATTTTTTCAAAGCCCCGATATGAAATTTATATGATTTGAGCCAATTTCGCCGTGAAAATATAAAAAATTCACGGAGGATTTACACATGAAAGGGCAGAAAAACTGTATGCCTGTGAGAGACTATTTCATCCCGGCAATTGAATTGAAGCCAGTAGAAAACTCTACTTATGCGAGAGTAAATTCCACCGTATAAACGGACGGTGGAATTTACTTTTGAAAGTTTTATGTATTCTTTTTTTGAAAAAGGAATCTTTTTTTGAAAAAGGAATCTTGACAGCCACAATAAAAGTTGTATAATGATGGTAACAGAACCCACCACGCCTCTGATTTTTTCATGCGCAACCCGGTGGGACTTTTTCATTTATGGGGTGTTTTATGTATCAATATCCAAAACAAATATTAACAATAGAACAACAAGTGCAATCTTATGTAGATGCAGGAATGGAGATTACATCTTATGAAGATGTAGAGAAGGTATTAAAGACAATTGGGTTTTATCGTTTGAGAGGCTACTCGTTTCATTTATATGATAATACTACAAAGAAGTATGTTGCGGGAACAAAGTTTAAAGATATTATAAAATTGTATCAATTTGATCAGGAATTATCTGCTTTGATTTTTTCAATGATTTCTAAGATTGAGGTTGCTTTGAGAGTGCGATTGGTGGAATCATTACTTGTGCACGGAGAACCACTTGTTTTGCAAGATTCATCAATTTTCAAAGAGAAAAAACGATATTGGCAGAATATGTCTACTGTAGCATCAGAAATTGCTCGATCTAATGATGTGTTTATAAAACATAATTTTGATAATCATGATGGAGAGGTGCCTGTATGGGCAGCTGTTGAAGTTCTTTCATTTGGTACACTATCGAAGATAATTAAGAATTTGAAGACAGGTACTGGAAGTTCATATTCTATCTTGGCGACTAATTACCAATATAAATCGAAAAAAGGAAATTTGGTAAATCCATCACAGAAAATGTTTGCTTCATGGATACAGGGCGTTTCTGTATTGCGTAATATGTGTGCTCATAATTCCAGAATTTACAATCGCACAATACATACGACACCGGAAATTCCAGATATAGATAAGGTTACACCACCGCCAGCACATAATGGTTTGTATCAAATTTTACTGGCGATGAAGTATCTGCGTTCATCTGATCAGGAGTGGACAGTATTTGTAAATGCTTTTGATAAGCTGATTCAAAATAATGTTAATGTAGTCAGTCTTACAGCAATGAATCTTCCAGTGGATTGGAAAGCACATTTAAGTGTATAAACAGCAGTAGAACTGCATAAAATAGTAAAGCAGACCTAACCAAGCATTATATGCTCAAACCGGTTAGGCTTTCGGCGGAGTGCTACGATAAGCACTTCGCCATTTTTATTAAAATTAAAGGAAATGAAGCTCAGCTCTGCTGCTAAAAAGCTACAAGATGGCATAGAAGAAACTCTAACCTACATGGACTTTCCTACACAGCACTGGACTAGAATCCGGATAAACAACACCATTGAGCGCCTCAATCGTGAAATCAAACGTCGAACAAAGGCAACCGGCGCTTTTCCTGATGGTCATCAAAGTGCTTTGATGCTCGTATGTGCCAGACTGCGCCATGTAGCCGGAAGCCAATGGGGAACCAGGCGCTACATGAATATGGATCATCTTTCCAAACCTGTTCACAGAGTTGAAACGACAGAAGGAAAACGAAATATTATCCGGCAGCTTTTCGAGGAATATGATATCGAGACAGAAGAAGATTGACGGTGCCATTGCAACGATTCTGGGATTGGACAGAGCAATTCGTTGAGGGAGTGGTATTCAACATCTGTTTATGATGAACGACGTTAAGTAGAAAATGTCAAAATGTAAAAAAATATTTTACAATCATATTGATAAATCCTTCATTTGGGCATACAATAATGGTGAAAAAATAGAAGGAGGTCATCACAATGAGGTTTGATGAATTATTTGAACAAAGAAGTCTGGTGGCTTCAAAGTTAAAAGAGTGTATCAGAGATAAAGGTTACACGAAAGTATCCTTTGCCAGTAAGGTAAACATATCACGTCCAACATTAGATAGACTGTTAAATGGTGCTGTTGATAACAAAAGTACATTTGATCGTCATATGCAGAAGATTTTGAAAGTGTTGAATATGTCAGTAGAAGAGCTATTGCTTTACCATTCTGTATCTGCTAAGCCGCCTACAGCAACAGTGTTTTCGCAGAATGCCCCTTTGGAACATGAAATGAGCGAAACAGCAAAGAGACAGTATAACCTGCTTCTTGATATCATTGATCTGTGTGAAATATATTATTAAGGTTGCTAAAGGCCCAGTGGCCCTTTGTTCAGCGACAGCCGAAGTGAAATGGAGAAGAGCATGTATGAGTGAATTAATAACTGCGGCGAATATAGATTTAGTTATAGAAAAGAATAATGAAATTAGAGATGAAGTGCTGGGGCAGACAATGAAATTTCAGATGAATCCTGCTATTATGAAGGTTGCATCAAGACCACAGCTTGCTTTACTGATTTTGCAGGGATTTGGTTTGATTCAGATGCCTATTGAAGACAAATTTTGGAGTGGAGCAATTTTTGTAAAAAACGGAAAAATAATACCCGTGCTTAATACAGCGTTGCCACGTGCAAATCAATATTTTGCAGCATGGCATGAAATCTATCACCTTATTTTTGATAAAGTGTCATTGGATCATTTTATTGAAAGAGATAATACGATGGAGGAACGAAAGGCTGAATGCTTTGCAGCAAGTATGCTGTTAGTGGGTATTGACAGATATTTTATAGAACTTCCTGAGATGGATTTTGTTTCAAAAATATTCCTTTGTATGTCAGCATTTCAGGCACCGTATAAGGCGGTGTTGGTTTCCCTTTATGAATATGCGATTCAGAGCGAAAAAGAAACAATGGCAAAAAGAATTAAGGAAGTTTTTGACTTGGAATTTGAGGATATGCCACTGAAATTTCAAAAACTTGGTCTGGATGATAGTCTGGTAAAGCCTTCTTATGTGATCAACACATCGTTCTTGCAGGAACGGATAAGAAGAAGTAAAGCCACGAATCCAGAACTTAATTACCATAAAGATAATGAAGAATTTCTAATAAATATTATGAAAGAAAGCTCTATGGTTACGAGAAAGGGTGAATGATGACAATAACGAAAATTACAAATATTAAATGAAAAAACATATCGCCCTTTTAGATACATCTTCCATTTCATTTATGCAGGGATTAGAGGCAAAAGGAATATCAGCAGATGATATTTTGAGTGATTATGATCTTATTCTTATTCCAGAATGGGTGCTGGTGGAAATTAATGATGCTGAAGGCAGGGCAAATTATTTGCAGAGCCTGATTGATCTTGGATATCCGATACATAGTATTGCAGAAGAAAATTATTCGAATCTTACAAATAATGAGGAGGGTAATCTTTATCAGATTGTTCTTGCTTCTACGTACCAGATTGGAAGAATAAAAAGCTATTTGCGCCGATTTGTGGAAAAGGCAGATGTACTTGACATGGATGCATATAAAGATTGGGTCAATAAGCTTTATAACGAATGGCCGATTCCAGGTCAGATGTTATCTTCGGGCAGAATAAAAAAGAAGAATGCCGGTGAGGTTTCTATTACAATTTTGGCAGAAGTGGTTTCATGGTATTATCCGGAAACAGAGGCATTGACTATATATTCACAAGATAGTGATACTTATGAGTTCCAGCGTAAAGCTGAAGCCAGTTTGAGAGAAATATTTACTTCAAGGACGCCGGTACCGGTTTCATATAAGAGCAATGATGCTATCCTTTGCCAGCTTTTTCGTGATGGGACAATAAATATTGAAAATCTGGGGGATTATAGGAAGGATATTCGTAAGATTACTTATAGCAAGGTACAGAATGACCATTCGGTGATTTTGGTAACGGAAGTCGTTGATAATGCGCTGTTTTTAGAATTAGTTCAAGATACATCGGTTCATATTATCTTTTAGTGAATGTGAGAAAAAGAAAACTTTAATACCAATACTCATGGAAGCATCAGAAAACTGGTTCTTTGAGAGTGTGAGAAAATCAGACCGTAGATAAAGTCCCCAGCATTCGCTCGAGATTTTGCGACCCATGTTAATAGTTGGGACGAAAAAAATGATATCCAGAATGCGGTTCACCGCAGCAGGGGAAATATGACACATCTGTGTGGTGGAACAAAACAGTCTGTTTTCATGCAGGGCAGACGCGATAAAGGTTGTTAGCCGAGAAGTACGCTGGAAGTAACGGGGAAGAAATTCATAGTCTTCGTAAAAACGTTTTCCACAGGGAATAGACATAGCATCGTTTGAGCAAAATCAAGTAACAGTGTTTCAAATAAAAAGGAAAAGCCTTGATGGTTTGCATCCGGTAGTCATGTATTCTTTTGATCGATTTGCCGTAGGCAGGACAAATATATTCTTCAGGTTTTGTTTCAAGCATGATTTTTACAAAAAAATCTGCAAGGATAATCTTTTTTAGGATAATCCCTTTTAAATTCAGTAGTTTATCGATACAATGATTATGCATTTGAGCACCTCTAAGTGGTTTGTTTATCAGACTGCATTTGGAGGTATTTTTTATTATAGAACCTAACAAAATTTTTGTACTTTTTTGCAATGGCGGTAAACTTGTCTGTAGGCAAATCTGCATAGAAAATGTATAATGAACAAAAATATCAAGAGGAGGAGAAAAATGCAAACAAAGGAGTTGCTTAACATAAAAATGAGAGAAAAAGGATATTCTAAAACAAAACTGCAAAATGAGGTCGGATGCTGTGAAAAAAACTTTGCGAAATTATCGCAATGGCTCAACCGCTAGCGGACCATATCTGACAAAAATTTTAGAAGTACTAGATATACCAGTTTCAGAGTGGAATAGCTGTGAAAATATAAAGGGAGAAGAGGTGCTATAAGTGAGAAAATACAGAAAAATTGGAGAAGTGGTTATGGATGTACTGTCCGATCAGCAATGGCATAAATTAGATGAACTGCAAACTAAATGTGAAGAAGCTGGTATAACTTTTGAAGGTGGAAGAGGTCCTGTTTATAATGTTGCATATCGATTAAAAGAGAAAGGAAAAATAGAAGGGAACGGAATGGGAGAGTACAAAATGCATGTACAGAGCATGGAGTGCTGTGAAAAAGAGGATGTTGTGGGAACTTCTAAAAATCAGGAAACTCAACTAATAGAGAGCATAAAAATGATTGAAACACATTTAATGATATATAAAAATTTTGATTGGATTAATTGTTCAGAGGAGGAGTTAAATGAGGCGAGAAGTAATGTGACAAGATTGCTTGATTTAGCACAAACAATAGAAAAAGAATTTAAGAGGACATAATAGTGATTTGTAACCAGCTTGGAAACGGGCTGGTTTCTTTATTGGCAAAATCGATGGTAAATTTTAAAAATAAGGTTTTGCTGATAAAAAACGGGAGAAAATATGGTATAATAACGAGGAAATTAGCTGTCGTACTTGCATGAACAGCTATCTGACGAGAAAACCATCGAGACGATAGTTGAGATGGTATCCTTATAATGATAGATTTGTGACTGGAAAAGTGATCGCATGAAGAATGTGGGGGAAGCTATGCTTGAAAATAAATTGGGTATTACAGATTCTACAGAATTAGCAAGAATGGAAGAAAAAATCAGTAAGCAAAAAGCCATTGAAATGTTTGAAAACGGCTTTTTTGAGACGTTAGAACCGGGGAGTTATAAAAGTCTTGCGATGATTCATCAATATCTTTTTGATGAGATTTATGATTTTGCCGGTAAATTACGAAAGGTCAATATTTCAAAAGGAAATTTTCGATTTGCTCCGCTGATGTATTTGGAAGCAGCGTTACAGAGCATAGACAAAATGCCACAGTCAACTTTTGATGAAATTGTCGAAAAATATGTTGAAATGAACGTGGCTCATCCATTCCGAGAGGGGAATGGGAGAAGCACGAGAATATGGCTTGACCTGATGCTGAAAAAAGAGATTGGATATGTGGTTGACTGGAGCAAGGTAGATAAAGAGGATTATCTGCTTGCGATGGAGAGAAGTCCTATTAAAGATATCGAAATTAAATTTCTTCTGAAAAATGCCCTTACAGATAATGTAAATGATCGAGAAATTTATATGAAGGGCATCGATCACAGTTATTACTATGAAGGCTATTATGTGTTTAAGACGGAAGATTTGACGGGCACAAAGGAGTAACTTGATTTAGCGTTAGAAAAGCGGAGGAATGCGGATGCAGTATCTTTCAGCTGCCAAAATAGCAGAGAAATGGAATATATCGGAACGCAGTGTACGAAACTACTGCGCTCATAATCGTGTGGAAGTAGCGTTCATCACTGGAAAGACCTGGAATATTCCTGAAAATGCGGAAAAATCGGAGCGTTCCAATAAGAAGAGAGAAAAACAGAGGACCTTACTGGATATTCTGCAGGAGGAAAGGAAATCAGCTTATTTTGGTGGTATTTATCACAAAACTCAGATTGAGCTGACTTATCATTCTAATCGAATGGACGGCAGCCGTTTGACCCACGATCAGGCCAGATATATCTTTGAAACCAATACGATCAGTGTAGAAAAAGAAACGCTGAATGTGGATAATGTGATTGAAACGGCAAATCATTTCCGCTGTATTGATAGAATGATTGACCATGCAAAGGCAGCATTGACGGAGAAATTTAATTAAAGAGCTTCATTTGATACTGAAAAATGGAACCAGCGATTCCAGAAAAGATTGGTTTGCGGCTGGCGATTATAAAAAGATGCCGAATGAAGTCGGCGGTATGGAGACTGCACTTCCGGAAGAAGTTGCCGATAAAATGAAAGCTCTGCTGACAGAGTATAACAGAAAAGAAGAAAAGACTTTTGAGGATAGTTTGGATTTTTATGTGAAGTTTGAACGTATTCATCCGTTCTGTGAGGGCAACACCAGAGCTGCGGCAGTTTTCATGATTAAATACATAAAAACATTCGGATTCAAGGTAAATAACGATGCCTTTGAAAAGAATTCTTGGTATTTCCGCAACGCATTGGTAAGAGCAAATTATAATGATTTGCAGAACGGTATTTACGCTACTACAAAATTCCTGGAAATGTTCTTCAGTAATTTGATTTTGGGAACGGAATACGAGCTGAAAAACAGATATACGCACATGGACTATGCGGATGCTCATTCCCAAAGTGTCAATCCTAAATTCCCAAAGGCTCAATTTGACACTTTGGAATGCACTTTAGAGGAACTGGCGGTTTTGGAGATGATTTACAAGAACCCATCAATTAAGCAAAAAGAGCTTGTGACCGAGACAGGAAAATCTCTCAGCACCATAAAGCGAATCATGGAGTCTTTGCAGAAAAAGGAATATATACGCAGAGTAGATGGAAAGAGATATGGAAAGTGGGAAGTATTGGTAAATCAAGAGAAAAAGTAAAAGTGAGGAATAAAGATGACTGAAAAGAATAATGCCGATATTGGCTTGATTTGAAACAAAGTATTAAAAGTGAAGGCATTATCAATCTGTTCTCTGATATTAAGGAGGAATTTTCGCTGTTTGATCCGAAGTTCCTTGAAGAAGTAAGCAAGATGAAAGAAAAAATCTGGCGATTGAACGGTTGAGAAAGCTAATTGCGGAACAGGTGCCGATATATAGAAGGACCAGTGTTGTAAAATCTGAAAAGTTCAGCGAGATTATGCAGAAAGCTGTAAATGCGTATCTTAATGGTATGCTTACCAACGAAGAAGTAATTGAGGAAATGCAGAATCTTGCAAAGCAGTTAGCAGAGGCTCATAAAGAGGGAGAGCAGTTAGGTCTGACAGCAGATGAACTGGCATTCTATGATGCTCTTACCAAGCCGCAGGCAATTAAGGATTTCTATGAAAATGGAAAGACATGATTCTGGAATAACGATAAAAGACTTGATTTATTAGGGGGAATGGTTTATGGCATTGCATGAAAATATTAAAAATTCCAGAGAACTTGAATTTGCTGTATTTTGTATTGAAAATGTAGCTGCAAGGCTGGGGGTGAATGCAGAGCAGATTTATGAGGCATTTACAGAAAAAAGCGATATATTAAATGGCTATATTGTACCGGAATATGAAATACTTCATACACAGAGCAAGGAGTATATTGTAGAGGATCTTCTTGACGTGATGAAAGAAAGAGGGGTGGAGGTATGATACTCTAGGTTCTTATCTGGAAATTGCAGAGCCGGACTTGGTACATTCCCGCCTTAATGTGGACTTCGGATGTGGTTTCTATGTGACACCGTTGTATGAGCAGGCAAAGAAGTGGTGTGGCAAGTTTAAGCGTCGTGGAAAAGAGGGAGTTATTTCCAGCTATGAGTTTGATGAAAGCCGGAAAGAAGAATTGAACATACTTCAATTTGATTCTTATTCCGAAGAATGGCTGGATTTTATCCTGAACTGCCGCAGTGGAAAAGATAGAACAGCGTATGACCTTGTGATTGGCGGTGTGGCAAATGATAAGGTATTCAATACGGTAGAACTCTTTTTTGAGAGATTGATTGACAAGGCAGAGGCAATCAGCCGTCTGCGTTATGAAAAACCGAACCTGCAGATATGTTTTCGTACACAGAAAGCGTTGGAACTTCTGCATTTTGAAGGGAGTGAACTGGTATGAATGCAAACCCGATTTTACTTCAAAAAAAATATAGTCGTGTGATTGAGTGCTTTGCAAGAGAGCAGGGGATTTCGCTGGATGCGGCATTGGACTTTTTCTACCATTCACAGGTTTATCAGCTGATCCGGGATGGTATTTCTGATATGCACTGTATGAGCGACGCATACCTGGCAGAGGAACTGGAACAGGAATATCAGGGGAAAGACTAAGGAGGTAAAATTGTATGATTAAAATCCTTTTCATCTGCCTGGGCAACATCTGCCGTTCTCCCATGGCAGAGTTTGTCCTGAAGGACATGGCAGCCAGACGCGGTCTGGCCTCAAAGTTTTATATTGCCTCCGCTGCTACCAGTGCGGAGGAGATTGGAAATCCCGTTCACCGGGGAACCAGGGAGAAGCTTAGAGCCTGCGGCATCTCCACAGCCGGGAAATATGCGGTTCAGATGAAGCGGCAGGACTATGAGGACTACGATTATCTTCTGGGAATGGAGGAGCGGAATCTTTCCAATATGCGCCGGATTGCCGGAGGCGATCCGGATGGGAAAATGTATCGGCTGCTTGATTTTTCACCGAATCCCAGAGATATCGCAGACCCTTGGTATACAGGCAATTTTGACCTGACCTATGATGACATTGTGGAGGGCTGCGAGGCGTTTCTGGAATTTCTCGAAAAGGAGCATCCTGAAACTTTCCGGTAAATATGGTATTACTTTTTTCAGAATATAAAAAATGCGCCTTAGCCGTCGGTTCAGACAGCTGAGGCGCGTTTTCTGCGTTTTTCTGCCCATTCCTTTACGCATCGGTACAGGGGCAGCAGGTAGAGATAGAAGGCGAAGAAAAAGCTTGCAGTCCCGGCTCCGATGGCGGCCAGGGGAACGGAACCTGCGATGGACCATGGAATCAGGGCCGCCAGAAGGATGACGGAATCTTCCAGATCCAGGGCCAGGTCCTCCGGCTTCTCATATTCGCCCTTGCACAGCTCGCAGGTCAGCATGGAGGCCAGCGTCTGGTTGCAGCTGAACATGGAGGTGACGATACTGGCCGCGCAGACGGCCGGGAAACGCCCCAGCTTTCCGGACAGACGGCGGATGAGACTCTGAATGTTGGTTAAAAGCCCTGTTTCATCCAGAAGTCCCAGATAGGAAGAGGAAATCATTACAATTAAACTGACCTCGACCATAGAAAGAAAGCCGCCTCCGGAAATCAGAGGAATCAGTTCACTGTCTCCTTCCGGGTGAAAGCCCAGCATCATGGCGGAGAGAACGGCAGACGGCGTCATCTGCTGAACGAAGACGCACAGCAGAAAGCTGAGTCCTGCGCTCAAGGCCATCACCGCTTTTACATCCCATTTCATCATGCAGAAAATGAGAATGACAGCCGCGGGAACGGAGGTATACCATGGCAGGGCAAACAGCCTGGGAAATTCTGCCATCAGGGATTCTGTTCCGGAAGCGCTTCCGCCGCTTTTCCCAAGGACCAGATACAGAAGGCAGGTCAGGACAAAGGGCAGGAGACAGGAACGAAACATCCGCTTAATATTGTCATAGAGCTTCGTCCCTGTCAGGGAGGCCACCAGGCTGGCGCTGGAGGACATGGGCGAACAGCGGTCTCCGAAGAAGATGCCGGACAGAACGGCTCCTCCTGTCAGGGTGGGGGAAATACCGTTTAACCTGGCTAAAATCATACAGATCACGCCCACTGTGCTGGCCGTTCCGAAGGAGGTTCCCATCAGGAAGGAAACCAGGCAGCACAGCAGAAACACGGATATCACGAAAAAGGAAGGATTCATAATTTTCATGCCGTAGTAAACAATAAAAGGGATGGTTCCGCAGGCCCTCCACAGGGCGGTGAGAAAGCCGATAAGGGCGAAAATAATCAGAATATTTCCAGATTTTTTTACGCCGATGCAGAGCAGCCGGACAATGTCCCTGACGTTTATTTTCTGGTACAGGGCGTATCCGGTAAATAGAAGAAGTCCCCCTAAGAGGGCATAGACCAGTGAGAATCCGGCAGCCAGACACAGGATGAGGCAGCCGAGAAAACCGGCCAGTACAAGCGTTTCTATCATAATATAATCTCCCTTAATTATAATTTCTTTTGAAACGTTCATTTCCCCGGATTTGGGGAACCATTTAAGTATAATTCAAAGGAATTTCAGACGCAAGCAGAACGTGAAAAACTGCAGGCTTTACCTGTTTGTAATAATGTAAGAAAAGATTTTGTATTCATGTGTCTGCCATGGGCGTCAGGAAAGATTAAGAAAAAGATCTGTTATTTTCCATTCAAAGAATGGTACAATAGAGTATAGCTGAATTTCAGCTGGATGCGAGGTGATACGTTTGAAGACATCGGATGAAACGGCGGCTCCTGTGGTGTTTCATGTGGATGTAAACAGCGCGTTTTTATCCTGGGAGGCGGTGTACCGTATCCGGGAGCTGGGGGCGAAGAAGGATCTGCGGGACGAGCTGTGCGCCGTAGGAGGAGACCGCCAGGCCAGGCGGGGCATTATTCTGGCCAAGTCCCAGTCTGCGAAGGGATATGGAGTCCGCACAGGAGAGTCTATTCTGGAGGCAAAGAGAAAGTGTCCGGATCTTAAGCTGGTTCCGGCCAATTACCATCTGTACAGGCAGTCTTCAGAGGCCTTTATAAAGATTTTAAAGGAATATTCTCCGGAGATGGAGCAGTACAGTATTGACGAGGCCTTTATGAATATGACCGGCATGGAAAAGCTGTTCGGTCCGCCAAGGGAGGCGGCGGAACGGATCCGGGAGCGGATTTTCCGGGAACTGGGTTTTACGGTCAATATCGGCATTTCCACCAATAAGTTGCTGGCGAAGATGGCGTCGGATTTTAAGAAGCCGAACCTGGTTCACACTCTGTTTCCGGAGGAGATCCCAGAGAAAATGTGGCCGCTTCCGGTGCGGGAACTGTTTTTTGTAGGAAGATCCACAGAGGCCAGCCTGAAGCGCCTGGGAATCCGCACCATCGGAGACCTGGCGAAGACGGATCTGGAGCTTCTCAAATATCATTTGAAGAAGCACGGGGAGGTGATCTGGAATTTCGCCAACGGCAGGGACGCCGGAGTGATTGAGACGGAGGAGACGGAAAATAAAAATTATGGAAACAGCACCACGATTCCCTTTGACGTGACGGACGAGGGGACAGCCAGGATTGTTCTGCTTTCCCTGGCGGAGACGGTAGGACGGCGGCTTCGGGCCGGCCATGTGAAGGCGGAGGGAATTTCTGTGACGATTAAGAACACAGATCTGCATTCTGTCTCCCACCAGGCGGTGTTCGAGACGCCTACGAATATCACGGAGGAGGTTTACAGGGCTGCCTGCCGCCTGTTTGAGGAGCTGTGGGACGGATCCGCCATCCGCCTGCTGGGCATTTCCACCAGCCGGATCAAGGAGGAGGGCTGCGCCCGCCAGATGAATATTTTCGAGGGAGAAAAGTATGAGAAGCTGGAGCGGCTGGATCACGCGGTGGATGAAATCCGGTCAAAATTTGGAAGCGGAGCCGTGATGCGGGCTTCTTTCCTGGAACAGCCGGTGGCCCATATGGCTGGCAGGAAAGTCCGGGCGGAGAAGAAGCTGGACTATAAGGATATTGAAATTGAGTAAAATCAGGAGCAGGACAGGGACAAGAGGATGAAAAGAGAGATTGTATTTAAAATGGAGCGCCCCGGCCTGGTGGAGGAAGGCCAGGTAGTGGAGGTCAGCGAGTCGGTGACGCCGTTTAACGTCAACTATATGATAGAGCCGGCGGTGGCCATGTCTGGGCTGTTCCAGCTGAACAACCGTCTGAAGGCAGACCATGGAACGGTAAAGAAAATCGAGGAGAATGCCAGAGGCTACTATGTAACCGTGGAGTTTGAAGAGGAGGAATCATGATGCAGAAGATACCCAAGGATCCGATTATGTGCTTAAGCTTTGTAAATACGCAGCTGCGGGACGCCTATAACAGTTTAGAGGAGCTGTGCCGCGCCTTTGATGTAAAGAAAGCGGCGCGGGAAGGGAGATTAGCCGCCGTTGGATATGTATATCAGCCGGAGTTAAATCAGTTCCGGTAGAGCGGCGCTTTCCGGCAGATATGCCTCTTTCTGCGGACAGATGAAGAGGAAAGCCAGGGGAGGGATCATTTCTTGAGAGAAAGGGGGAGGAGCGGTGCCTGACCTGTTTTCAATAGTCATGGAAACAATTTTTTCAGTGTGGGACTGGATTCCGGAACACCTGATATTTGTGAATCTGCTGCTGTCTGTGGGAATCGTGTTTTTCCAGCGCAGGGATCCGCGGACTGTCTGGGCCTGGCTTCTGGCTCTCAACTTTATCCCGGTATTTGGAATCATTTTTTACCTGCTGTTCTGCCAGGATTATAAGAAAAACAGAATGTTTCGGATTAAGGAGGTGGAGGATCGGCTGAAATGTCCGGCAAAGCTGCAGGAGGACTGTATTAAAACAAGGGATCTGGCTCTTTTAGGGGATCTGGCTGCAGATTATGAATCGCTGGTTCTCTATAACCTGGACACCTCCGGAAGCGTTCTCACCATGAACAATAAGGTTCAGATTTTTGCTGACGGGGAGGAGAAGTTCCAGGAGCTGAAGGCGGATCTGGAGCAGGCCAGAGAATACATCCACATGGAGTATTACATTATAAAAAATGACGAGGTGTTTGACTCCATTGCCCCCATTCTCATCCGAAAGGCAGAGGAGGGCGTGCAGGTAAGAATCCTGGCGGACGGTATGGGAGGACGCTTCATGCCGGGCAGCAGATGGGAAATCCTGCGCCAGGCCGGAGTCCAGGTGGGCATTTTCTTCCCGCCGGTACTGGGCCGCCTGAATTTGAGAGTGAATTATAGAAATCACAGGAAGATTGTGGTGATCGACGGCCGCTGGGGCTATGTAGGCGGCTTTAACATCGGGCGGGAATACGTGTCAAAGGATCCGAAGTTTGGCTACTGGCGGGACACCCATCTGAAGCTGGGCGGCGAGGCTGTGTTAAGCCTTCAGATACGGTTTGCCCTGGACTGGAATTATGCGGTGGGGGAAAACCTGTTCCAGGATGCCCGGTATTTTGAACTTCACATTCCCACAGACCGGCCTGATATGAGGGACGAGTCTGGAAAAATCTCCTGCGTCCACATTCCGGAGGTGGGAATCCAGATCATTGCCAGCGGGCCTGACACCATGTACCGGCAGATCCGAGACAATTATCTGGAGCTTTTCCACAAGGCCAGGAAGCACATTTATATTCAGACGCCGTATTTTGTGCCGGACGACGCCGTCCTGTCGGCGCTGCAGATTGCGGCCCGGTCCGGGGTGGAGGTAATGCTGATGATTCCCTGCAAGCCAGATCACCCCTTCGTCTACTGGGCTACCTACTCCTATGTAGGCGACCTTCTCAGAGCAGGGGCCAGGTGCTTTACCTATGAGAAGGGATTTCTCCACGCCAAGGGCGTCTGCGCAGACGGCCAGGTGTGCTGTTATGGCACGGCCAACATGGATATCCGCAGCTTTGAACTGAATTTCGAGGTCAACGCGGTGATCTATAATCAGAAGATTACAGAACAGATGGAAGAAATTTTCATAAACGATCTGAAATCCTGCCGGGAAATCACCAGAGAAACCTATGAGGCAAGAGATCTCGTCACCCGGTTTAAAGAACAGTGCAGCAGGCTGCTGTCGCCGCTTCTGTAGAAGAGGCAGAAACCGCCTATGTACGAGGAAAAATTCCAGCGACTTTCAGTGGAGCGAGGAAAAGTAAGAAAAGAAAAATTCTGGTGACTTTCAGTGGAACAAAGAATTTTTCTTTTCTTACACTTCTTTTTCCACATTTCTTACTTGTATTTGCGCCTCCCTTTCTATATAATAGGTAAGACAGAGAGGTGACGACATGATAAGATTGATACTGGTAGCAAGCTTTGTAATCGGCTTTCTGCTGTTTTTCTCAGGCGTTTTGTACCGGCTGAAGAAGCTGGGGCAGACAGACTGGGAGACGGCGGAGTGGAAGAGCTTAAATATCGTAAGGCGGGCCTTTTCCGTGATTCTCAAGACAGCGGGAGTGAAGGTGACTGTGAAGGGAGCGGAACACATTCCGGCCGACACGCCGGCGCTTTATGTGGGAAACCACAGAAGCTATTTTGACATTCTGGTGGGCTACACCACCGTTCCGGGGCTTTTAGGCTTCGTGGCGAAGAAGGAGATGTTAAAAATACCGCTTTTATCCCAGTGGATGGTGCAGGTGAACTGCCTGTTTATGGACCGGCAGAATGTGAAGGAAGGCCTGAAAACCATTCTCCAGGGCATTGAAAAAATCAAGCGCGGCGTATCTATCTGGATTTTCCCGGAGGGCACGAGAAACAGGAACGAGAAAGAAACGGATCTTCTGCCTTTCAAGGAAGGAAGCCTGAAAATTGCAGAGAAGACAGGCTGCCCGGTGATTCCGGTGGCTATTACGGGGACAGCGGACGTATTTGAGAAGCATCTGCCGTTTATCCGTCCGGCTCATGTGACAATCGAGTTTGGAGAGCCGTTTTTCGTGAAGGAGCTTCCGCCGGAGCAGAAGAAATTCCCGGGAGCTTACACGCGCGACAGAATACTTGAGATGTTGGAGAAGGAACAGCATGGACTTACAGGAGATCAGGAAGCAGCTGGACAGCATTGACGCAGAGTTTGTCAGGCTGTTTGAGAAGAGAATGAAGCTCTGCGCCGATGTGGCGGAGTTTAAGATACGGACGGGAAAGGCCGTCTATGATCCGAAGCGGGAGCAGGAGAAAATCGCCGCCGTCCGGAGCATGGCTGAGGGCGAGTTTATGAAAGAGGCAGTGGGAGAGCTGTTTCTGCAGATGATGACTCTCAGCCGCCGGTATCAGTACCGGCTGATGGAGCAGGTACAGAGCGCCTCTGACTTTGGGTTTCAGAGAGTGGAGGACATTGAGAAAAAGCAGGTGCGGATCGCTTACCAGGGACTGGAGGGAGCCTACAGCCACGCGGCGGTGATCCAGTTCTTCGGGGAGCAGGCAGATATGTTCCACGTGCGCCGGTTTGAGGACGCGGCGAAGGCCGTGTTTGAGGGGCGGGCGGACTATGCAGTGCTTCCCATTGAGAATTCCTCAGCCGGGGCGGTGTCTGACAATTACGACCTGCTTTTAAAGTATGAGAATTACATTGTGGCTGAGGTGTTTGTGCCGGTCTGCCACTGCCTTCTGGGCACCCGGGACGCGGAGCTTTCCGATATCAGAACCGTGTTTGCCCATCCTCAGGCGCTGATGCAGTCCAGCCAGTATCTGAACACCAGGGAGGACTGGCGGCAGCTCAGCGTGGAGAACAACGCGGTGGCGGCCAGAAAGGTCAGCGAGGAGGCTGATAAGAGCCAGGCGGCTGTGGCCAGCCGGACGGCGGCGGAGATTTACGGACTGAAGGTATTAGCGGAGGGAATTAACCACAACCGCGAGAATACCACTCGTTTTTTAATTCTCTCGAAGCATCCGGTTTACCGGAAGGATGCGGACAAGGTCAGCATCTGCTTTGAGCTTCCTCACGAGAGCGGAACGCTCTACAACATGCTGAATAATTTTGCATTCAGCCACCTGAATATGCGCATGATCGAGTCCCGCCCCATTCCAGGCAGGAACTGGGAGTACCGGTTCTTCGTGGATATCGAGGGAAATCTGGACGATCCCGACATGATCAACGCGTTAAAGGGAATTGCCGGAGAGGCGAACCATATGAGAATTCTGGGAAATTATTAAAGAGAAACTCGCGTAATACACGCGGTAAGGGGCGCCTGAAGCAGGCTGGCATTTCCATGCACAGTCCGGCTGAGGGACGCCCCTTCTTCTGTAAAGAAGGGGTAAGAGAACTGTAAAAGAACAGTAAAAATGGGAAGAGAAAGGATTTTTGGGAATGAAGCAGCATCTGATTCTGTATAGAAATTTAAAGTATGGGGAGCTGTTAGACCGCATGGGAGGCCTTCTGGAACGGTACGGAGGGGCAGCTCAGGAGACGGACGGACAGAAGAAACCCAGACAGGAGACGTCCGGACAAGAGGCGGCCGGACAGGAAGCGAAACGGCAGGAGGCGGAGGAGGCCTGGTGCGCTGGGGAGCTGATTGCCCTGGCGGATGTTTACGGCTTCGAGGGAAATCTGTGGCTCTGCTTTCTGGCCCTCTGTCTGGCGGAAAACGAAAATCCCTACAGCATTGCCTGCGAGATCCGCGGGGAGGCGGCTGGAAGCTTAAATCAACTGGCTCTCCACGACTTTTCTGTGTTCTGGCAGCTCAGCCGGCAGGATTTGGGGACTCTCCCTATGAAGGAGGTATGGAGCCTGGCGGCAGATTATCATGGGCCGGGGAAGAAAAGCCGCCAGTTTGACAGCCGGGTGCGGGACAGGATTTTAACGCTGGCCGCGGAGCTTTTGCAGGCGGAAAGCCCGGAGGCCTTCAGAAGCAGGACGGCAGAGTTTTACCGGGAGCTGGGAGTGGGAAAATTTGGCCTAAATCAGGCCTTCCGCGTGACGGGAGCTGAGGGAAACGCTCAGATTGAGCCTATTACCGGCGTAGAAGAGGTATCCCTGAAGGATCTGGTGGGATACGAGCGGCAGAAGAAAAAGCTCATCGAAAATACAGAGGCCTTTATCGAGGGCAGGGAGGCCAACAACGTGCTGCTGTTCGGGGACAGCGGAACGGGAAAATCCTCCAGCATCAAGGCGGTGCTTCACGAGTATTACGGCAGAGGCCTGCGCATGATAGAGGTATATAAGCACCAGTTCCAGTGCCTGGGAGACATTTTGGAGCAGGTGAAGGACAGAAACTATAAATTTATTATCTATATGGACGATCTCTCCTTTGAGGAGTATGAGATCGAGTACAAATATCTGAAGGCAATGATTGAGGGCGGTCTGGGAAGAAGGCCGGACAATGTGCTGATCTACGCCACCTCTAACCGCCGCCATCTGATCCGGGAAAAGTTCAGCGACAAGAGAGAGCTGGACGACGACCTGCACCAGAACGACACAGTGCAGGAGAAGCTGTCCCTGGTGGCCCGGTTCGGAGTGACCATCTACTACGGAGCGCCGGACAAAAGGGAATTCCAGCAGATTGTCAGAGCTCTGGCCTCCAGACATAACCTCTGCATGCCGGAGGAGGAGCTGCTGTTAAAGGCAAACCAGTGGGAGCTGAGCCACGGAGGACTGTCCGGGCGGACGGCGTCCCAGTTTATCACCCATCTGCTGGGAACGGAACAGATACAGGAGGAAAGCTATGGCAATTAAAATGTTTGCGGCAATCGACGTGGGATCCTTTGAGCTGGAAATGGGAATTTACGAGATTTCCCAGAGCTTTGGAATCAGGCAGGCCGACCACGTCCGCCATGTTCTTGCCCTTGGAAGGGAGACCTACAATGACAGAAAAATCAGCTACAGGCTGGTAGAGGAGATGTGCCAGGTCTTAAAGAACTTTTCTGAGATTATGAAAAGCTACCGTGTGACCGATTACAGGGCATACGCCACCAGCGCCATGAGAGAGGCCAAGAACAGCCAGATTGTGCTGGAGCAGATCCGGGTCAGGACAGGGCTGACTGTAAAATCCATCAACAATTCGGAGCTGAGGCTGATGACCTACAAGGCGGTGGCCTCCAAGGACGCTGCTTTCCACAAGATTGTGCAGAAGGGAACGGCCATCATTGACGTAGGCTTTGGAAGCACCCAGATTTCCCTGTTTGACAAGGACACTCTTGTATCCACCCAGAATGTTGTCCTGGGCGGGCTTCGGATCCGGGAAATGATCTCCCACTGGAATTTAAGCCCCAGGGAGACGGTTCCTGTGATTGAGGAGCTGGTGGACAACGAGCTTTACCCCTTCCGCCGGATGTATCTGAAGGACAGGGAGATTAAGAGTTTGATCGCCACAGGCGAGAGCATTCTGTTTATGGCCAGGAGCGGAATCCGCCATATGGAGTCGGACCGGGTCAGCGCAGAGCAGTTTAAGAGCTTTTACCGAAAGCTCCTGTCCATGACTGCAGAAGAGATCGAGGACGAGTTTGGCATAGACGGAGAATACGCTTCTATCCTGGTGCCCAGCGCCGTTATTTACGGACGGATTCTGGAGATGACGGGAGCCGAGACAGTGTGGATTCCGGGAGTCAGCCTCTGCGACGGCATGGCAGCGGAGTACACCCAGGACAGGAAGCTGGTGAAGCTGCGCCACGATTTCAACGGGGATATCCTGTCCTCCGCCAGAAATATGGCGAAGAGGTATAAATGCCACGGAGATCACATTCAGGAGGTGGAGCGGCTCAGCGCGGAGCTCTTCGACGTGACGAAGAAATACCATGGCCTGGGGGAAAGGGAACGGCTGCTCCTTCGGATTGCCGCCATTCTCCACGACTGCGGCAAGTTTATCAGCTCCAGCAGAGAGACGCAGAGCTGTTATCAGATTATCATGGCCACGGAGATCATCGGCATTTCCCACCTGGAACGGGAGATTGTGGCCAACGTAGTTTACTACTATAACCAGGATTTCGCCTACGACGCGGTGAAGCTGGAGTCCGATTTGTCCCAGTACGAGGGCAGCGGACTGACCCGCCGGGCGGTGACGATTTTAATCGCCAAGCTGACGGCGATTTTAAGCCTGGCCAGCGCCATGGACCGGAGCCAGAGGCAGAAGTTTGCGGGGGCGTCCATGGCAGTCAGGGACGGAAAGCTGTTAATCACAGCCAGCTGTCCGGAGACGATTATTCTGGAACGGGCGTCCTTTGAGAACCGTGCGGAATTTTTTGAGGAAATTTTCGGGCTTCAGCCGGTGCTGAAGCATAAGAGGAGGGTGTAAATATGGCTGAGGGAAACGAGAGATTCTGGGAATCTAAGAATTATGTCAATAGAGAACTGAGCTGGCTGGATTTTAACTGGAGAGTGCTGGGCGAGGCGAAGGATAAGACCACGCCTCTCTTTGACCGCTTAAAGTTTTTGAGCATTACGGCGTCCAATCTGGATGAATTTTTCATGGTGCGGGTGGCTTCCTTAAAGGATATGATCCACGCCAACTACACGAAACGGGACATTGCGGGGCTGACGGCAGCAGAACAGCTGGCAGCCATCGAGGCGAAGACTCACCAGCTGGTGGAGGAGCAGTACCGCGTCTACAGCCGTTCCCTCCTTCCGGCCCTCAGACAGAACGGCCTGAATATTATTGCTTCCCATGAAAATCTGACCAAGTACGAGGGAAGTTATGTGGACAGCTATTTTGAGGAGATGGTTTATCCTGTGCTGACGCCTATGGCGGTGGACTCCTCCCGCCCCTTCCCCCTGATCCGCAATAAATCTCTGAATATTGCGGCCCTGGTGAAGAAGAAAAAGGGAGATTCGGAGCTGGATTTCGCCATGGTCCGGGTGCCCAGCGGCCTTCCAAGAGTCGTGGTGATTCCGCCGGAGGAGGGAAAGGAAAAGGCGGGAACCTCTGTGATTTTCCTGGAGGAGATTATAGAGAGGAATATTGAGAAGCTGTTCCTGAACTACGATATCATCTGTTCCCATCCCTTCCGCGTGATGAGAAACGCAGATTTGAGCATTGACGAGGACGAGGCGGAGGACCTGTTAAAAGAGATTGAGCGTCAGCTGAAGAAGCGCCAGTGGGGAGAGGCCATCCGTCTGGATATTGAGGAGAAGGCGGATAAGCGGCTGCTGAAGATCCTGAAAAAGGAGCTGAAGGTCACAAACGACGAGATCTATGAGATCGGAGGCCCCCTGGATCTGACGGTGCTGATGAAGGTCTACGGCCTGCCGGGCTTTGACCGGCACAAGGCGCCGGGCTACACGCCCCAGCCGGTTCCGGCTCTGATGAATGAGGACGATATTTTCACCAATATCAGAAAAGGCGATATTCTCTTAACCCACCCCTTTGAGACCTTTGAGCCGGTGGTAAACTTTATCAAGAAGTCGGCCAGGGATCCGGAGGTGCTGGCCATCAAGCAGACCCTGTACCGCGTCAGCGGCAATTCCCCGATTATCGCGGCCCTGGCCGAGGCGGCGGATAACGGAAAGCAGGTGTCTGTTCTGGTGGAGCTAAAGGCCCGCTTTGACGAGGAAAACAATATCAACTGGGCGAAGATGCTGGAGAAGGCCGGCTGCCACGTCATCTACGGCCTTCTGGGCTTAAAAACCCACAGCAAAATCACCCTGGTCGTGCGGAAGGAGGAGGATGGCATCCGCCGCTATGTCCACCTGGGCACAGGAAATTACAACGATTCTACGGCCAAGCTCTACACAGACTGCGGCCTGTTTACCTGCAGCCGCCAGATCGGCGAGGACGCCACCGCCGTGTTCAATATGCTGTCCGGCTACTCGGAGCCGTTAGGCTGGAACAAGCTGTCCCTGGCGCCATTGTGGCTGAGAGGCAAGTTCCTGCGCCTGATCCAGAGGGAGATCAAGTACGCCAAGGAGGGAAAGACGGCCAGGATCGTGGCAAAAATGAATTCTCTCTGCGACAAGGAGATTATTGCAAACCTCTACGAGGCTTCCTGCGCGGGTGTGGAGATTAAACTGATTGTCCGGGGCATCTGCTGTCTGAAGGCCGGCGTTCCAAATCTCAGCGAGAACATCGAGGTGCGGTCCATCGTGGGCAATTTCCTAGAGCACAGCCGGATTTTCCTCTTTGAAAACGGGGGAAGAGAGGAAGTCTACATGGGAAGCGCCGACTGGATGCCGAGAAATCTGGACCGGAGGGTGGAGATCCTGTTCCCGGTGGAGGACGAGGCGTTAAAGGCCCGCCTGATTCACATTTTAGACGTGCAGCTGGCAGATAATGTGAAGGCCCACCTCCTGCAGCCGGACGGAACCTACAAAAAAAAGAGTCTCAGAGGACGCCAGAAGGTCAACGCCCAGGAACAGTTCTGCGCGGAAGCCATCGAGGCGGCCAGAGCCATGGAGGAATCGGCGGATCCCAGAAACAGGCGCGTCTTCATTCCCATGGAACAGTAGAAAATGTAAGAGAAAAGTAAAGCAATTTCGCCCCGCTTATGGTAAACTGTTGATAGAATGCAGTTTGACGTCAGGAACAGGAGCCGTCTCCTGGGCCTGACGCCGCCATAAGGGAGGTTTTTTCATGTCAGAAATTAATATATTAGTGGTCGACGATGAGAAGGAGATTGCCGAGCTGGTGGAGATTTATCTGGTCAGCGACGGTTACCGGGTGTTTAAGGCGGAGAACGCCAGAGAGGGCCTGGAAATTCTGGAAAAAGAAAATATCCATCTGGTGCTGTTGGACATTATGATGCCGGGCATGAACGGCCTTGAGATGTGCCGTAAGATCCGGGAGACCAACAATATCCCCATCATCATGCTGAGCGCGAAATCGACGGATCTGGATAAGATTCTGGGACTTGGAACAGGAGCGGACGACTATGTGGTGAAGCCTTTTAACCCGCTGGAGCTGACGGCCCGCGTGAAATCCCAGCTGCGCCGCTACACCCAGCTGAATCCCCAGAGCAGCGTGATACAGGCCGCGAAGAACGAGATTTCGATTAAGGGGCTGGTGATCAACAAGGACAATCACAAGGTGACGGTCTACGACGAGGAGATCAAGCTGACTCCCATTGAATTCGATATTCTCTACCTGCTGGCGTCCAATCCGGGCCGCGTCTTCAGCACAGACGAGATTTTCGAGAAGGTATGGAATGAAAAGGTCTATGAGGCCAACAATACTGTTATGGTACATATCCGGCGCCTGAGAGGAAAGATGAAGGAGGACACCAGACAGAACAAGATTATCACTACCGTATGGGGGGTAGGCTACAAAATTGAAAAATAGTGATATGAGCAGGCGTTTTCGGACGCGCACAGTGACGAATATCTTTTACGCCACCCTTCTCACCTGCCTGATAGAGATTTTTCTCATCGCCAATGTGAGCATGGTGGAAGAATATTTAAGAAAAATAGAATCAGAATCTTTTCTGCTGGATTTTTTAGAGCTGAGTCCTATTATGGTGCTGATCTACGTGCTTATCGGAATCGGCATTTTTTCCGTTATCTTTCTGAGGCTGCAGGAGCGTCATCTGCGGTATCTGGCCAGGATCTCTGCGGCCATGCAGGACATTTCCGAGGGAGATCTGAACACGGTTGTGGAGGTGAAGGGAGACAATGAGTTCAGCGCCATGGCTGTGAACCTGAACCGGATGGTGGAGGACATCAGGCGGCTGATGGATAAGGAGAGGGAGTCGGAGCGGACGAAAAACGAGCTGATCACCAATGTGGCCCACGATCTGAGAACGCCTCTCACCTCCATTATCGGATATCTGGAGCTGCTCTCCGGCAAGGTGGAGCTTCCAAGGGAGATGGAGAAGAAGTACATTGATATCGCCTATGCCAAGTCACGGCGTCTGGAAAAGCTGATAGAGGATCTCTTCGGATTTACGAAGCTGAATTACGGAAAGCTTTCCATGAACGTGGGAAAGGTGGACATTGTGAAGCTTCTGGAACAGCTTCTGGAGGAATTTTATCCAAACTTTGCAGAGAAAAATCTCTCCTATGAGCTCCACAGCAATCTGCCGTCCAAAGTGATTGACGCAGACGGAAACCTGCTGGCCCGCCTGTTTGACAACCTGATTAACAATGCCATCAAGTACGGGGCAGACGGAAAACGGGTGCTGGTGCAGATTCAGGCGGAGGAGGAGATTGTCACAGTTTCCGTAACCAACTACGGATATGTGATTCCAGAGAATGAGCTGCCTCTGATTTTCAATAAATTTTACCGGGTAGAGCAGTCCCGCTCTACCCACACGGGAGGCACCGGCCTGGGACTTGCTATCGCGAAAAGCGTGGCCGAGATGCACGGCGGCAGCATCCAGGTGAAAAGTGATCTGGACGGAACCGTGTTTACCGTGAAGCTGAAGACGCATTTTGACATTAACCGGGAGCAGTTCGAGGTGGCCGAGTAGGCCGGATGGCAGAGAAAGGAAGCACAGCGCCGGGGTGGGAAGGCTCCGGCGCCTGGGAAAGGAACGATGACAGATGATGAGGGAGGAGAAACGAGACGGTTTTTTGGGAAAAAGAGCAGGAGGAAAGGCGCTTCCGGCTCTTTTTCTGATTTTGTGTCTTCTGACAGCTGTCCTCTGGCAGACGCCCTTTGCGTCTCTGGCAAAGGCTCAGTCCTCAGACGTGAAAGAGGAGCAGGATTCAGAGGAGGGAGCAGGAGACAGGCTGAAACGCCAGGTGGCCATGGAGGCCGACTATGGGTTTGGAAAGAAGGCCAAGGCAGGCAGGTATCTGCCTATCCAGGTCACTTATAAAAATCAGGAGAAGCAGGCCTTTTCAGGAACACTTCAAATTCTGGCCATGGAATCCAGCAAGGAGGTCTACCAGTATGAGTATCCGGTGGATCTGGGAGCCGGAGAAGAGACAGAAAAGGAATACTATATTCCTCTGGGCGTTGGAAATGATCAGATGTTTTTAACTCTGACAGATCGGGACGGCAGTGAAATCGTAAAAAAAAGGCTGAAGCTGGATATTCCGTCAGAGGCGGCTCTCCTGTTTATCGGCGTTCTCAGCGATCACCCGGACAGCCTTTCCTATCTGGATGGCTGCGGTTTAAGCTACGGGACGCTGCGGACCAGCGTAGTTCCACTAAGCGGCGGCGAGGTGCCGGAAAATCAGCTGGGACTTGACCAGTTTGACCTGATTGCAGTCAATGATTTCGACTGGAACAGCCTGACGCACGGACAGGAGAAAGCGCTTCTGTCCTGGGTGAGGGAGGGGGGAACTCTGCTTTTTGGAACAGGAGAGCAGTTAGAGCGCACCCTGGGGCGGCTGAAAAAGGACCTGATTGGCGAAGCGCCCGTCTCAAACCTGACCAGAATTGTAGATTTGATGAAGCTTCTGGGAGAAAACGGAGAGGAGGCCCTTTCAGCGGAGCTGTTCTGCTCTGATTTTTCTATTAAGGGAGGCCGCAAGGCTCTCTTTCAGGAGGGAACGGCTCTTCTGACACGAAAAACAGAGCAGCAGGGCCAGATGGTTCTGGCCGGCTTTGACCTGGCGGACGTGTCCGGCCAGTTTCTTCAAAAGCCGTCGCTGGCGGAGAGATTTTTGACGGAGGTGATGGGGGAGAATACGGTTCAGTATCTGGCCCAGGATCAGTATTACGGCCTGTCCAGCCTTTACTATTCCATTCAGGCGCTGATCAATACGGAAAATGTGGATCGTCTGCCCAATTTAGGGCTGTATACGGCTGTCATTCTGCTTTATATTATTCTCATTGGCCCGGGCGCATATCTGTATCTGAAGCGGAAGTCCCTCCAGAATTATTATATGCTCAGCGCGGCGGTTCTGGCAGTGGGATTTACGGGGATTATTTATGCGGCCGGAGCTAAGACCAGATTTGCAGCGCCCTTTTTCACCTATGTGACGGTGGAAAATTATGGGAAGGAGGAGCTGGAGAGCGAGACTTATGTCAACGTGAGAAGTCCTTATAACACTCCGTATACGGTGGAACTGAATCCAGATTATCTGGTTCGCCCCATTACAAAGAATTATTATTATGAATCGAATCATCCAGTCACGTTTACCGGAACTGAAAAGTTTGAGACGGCGATTCGAATCGAACCGCTGCAGACCAGGATAAAGGTGCGGGAGGCAGCGGCCTTTGAACCAAAACTGTTCAGCTTGAAGAGGGAGGAGAAGTCAGACGGACGCGCGCCGTCGGGAACGATTCAGTTTTTTGACGGCCAGGTGATGGGAACGGTTGTGAACCATTCGGAGGAAACGTTAAAGAATGCGGTTCTGCTCCTCTATGGAAAGGCGGTTTTTCTGGGCGAGATGAAGCCGGGGGAGGAGAAGATCCTGGACGGCCTGCCCCAGCTTTCCTACCCTGTTTCCTACAAGAACGCTGTGGCACAGATGGTTTCCGGGACCGATCAGTATACGAAAACAGATATTTCCGATAAAAATTATATGGAAGCCCAGAGCCAGACAAAGCTGTTGTCCTTCTATATGGAATCCCGCATGACGGAGTATTTTCCGGAAGCCCGCCTGATTGCTTTCAGCTCCGGGGAGGAGGAGACAGATTTTCTGGCCGACAGGCACTATGTGACAGGAGGCCTGACATTGATGACAGCTGATATGCCGGTAGAGCAGGGGAAGGACGGAATGGTATACCGCTGTGTGCTGGAACAGATGCCATCCGTTTTATCCGGCGCCTACGATTACCAGGGCCATACCCTATATACAGGAGAACCATCGGAGCCGCTGGTGCTGGAATATTATCTGGGCAACGATCTGGAGATTGAGCGACTCACCTTTGACTGGATGTCTCCGGAGTTTGTTGACAATCCCAAGTATCCGTACCTGGAGCAGTTTGACGGCGCTTTGTACTTCTACAATTACAATACAGGAAAGCATGACAGAATGGATGTGAAAAAGCAGGAGTACAGCAGAACAGAGCTGGAACCCTATCTGTCTCCCAGCAACACGATGACAGTAAAATATGTCGGGGAGCCGGCAGAGGATGACGTCTGGAACATGGCGCTGCCAGTGCCCTATGTGACAGGGAGGGAAAAATAATGCTGGAAATCAGAGATTTGAGAAAAAAATACGGCAATTTTCAGGCCCTGGACGGGCTCAGCATGACAATTAAAAAAGGAGAGCTGTTTGGCTTCGTAGGCCCGAACGGAGCCGGAAAGACTACCACCATCAAGATTATCACAGGCCTTCTGCAGCCTGACAGCGGGAGTATTGTCATCGACGGCATGGATGGAATCAGGGATAGAAGATATCTAAAGCAGAAGATGGGCTATGTGCCGGACTCCTTCGGCGTGTACGATAACCTGAAGGTGTCGGAGTACATGGAGTTTTTCGCCTCCTGTTACGGTATCAAGGGCCTGGAATCCAGAAAGCGCTGCGGACTTCTTCTGGAACAGATGAAGCTGGAGGATAAGGCGGATTTCTTTGTGGACGGCCTTTCCAGAGGCATGAAGCAGAGACTCTGCCTGGCCAGGGCGCTGATCCACGATCCGGAGCTGATTGTGTTAGACGAACCGGCGTCCGGCCTGGATCCCAGGACAAGGCTGGAATTTACCAGCATTTTAAAGGAACTCAGGGAACAGGGAAAGACGCTTCTCGTCAGCTCCCATATCCTGTCAGAGCTGTCGGAAATGTGTACCAGTATTGGAATTATCGAGCAGGGCAGGATGGCCCTGTCCGGCAGCATGGAGCAGATCCTGGAGCGGGTGAATTCCTCCAATCCCCTTCTGATTACGATATTTCAAGGAAGAGAGAAAGCCATGTCCATTCTCCGCAGCCACCCCTGCGTGCAGACGATTTCCGTTAAGGGGGAGGAGATTAAGGTGGGCTTTAACGGAGATAAGAAGGACGAGGCGCTGCTTTTGCAGCAGATGGTGGACGCAGAGGTGATGGTAAACGGATTTATGCGGGAGAAGGGAAGCCTGGAGACAATATTTATGCAGATTACAGATCACATGGGAGAAAAGGCGGTGCTGGTACATGAAGATGAATCCGGTTTATAAAAGAGAATTGAAGGTAGGAAGCAGAAGCATCCGCATGGCGGTGACTCTGCTGGCGTTTAATGGTATTTTGAGCGCCGTGGCCCTCTTTAATATGTACTCTGCAGTGGAACAGGTGAAAATGACGGCGGAGATCCAGTATTCCAGATTTCTGCAGCTCTATGTATTTGTGGCATCCCTGGAATTTATTATGCTGATGTTTATCATGCCGGCCCTGACCTCCAACAGCATCAGCGGAGAGAGGGAGAGGCAGACGCTGGATCTGATGCTCACCACCACCATGAAGCCGGGGGAGATTGTCCTGGGCAAGCTGGCAGCGGCTTTTACCACCATGCTTCTGCTGGTGCTGTCCAGCTTTCCCGTACTCTCCCTGGTGTTTGTATACGGCGGCATCACAGTGACGGATATGGCCCAGCTGATGCTCTGCTATGTGACGGTAGCGCTGCTTTCCGGAGCGGTCGGCGTATTTTTTTCATCCATGTTTAAGCGCTCGACTCTGGCAAACGTCTGCGCTTATGTGACCATTATTTTTCTGGTGGCGGGAACCTACGGCGCTAATATATTTGCCTACCAGATGTCGCAGAATGAGATCAGCAGCTATATGGACGCAGTGGACAACATAACAAGGCAGGCCAGTTCCGGCGGAAGCATTTACATGCTGCTGTTTAATCCGGCGGTGACGTTTTACGCTATGATTAACCAGCAGGCCGGGGACAGCGACGTGGCCGGAACCCTGGAGAGGATGTTTGGGGCTCACCCTCAGAACTTTGTCCTGGAACACTGGACGGAGATCAGCATTGCAGTTCAGATTCTGGCCGCCGTGCTTCTGATTGCGGCGGCTGTGGCTGCGGTAACTCCCGTCTGGGAGAGAGGCAGAGAGCGCAGGAGAGGAAAAGATAAAAATAGCCGGCCCACCTAGAAAGACAGACAAAAACAGACAGAATAACAGAAGGAATAATGATAAACAGACAGGAGAATAGACAGTATGCTTAGAATCGGATGCCACCTTTCTTCCTCCAAGGGATACCTTGCCATGGGGAAGGAAGCGGAAAAAATAGACGGAGGAACGTTTCAGTTTTTCACGAGAAATCCAAGAGGAGGCAAAGCCAAGGAGATCGATCCGGAGGATGTGAAGGCGTTTTTAGACTTTGCGGGCCAGAAGGACATTGCGCCGATTCTGGCTCATGCGCCCTACACCTTAAACGGCTGCTCTGCAGACGAGGGAATCCGCGCCTTTGCCGTCAATACCATGGCGGACGATTTAAAGCGGATGGAATTTACGCCAGGAAATCTCTACAATTTCCATCCTGGCAGCCATGTAAAACAGGGAGTGGAAGCTGGCATCGCGTATATCTCTGATATGCTGAATCAGATTTTAAGGCCGGAACAGACCACCACGGTGCTTCTTGAGACCATGGCGGGCAAGGGAAGCGAGGTGGGCAGGAATTTTGCAGAGCTTCGAGAGATTCTGGACCGGGTGCATCTGAATGAAAAGATGGGCGTCTGCCTGGATACCTGCCATGTGTGGGACGCAGGGTACGACATTGCGGAACATCTGGATCAGGTACTTGATGAGTTTGACCGGACGATAGGCCTTTCACGCCTGAAAGCCATCCACTTAAACGACAGCCAGAATCCTCTGGGCGCTCATAAGGACCGCCACGCCAGAATCGGCGAAGGCTGCATCGGGCTGGAGGCGCTGGTAAGAGTGATCAATCACCCGGCTCTCAGAACCCTGCCCTTTTACCTTGAGACACCCAACGATCTGGACGGCTATGCCAGGGAAATTGCGCTTCTAAAGTCAAGGTATATAGAATAGAAATACATTTTTATTCAGCCCGCTGAACGGCGGGCTGGTTTATTCTGCAATATTCTATCAATATGTTTAATTTATAAGTATTTCCCAGCATTTCCCATTATTAAAAATAATGAATGAAATCCCGCGCCTTTGTATACTTGGCAGGAAAAATGCGGTATACTGTTTTGGTTGTCCTGAGGAAAGGAATCACAAAAAGGAGATTGGGAACAATGAGTGAGAAAGAGACAAAGGGAGCAGAGTACGACTTTTATGGAAAGCTTCCGCTCTGCAAGGCCATCCCGCTGGGACTTCAGCATGTACTGGCCATGTTCGTGGGAAATTTAACCCCGCTTTTAATTATTACAGGCGCCTGCGGCCTTACGAATACGCAGGAATTTGCCAACCTTCAGGTGGATTTGCTGCAGAACGCCATGCTGGTAGCAGGAATTGTGACGCTGGTTCAGCTCTACGCCATCGGACCGGTAGGCGGAAAGGTCCCGATTATCATGGGAACCAGTTCCGGCTTTATCGGAGTGTTCAACAGCGTGGTGGGAGTCATGGGCGGAGGAATCCTGTCCTATGGAGCGATTATGATGGCTTCCATTTTAGGAGGAATCTTCGAGGGAATTTTAGGCTTTTTCTTAAAGCCTCTGCGCCGGTTTTTCCCGGCTCTTGTGACGGGAACTGTGGTGCTTTCCATCGGTCTGTCCCTCATCGCAGTGGGAGTCAATTCCTTCGGCGGAGGCGATAAGGCGGCGGATTTCGGAAGCGTGGAAAATCTGCTTCTGGGAACGCTCGTGCTGGTAGTGATCGTCGTGTTAAAGCACGGAACAAAAGGAATGACAAGCTCTTCTTCCATTTTGATTGGAATTATTGTGGGCTATATTGCGGCAGCCATTATGGGTCTGGTGCTTCCGACCACCGGCGTGACGGCGGAGGGAGTGGAATACACAAAGGCCTGGGTATTAAACTGGGATAAGGTGGCGGAGGCCAGCTGGTTTTCCATGCCGAAGCTGATGCCGGTAAAGCCTGTCTTTGACTGGAGAGCCGTGATTCCGGTTATGATCATGTTTGTCGTCACAGCTGTGGAGACAGTGGGCGACATTTCCGGAGTAACAGAGGGAGGCATGGGCCGGGAGGCCACGGACACAGAGCTGTCAGGAGGCATTATCTGCGACGGTATCGGTTCCAGCTTTGCCGCCCTGTTCGGAGTTCTTCCAAACACCTCCTTCAGCCAGAACGTGGGACTGGTGGCCATGACAAAGATTGTCAACCGCTTCGCCCTGGCTACGGGAGCTGTTTTCCTGATTTTATGCGGCCTGTTTCCCAAGCTGGCGGCGCTGATTTCCATTATGCCCCAGAGCGTTCTGGGGGGAGCGGCAGTTATGATGTTCTCCTCCATCGTTATGAGCGGAATCCAGCTGATCACTAAGAAGCCGCTGACCCCAAGAAGCATTACTATCGTATCTGTGGCCCTGGGACTGGGATACGGAATCGGAGCAAACAGCGGTATTCTCTCCCATCTGCCTCAGAGCGTACAGCTGATCTTCGGCGGATCCGGCATCGTGCCGGCCGCGCTGGTTGCGATTATTCTGAACGTGCTGCTTCCGGCAGAGAAGGAAGAATAGGGAAAAGAGATTTAATTAATATCACAAGTGTTGAGAGAGACGCTTTCCAGATGCTTAAGGCGCTGGAGAGCGTCTCTTTTTGCGTCTTCACAAAATTTATATTGTCATTATTTGGATAATATACTGTTAGACATTGTATTATCCGAATGTTAATATGGTTTTAGATAAAAAGTGGGGAGGAAAGCAGTATGCGCAGAGAGGAATTAGAACGTATATTTCCAGCTTTTCAGGAGATTCAGGACGAGACGCTCAGAGTAAAATCGGAGGAAGCGATGCTTGCGGCCATGGAGGCGGGAGGCTGGGATGAACAGACGATAAAGCTTTGTCCGGTCACGTTAAACTGGGAGAACTGCGACGTATCCTGGACAGAGCATGTCAGTGATGTGACGAGCATGTGCCTGATGGAGTTCGACGCGCTGGAAAAGTATTACAAACGGCATGGAGTGGGCTTCAGCCGGGATCTGGTGGCAGCCGGTGCGCTGCTTCACGATATCGGAAAGCTGACAGAGTTTGTTTTTCGCGATGGAAAGGCCGTTCATGGAGACAACTTTGAACTGATGCGCCATCCGCTGTCAGGAGCTGTCATTGCGGCTAAGGCAGGACTTCCAGACGAGCTGGTACACCTGATCGCCGTCCATTCCTTTGAAGGAGACAAGTCTTACCAGACGGCAGAATCGGAATTTGTACGTTCCATTGATATCTTTGTATTTAACTGCTCTGTAAAAGGGCTGAAAAAGATCCATAAAAATTAATTTGACAACGGTTCAAAATAAAAAAGCATTCTGGTGATATGTCAAGAACCTTTTGAAAAAGATTTTGATGTGTCTTTC